>UMKW01022206.1_pt1 | contig 13595 bp, 7 predicted proteins | sample 1966391 | NCBI WGS metagenome assembly UMKW01 (sample SAMEA4836183, study PRJEB28245) | human gut metagenome | biome: gut microbiome; material: fecal sample | place: Denmark | collected 2008
GGATAAGGAGCGGAGGACTGCCATGAAACGGATCTTGCTGATCGGCACCGGCGGCACCATCGCCTCCGAGGTCACGGACAGCGGCCTGATGCCGGAGCTGACCACGGAGCAGCTTCTGGCCCACCTGCCGGCGGTGTCGGACATCTGCGATGTGGAGTGCTTGCAGCTGCTGAACCTGGACAGCACCAACATCACCCCGGCCCACTGGCTGGAGATGGCCCGGTGCGTCCGGGACCACTACGACGATTACGACGGCTTCGTCCTGACCCACGGCACCGACACCATGGCCTATACGGCGGCGGGCCTGAGCTACCTCATCCAGGGCAGCCCCAAGCCCATCGTCCTCACCGGCGCCCAGAAGCCCATCGGCTTTGACTCCACCGACTCCAAGGTGAACCTGACCGACGCCTTGCGCTGCGCGGCGGAGGACCTGCCGGGCGTCGCCATCGTCTTTGACGGCAAGGTCATCCCCGGCACCCGGGCCAAAAAGACCCGGTCCAAGAGCTTCCAGGCCTTCTCCAGCATCAACTTCCCCTATCTGGGGGTCCTGCGGGACGGGGTGCTGTTGCGCTATATCCGCCCGGAATGCGCCGGGGCACCGGTGTTTTACGACCGGCTGGATACCGCCGTGGCCCTTTTGAAGCTGCTGCCGGGCACGGACCGGGCGGCGGCGGACTTTTTTCTGGAGCGGAACCACGCCCTCATCATCGAGAGTTTCGGCGTGGGGGGACTTCCCGAGCACGGCGGGTTTTACGAGTGCGTCCGGGACTGGATGGACCGGGGGCGGATCATCGTGGTGACCACCCAGGTGGAAAACGAGGGCAGCGACCTGGGGGTGTACCACGTGGGCCACGCCCTCAAGCGGCGGCTGGGAGTGCTGGAGGCCTATGACATGACCTGCGAGGCCGTGGCGGCCAAGCTCATGTGGATCCTGGGCCGGACCCGGGACCGGACGGAGGTGGAGCGGCTGTTCTACACCCCGGTGGCGAGAGACATCCTCTGGCCGGCGGAGTGAGAGACTTGCCGGAGAGCCTCCGGGGGCCGGGAGCTTCCCGGTGGATGCACCCCCCATTTCCTTTTCGTCTTGCCGAAAAGGAAACGGGCCGTGCACGGTCCAAAGGAAAAGACGCTGAGACGAACAGGAGGACCATCCGGTCCTCCTGTTCGTAATTGCGGGGGTCGTGCGAATCGGTCTTCCGGCGGCGCGGGCCCCGTCGTCCCTGCGCCGGAACCCATTCCGTGAAGAGCTGCGACCCCGCATAACCACTGCGGCGGAGGGACGGGGAGGAGGACCGGATCGGCGTATTTCTGCTCCCGCGCCTTCCGCTTCGCTAGGCGCTGCCCGGGCAGACGCTGTTGGCTTTCTCTTTTGTCCGTAGGGGCGGATCCTGTATCCGCCTGCCACCCGGCCCTCCTGACAATCGCTCTGGCAGCGCCCAGCGAAGCGGAAGGCGCGGAGATAGAAGTACAGGCAAATCCGATGACCACCCCGTCCACGCACCATACCATCGGATGCGGGGGCAGGGTCCTTCAATCACCGGGAGATGGCGCAAGGCCGACGGGGCGCCCGACACCCGCCGCACCGATTCGCACGACCCCCGTACTTCGGCAAAACGCCCCCCCGGGGCGTTTTGCCGCCGGCGGTTTTCTCTTCCACCGGGCGCGGCGCATTCTCTTTTGGCAAGACAAAAGAGAATGGGGGGCGCATCCCCGCAGGGGCGACCCCTGCACTGGCAGGACCCTGCCGGCCCCGGCAAAAAACCACCACAACTGCCCTTCAAAAAGCCGCCAAAACAGGCAGAATGTCCCCTTGACAGGGACACACCGACGTGGTATAGTGTCCTCGAATTTGAAAAAAGGCATCGAAAAGGACGCTGCCCGGGAAAGACAGCAGAGAGGAGCCGCCATTGGCTGCAAGCGGCTCTTGCCGATTACCGGACCCCAGCCACCGCCTTGGAGCCGCCCACCGATATGTAGGCTGGGACGGGACCTCCCGTTACAGAGGACACGAGCGGCGCTCCTTTGGGAGCGCAAGCAGGGTGGAACCGTGGAATACGTTTGTTCGTATCTCACCCCTGATTTTTCGTCAGGGGTGGGATATTTTTGTTTTGCAACAAAAATATGGCAGCTGATCTCAGCCTCACCCCTCGCCGCTGAAGCGGCAACCGGGGTGAATGGCAGAAAAACAGCGGTCCGCTGTTTTTCGAGTTCACCCCTCGGACAAGGAGGAAACGTCATGAGCGAGGAAAACATCTACACCTTTGAAAACCCCGAATACCGGAAAACCTACTGGCACACCTGCTCCCACGTCCTGGCCCAGGCCATGAAGCGCCTGCACCCGGAGGTGAAGCTGGCCATCGGTCCCAGCATTGAAAACGGCTTCTACTATGACTTCGACACCCCCCGGCCCTTCACCCCCGAGGATCTGGAGGCTCTGGAGGCCGAGATGCGCAAGATCTGCAAGGAGAAGCTGAAGCTGGAGCGGTTCGAGCTGCCCCGGGAAGAGGCCGTGAAGTTCATGGAGGAGAAGGAAGAGCCCTACAAGGTGGAGCTCATCAACGACCTGCCCGCCGACGCCGTCATCTCCTTCTACAAGCAGGGCGAGTTCACGGACCTGTGCGCCGGTCCCCACCTGGACTCCACCGGCCGCATCAAGGGCAACGCCATCAAGCTCACCAGCGCCACCGGCGCCTACTGGCGGGGCGATTCCAACCGCAAGATGCTCCAGCGCATCTACGGTGTGGCCTTCCCCAAGAAGGATGAGCTGGATGCTTACCTCCAGCAGCAGGCCGAGGCCCTCAAGCGGGACCACAACAAGCTGGGCCGGGAGCTGGAGTACTTCACCACCGTGGACGTGATCGGCCAGGGCCTGCCCGTGCTGCTGCCCAAGGGCGCCCGGGTGGTCCAGCTGATGCAGCGCTGGATCGAGGACACCGAGCAAAAGCGCGGCTACCTCCTGACCAAGACCCCCCTCATGGCCAAGCGGGACCTCTATAAGATCTCCGGCCACTGGGACCACTACCTGGACGGCATGTTCATCCTGGGCGACCCCTATGATGAGACCAAGGAGTGCTTCGCCCTGCGTCCCATGACCTGCCCCTTCCAGTATCAGGTGTTCCTCAACCGCCAGCGGTCCTACCGGGACCTGCCCATGCGGCTGGGCGAGACGTCCACCCTGTTCCGCAACGAGGACTCCGGCGAGATGCACGGCCTCATCCGCGTCCGCCAGTTCACCATCTCCGAGGGCCATCTGATCCTCCGCCCCGACCAGCTGGAGGAGGAGTTCAAGGGCTGCCTGGACCTGGCCAAGTACTGCCTGGGCACCCTGGGCCTGCTGGACAAGTGCACCTTCCGCTTCTCCCAGTGGGATCCCGCCAACCCCAACAACAAGTACGAGGGCACCGCGGAGCAGTGGGAGCACGCCCAGTCCGTCATGGCCCAGATCCTCAAGGACCTGGACGTGGAGTATACCGTGGGCATCGACGAGGCCGCCTTCTACGGCCCCAAGCTGGACATCCAGTACAAGAACGTCTACGGCAAGGAGGATACCCTGGTCACCATCCAGATCGATATGCTCCTGGCCGAGAAGTTCGGCATGTACTATATCGATGAAAACGGCGAGAAGGCCCTGCCCTATATCATCCACCGCACCTCCATGGGCTGCTACGAGCGGACCCTGGCCTACCTGATCGAGGAGTACGCCGGCGCCCTGCCCACGTGGCTTGCCCCCGAGCAGGTCCGCTTCCTGCCCGTCACTGACCGGGCCGCCGACTACTGCGCGGACCTGTCCCGGAAGCTGGGCGACATGGGCTTCCGCTCCGAGGTGGACTACCGCAACGAGAAGATCGGCCGCAAGATCCGGGACGCCCAGATGGACAAGGTCCCCTATATGCTGGTCATCGGCGACCGGGATATGGAGAACGGCACCGTCTCTCCCCGCCACCGCGCCGACGGCGACCTGGGCGCCATGTCCTTCGAGGACTTTGCGGCCCAGCTGCGGGAAGTGGTGGACACCAAGGCCAAGCGCTGAGTCCCGCCCGTCACAGAAGAACATTTGGAAAAGGCCGCCCGACGGGCGGCCTTTTCTGGAAAACAGGGAGAATGACCGTTGATGGCGGACATTAGTCCTGCTGAAATAGACAAAATCTGAAGTAATCTTACGCAAAAAAACTGGATGCTTTTCTGAAAATCATTTCCTCCGCCGCGAAGGCGTTGCCACGGCCGCGGCGGGGGAGTATACTCATACAAGAGAAACGATACCCGCCGGGGCCTGTCCCAAAAGGACGGAGGCGCCCGGGGGAAAGGAGGAACCGGCCATGAGCCAAGAATTCAAGAAAGTTCTGGTAGCCAACCGGGGCGAGATCGCCATGCGGATCTTCCGGGCCTGCCACGACCTGGGGCTCCAGACCATCGCCATCTACTCCAATGAGGACATGTACAGCGTGTTCCGCACCGCCGCCGACGAGTCCTATCTGATCGGCAAGAATCTCAGCCCTCTGGGGGCCTATCTGGACATTCCCCGGATCATCGCCCTGGCTAAGAAGCACGGGGCCGACGCCATCCACCCCGGCTACGGCTTTTTGTCGGAGAACGGCGACTTCGCCCGGGCCTGCGAGGAGGCCGGCATCAAGTTCATCGGTCCCTCTTCCCGCGTGCTGGACCTGATGGGCGACAAGCTCTCCGCCAAGCAGATCGCCGTGGAGTGCGGCGTGCCCACCACCCCGGGCACCACCGAGCCCCTCCAGAGCCGCCAGGCCGCTCAGAAGCTGGCTATGGAGTTCGGCTTCCCCGTGATTTTGAAGGCGGCCGCCGGCGGCGGCGGCCGGGGCATGCGCCGGTGCGACACCGTGGAGGAAGTGGGCGTCAACTTCGACCTGGTGAAGGCCGAGGCCAAGAAGGCCTTCGGCAACGACGACATCTTCATGGAGAAGTTCCTGGTGGAGCCCAAGCACATCGAGGTCCAGGTCCTGGGCGACGAGCAGGGCAACGTGGTGCACCTGTTCGAGCGGGACTGCTCCCTCCAGCGCCGCTACCAGAAGGTGGTGGAGTTCACCCCCGCCTTCTCTGTGGACAAGAAGATCCGCCAGGCCCTGTACGAGGACGCGGTGAAGATCGCCAAGCACGTGGGCTATGTCAACGCCGGTACCCTGGAGTTCCTGGTGGACAAGGAGGGCCATCACTACTTCATTGAGATGAATCCCCGGATCCAGGTGGAGCACACCGTCACCGAGATGGTCACCGGCGTGGACCTGGTCCGTTCCCAGATCCTCATTGCCGAAGGCTGCCCCCTCAGCGATCCCCGCATCGGCATCAGGAAGCAGAGCGACCTCCACGTCAACGGCTACGCCATCCAGTGCCGCGTGACCACCGAGGACCCGGCCAACAACTTCGCCCCCGACACCGGCCGCATCACGGCCTACCGCTCCGCCGGCGGCTTCGGCATCCGCCTGGACGGCGGCAACGCCTACACCGGCGCGGTGATCTCTCCCTACTACGACTCCCTGCTGGTGAAGATCACCACCTGGGACAACACCTTCGAGGGCGTGTGCCGCAAGGCCGCCCGGGCCATCAACGAGGTCCACGTCCGGGGCGTCAAGACCAATATCGCCTTCATCACCAATATCCTCAAGAACCCGGCCTTCATCGCCGGTCAGTGCCATACCAAGTTCATCGACGAGACGCCGGAGCTGTTCCAGCTGGACGAGAGCCAGGACCGCGCCACCAAGATGCTCAAGTATATCGGCAACATCGTGGTCAAGGAGCAGGGCGAGCACAAGCTCTATGACGAGTGCCGCTTCCCGCCGGTGACGGGCAACCGGCCCGACGGGCTCAAGCAGATGCTGGACGCCAAGGGCCCCAAGGCCGTGGCCGACTGGGTGAAGGACCAGAAGAAGCTGCTGATCTGCGACACCACCTGCCGCGACGCCCACCAGTCCCTGCTGGCCACCCGGGTCCGCAGCCGCGACATCCTCAAGGGCATGGAGGGCACCAGTGAGATCCTGGCGGACGCCTTCTCCCTGGAGTGCTGGGGCGGCGCCACCTTCGACGTGGCGTACCGCTTCCTCCACGAGTCCCCCTGGGAGCGGCTGGACATGATCCGGGAGAAGGCCCCCAACCTGCTGCTGCAGATGCTGCTGCGGGGCGCCAACGCCGTGGGCTACACCAACTACCCCGACAACGTCATCCGGGAGTTCATCAAGGAGGCCGCCCGCTCCGGCATCGACGTGTTCCGGATCTTCGACTCCCTGAACTGGATCCCCGGCATGGAAGTGGCCATGGATGAGGTCCTCAAGCAGGATAAGATCTGCCAGGCCACCATCTGCTACACCGGCGACATCCTGGATCCCAAGCGGGACAAATACCCCCTGAAATACTACGTGGATCTGGCCAAGGAGCTGGAGAAGCGGGGCGCCCACATGCTGGCCATCAAGGATATGTCCGGCGTGCTCAAGCCCTATGCCGCCAAGAAGCTGGTCTCCACCCTCAAGCAGGAGATCGGCATCCCCATCCAGCTCCACACCCACGACACCTCCGGCAACCAGGTGGCCGCCTGTCTGCTGGCGGCGGAGGCCGGCGTGGATGTGGTGGACTGCGCCATCTCCTCCATGGCCGGCATGACCAGCCAGCCCTCTCTCAACGCCGTGGTGGCGGCCCTTCAGGGCACCGAGCGGGACACGGGCCTGGATCTGGACCGGCTGCAGCTGCTGACCGACTACTGGGAGGACGTGCGCAAGCGCTACGACTCCTTTGAGGGCGGCCTCACCTGCAACAACGCCGACATCTACCGCTATGAGATCCCCGGCGGCCAGTACACCAACCTCAAGCCCCAGGTGGAGTCCCTGGGCCTGGGCAGCCGCTTCATGGAGGTCAAGGAGAATTACCGCAAGGTCAACGAGATGCTGGGCGACATCGTGAAGGTGACGCCCTCTTCCAAGATGGTGGGCGACCTGGCCATCTTCATGACCCAGAACCATCTGACGCCGGAGAACATCGTGGAGAAGGGCGAGGGCCTGGCCTTCCCGGACAGCGCCGTCAGCTACTTCTCCGGCATGATGGGCCAGCCCGCCGGCGGCTTCCCCAAGGATCTCCAGCGGGTGGTCCTCAAGGGCAAGTCGGCCATCACCTGCCGGCCCGGCGAGCTGCTGCCGCCGGTGGACTTCGAGGCCAAGAAGCGGGAGATGGCCTCCTTCGACCCCGATCCCACCTGGCGGGCCGTGCTGAGCTACTGCCTGTATCCCAAGGTGGTGGAGGACTTCGTCAAGAACCAGAAGGAGTACGGCTATATCATGCGGCTGGGCAGCCACGTGTTCTTCCACGGCCTGGCCGTGGGCGAGACCAACAAGGTCAACATCGCCGACGGCAAGACCCTGGTCATCAAGTACCTGGGCCTGGGCGAGGTGGACAAGGAGGGCATGCGCACCGTCAGCTTCGAGCTCAACGGCATCCGCCGGGATGTGCAGGTGCCCGACGAGGCGGCCCAGAAGAACATCGTCAAGGTCCCCATGGCGGACCCCGAGGACAAGAGCCAGGTGGGCGCCTCCATCCCCGGCGCGGTCAGCAAGATCAGCGTCAAGGTGGGCGACACCGTGGAGAAAAACCAGACCCTCATCACCATCGAGGCCATGAAGATGGAGACCGCCATCACCGCCCGCATGGGCGGCGTGGTGGAGAGTATTTTGATCCACGAGGGCGACACCGTCAAGGGCGGCCAGCTGCTGCTGACCATCCGCTGAGGATAGCCTGCCGGGGCCGGTTCCTTCTTTGGGAGGGAGCCGGCCCCTCCGCATTTCCGCCGGAGGGGAGCGGATTTGCAGGATATCTGTCATATTCCAGAGACTGGAAAGGAAAAGTGAAACCCGACTGACATCAACTTGCAAAAAAGTGGGATATTCATAAAAAAAGACTTGAAAAATGACGGCAAGTGGGATATGATATGCAAGTATTCAATAGAACCCGGCAAAATATGAAAAGGGAAAGAGGAACCATGATGAAGAAGTATTTATCTTTGCTGCTGGCCGTCCTCATGACGGCTTCTCTGCTTGCCGGCTGCGGCGGCGATACCGCCAGCGACGATACCGCTGCTGATGACACCGCTTCCGCCGAGACCGGCGATACCGCCGCTTCCACCGGCTCCGGCGTGGAGCTGAAGTTCACCACCGGCGGCGACCAGGGCACCTATTATGGCTTCGGCACCGTGCTGGCCCAGTATGTCACCAGCAACACCGGCTCCAAGGTCACTGCCGTGGTCTCCAACGGCTCTCAGGACAACATTGAGCAGATGGACCTGAACACTGCCCAGCTGGGCTTCGTCCAGTCCGACGTCATGAGCTACGCCTATAACGGCGAGCGCCTGTTCGAGGGTATGGCGGTGGAGAACTTCTCCACCGTGGCCGCTCTGTATATGGAGCAGGTCCAGATCGTCACCTGCGATCCCTCCATCCAGTCTGTGGCTGACCTGAAGGGCAAGAACGTATCCATCGGCGCCTCCGGCTCCGGCGTGTACTACAACGCTCTGGACGTGCTGGCCGCCTATGGCCTGACTGAGCAGGACATCAACCCCACCTTCCAGGACTTCGGCAACAGCGTGGACGCCCTGCAGGACGGCAAGATCGACGCCGCCTTTGTGGTGGCCGGCGCTCCCACCGTGGCCGTGACCTCCCTGGCCACCGCCAAGGACGTGTATCTGGTCAGCCTGGACGACGAGCACATCGAGGCTCTGAAGGCCGAGTGCCCCTACTATGAGAAGTACGTGATCCCCGAGGGGACCTATGAGGGTGTCGCCGAGACCACCACTGTGGCCGTGGGCGCCGTGGTCATCGCCCGGGACGACGTGGCTGAGGACGACGTGTACAACTTCGTCTCCGCCATCTTCGAGAACGCCGACTCCCTGGCCCACGACAAGGCCGGCGAGCTGAATCTGGAGTTTGCCTCCTCCGGCACCGCCGTGCCCTATCATCCCGGCGCCGCCAAGTACTTCGCCGAGAAGGGCATCGAAGTTCCCACCAAGTAAGGGGCAGCTGAATCTGTACCATCCGGAAGCTACGGCGGAGGATCTCCGCCGTAGTTTCCGCGGTATAAAGGGCTGTTAAGGCCCTGACAAGAGATGTTCAAGATATTCCAAAGTGAGGGGGAGCCCCCATGGGCCTATTCAAGAAAAAAGCGACTCAGGAGCCGGTGCTGCCGGTAAATGAGGTACACGACGATTCCACCGGCACCGCCGCCGACGTGGAAGCCGTCATGAAAAAATACGACCGGGAGTCCAACACCCGGGTGTGGGAGGGCGCGCCCAAGGTTGCGATCAGCATTCTGATGGCTGCGTTCTCTCTGTACTGCATCATCGACACGGTCTTTCTCACCACCCTGACGGAAATCCGTCTGCCGGTGTTTGTGGGACTGGTGCTGCTGCTGGGCTTTTTGACCTTTCCCGCCCGGAAGGGCGACGACCGGGTCAACCACCTGCCCTGGTATGATGTGCTGCTGATCGTCTGCGGTTCCGGCGCCTACTTCTTCTATGCCGCCAACGCCATGACAGTCATCCAGCTGTCCAGCCGCATCATGAAGGAGCCCCTGTACATGGTGATCGGCTTCATCGGCATCATTGCCCTGATCGAGCTGTGCCGCCGCTGTGTGGGCATTCCCATTTTGTGCGTGGCCGGCGTGCTGCTGGTGTATACCTTCGTCAACCTCATGGGCACCCGGGCGCTGACGGCGGATCAGCTGGCGCTGACGCTGTCCCAGGTGATCCGCACCATGTTCTATACCACCAACGGCATCTTCGGCGGACCCATCAGCGTGTGCGCCAAGTTCATCGTGGTGTTCATCATCTTCGGCGCGTTCCTGGAGCGCACCGGCATCGCCAACTTCTTCATCAGTCTGGCCAACGCCGTGGCCGGCGCCGCCCCCGGCGGTCCCGCCAAGGTGGCTGTTATCTCCTCCGCCCTGTGCGGCATGGTGTCCGGCTCCTCCGTGGGCAACACCGTCACCACCGGTTCCGTTACCATTCCCATGATGAAAAAGACCGGCTACAAGGGTGAGTTCGCCGGCGCAGTGGAGGCCGCCGCCTCCACCGGCGGCCAGATCATGCCGCCCATTATGGGCGCCGCCGCCTTCCTGATGGCGGAGTTCACCGGTGAGCCTTACAGCCAGATCGCTGTCCGGGCCATCCTGCCCGCCGTACTGTACTTTACCGGCATTTACATCGCCGTCCATCTGGAGGCTAAAAAGCTGGGCCTCCAGGGCATTCCCCGGGACCAGCTGCCAAGGCTTGGGCACCTGATGAAGCGCATCTACCTGCTCTTCCCCCTGGTGCTGCTGGTGGCTCTGGTGTCCACCAACACCTACACCATGGCTTACTCCGCCGCCCTGGCCATCGTGGCCACCATCGTGGTGAGCCTGCCGGACATCATTCTGGACGGTATCCATGCCGGCGGCGCGCGCCGCTCCGGCCTGGACCTTGGCCGCATGGTATTCGGCGCCCTGGAGGGCGGCGCCAAGGGCTCCATCACCGTGGCCGTGGCCTGCGGCATGGCCGGCGTCATCTCCGGCTGCATCACGGTGACGGGCCTGGCCTCCAAGCTGCTCAGCGCCATCGTCTCTGTGGCCGGCGGCCATATGATGGTCGCCCTGGTGCTGACCATGCTGTGCTGTATCGTGCTGGGTATGGGCGTGCCCACCACCGCCAACTACTGCATCATGGCGGCCACCTGCGCCCCCATCCTGATGGATCCCTCCATCGGCGTGACCATGATGGCGGCCCACTTCTTCGTGTTCTACTTCGGCATCGTGGCGGACATCACCCCGCCTGTGGCCCTGGCGGCCTATGCCGGCAGCGCCATCGCCAAGGCCGATCCCATGAAGACCGGCGTCAACGCCACCAAGCTGGCCATTGCCGCCTTCATCGTGCCCTACATCTTTGCCCTCAGTCCCCAGATGCTCTTTATCGATGTGGACAGCGCCTTCCAGGTGGTCCAGATCTGCATCAGCGCGCTGCTGGGTATCTTCGGTGTGGCTGCCGCCCTCAACGGTTTCCTCTACCGGCATATCCCGCTGGTGCTGAGGGTGGTCATCGCCGCCGGCGGACTGTGCATGCTGGTCCCCGGTACCTGGAGCGATATCGTGGGCTTCCTGCTGGTGGCGGGTGTGGTGCTGTATCAGCGCTTCTCCGCCCGGCGCCTGACCGCGGCCTGAGTGACTGCTCCCCCTGTGCCGCTGAAAGAGGCCGCTTCCCGAACAGGAGGCGGCCTCTTTTTTACTTGCGTAATTTTGCGATTTCTCACAGCTGTTTTTTGCTGCTTTTGGCCGTATCTGATCGCTTCTTGCGCTTCTGAGACGGGGATTGCAGGCGGCCGTCATTTGTAACTGTTTTGTTGTTGCTTTGCAGCGCTTAGTGTACTAGTATGAGCAATACAGTTACTATGTGAAATCACGTTTCGACGAAAAGGAGAACGAGTCATGGCTGAAGTCAAGGACCTGGAACAGCTGCCGGAGACTGCACCGGAGCAGGCACAGGAGGCTCCCCAGACCCCGGCGGTGCCGCTGAAGGAGCGGTGGCGGGCGATGCCCCGGAAAAAACGCCGCCGGATCATCCGGTGGACCGCGATCTTGCTGGTGCTGGCCATTCTGGCGGCGATCTTGCTCAAGGTGTTCGGCGGAAAGGGCGGCGACGCCCAGGTAGTGACCGATGTGGTCCAGTACGGCTCCATTACCTCCGTGGTGGAAAACAGCGGCCTCACCAAGGCCAAGAGCAGCGAGACCATCACCCTGACCACCACCGGTACGGTAATGGACGTGCTGGTGGCGGAGGGCGAGAAGGTCACCGCCGGCACGCCGCTGTTCGTGGTGGAATCCCCGGCGGCGGAGACTGCTGTCCAGAAGGCCCGCAGCAATGTGGAGGGCTATGAAAAGCAGCTTGCCCAGGCCCAGAAGGACCTGGCCGGTCTGAATTTCAGCGCCCCCTTTGCCGGAAAGATCATGCTGAAGGATGAGCACCCGGATCTGCAGGTGGGCGATGAGGTGGCCAAGGGTGCCGCCGTGGCGGAGCTCAACGACGATACCAGGCTGCGCCTGGAGCAGTATTACAGCTATGCCTATGCCGGAGACCTGTATGTGGGTCAGTCGGTGAACGTGTCCATCCCGGCGCTGATGACCTCCATCCCCGGCACCGTGGAGGCGGTCCACATGGTCAGCCGCATCACGCCGGAGGGCTCCAAGCTGTTCTCTGCGGAGATCGTGGTGAACAACGAGGGCTCCCTGACGGCTGAGATGGCGGCCTCCGCCACCGTCACTGTGGGCGGCGAGACCGTGTATCCCTACGAGCCGGGCAAGCTGGAGTACTACCGCTCCACCACCCTGACCACCACCGTGGGCGGCACCGTGCTGGCCAACAACCTGGTGAACTACCTCCAGGTCTCCGCCGGTCAGGTGCTGCTGCAGATTGACGCGCAGCAGAGCGAGAGTGAGCTGTTCACCATCCAGCAGAACCTGGAGACCGCCAAGGCGGATCTGGAGGCGGCAGAGAAGAACCTGGCCAACTGCAAGGCCACCGCCCCCATTGACGGTATGGTGATCGGACTGACCATGCAGCCCGGCGACGAGATCGCCGCCAACACCGCCGTGGTCACCATTTCCGATACCTCCGCTATCCTGGTCAGCGCCAACGTGGATGAGCGGAACATCAGTTACATCAAGCCCGGCATGCCGGTGGAGCTGGACCAGTGGGGCACCCCGGCCTTCGGTACGGTGGAGACCGTCAGCCTGTCCTCCACGGTCAACAACGGCGTGGCTACCTATCCCATCACCATCTCTGTGGACAACAGCGAGGGGACCATCCAGGTCAACAGCTACATCAATTTCAAGATCACAGCCAGCGAGAACGACAACTGCCTGGTGCTGCCGCTCCAGTGTGTCCGAAAGATCTCCCAGGAGGACGGGACCACCGTGGATGTGGTGTTCGTCAAGGGGAGCCGGCCGGAAAACGCCATCGAGACGCCCATGCTGGAAGAGGAGATTCCCAGCGGCTTCTGGGCGGTGCCGGTGGAGATCGGCATCTCCGACAACAGCAATGTGGAGATCAAGTCCGGCGTGGAGGAGGGGACCGAGGTCTTTACCCAGATCCAGTCCATCCAGGCCTATGGTTGATGCCATGGAGAAACATCTGATCGAACTGCGGGACGTCTATAAGATCTACGGCGAGGGCCTGGAGAGCGAGGTCCGCGCTTTGGACGGCGTTTCCCTGACCATTGACCGGGGGGAGTTCGTGGCCATCGTGGGCCAGTCCGGCTCCGGCAAGTCCACCATGATGAACGTGCTGGGCTGCCTGGACGTCCCCACCCGGGGTGACTACCTTCTGGACGGTACCGACGTCCGGGAACTGACGGACAAGGAGCTCTCCCATATCCGCAACAAGCAGATCGGCTTCATCTTCCAGCAGTATAATCTGATTCAGGATCTGACGGTGCTGGAGAATGTGGAGCTGCCGCTGATCTACCAGGGGATCCGGGTGGACGACCGGTACGACCTGGCTACAGAGGCCCTGGCCCGCGTGGGACTGGCAGGCCGGATGAAGCACCGGCCCACGGAGATGTCCGGCGGCCAGC
>UMKW01027976.1_pt1 | contig 13564 bp, 10 predicted proteins | sample 1966391 | NCBI WGS metagenome assembly UMKW01 (sample SAMEA4836183, study PRJEB28245) | human gut metagenome | biome: gut microbiome; material: fecal sample | place: Denmark | collected 2008
AGCTGCCTCTTCTGATTTTCCCTGCACCTTGAATCCGCCGAACACATTTAAGGACTGCGGGGTCAGTCCCAAATGAGCCACAACCGGTATGGACGCTTTGGTGATTGCTTCTATCTGTGGAAACACTTCTTTGCCGCCTTCTAACTTGACTGCCTGCGCCCGTCCCTCTTTCATCAGACGGCCTGCATTGCAGACTGCATCATAGACAGATGCCTGATAGGACATAAACGGCATATCCGCAACTATCAATGCATTTTTTGCTCCTCTTGTAACTGCTTTTGTATGATGTATCATATCCTCCATTGTTACGGATAAGGTGTCTTCATATCCTAACATGACCATTCCTAAGGAATCTCCCACCAAGATCATGTTGATGCCTGATTCATCGATCAGTTTTGCCATAGAATAATCATAGGCTGTCAGCATGGTGATTTTTTCGCCGCGTTTCTTTGCTTCCTGTATTGTTACTACTGTGTTCTTCATTTTTGCTCTCCAATCATTCACTTTCTTTCCTTAACAGTTCTTTCATCTGCCGGTAATTTCGTTCGGTATGCTTTTTCTCTGAGATTCTGACCAGTTCTGTGCCGATCGCATCATACACCGCCTTTTGTTCTTCTGACAGCACTTCTAAATGATGTCTTACCGTACCAAGATCGTTCCGTTCTATCGGGCCGGTCAGCGCCTGTTCGCATCCGTACTTCAATGCCGCTTCTACGTTATTTTTTACCAACGGTGTCAGCATTTCATAAGCCGCTGTACTCTCTATGCCGGCTTCTTCTAACATTTTTACTGCCATGGACAAAAGCCCGATGACATGGTTACTCGCCATACTGACTGCCGCATGATAACGCGTTTTTGCCTCTGTATGGATCAGTACTAACCTGTTCGGTAGTTTTTCAAACATCCGATAGATATCCGCAACTGCCTGTTCGTCGCCCTCTACGGTAAAAATTGCCTCTGTTAAATTTTGATAAGCTGTGAATTTGTTACTGAACGCGTAAATTGGATGAAGTGAACAAACAGATACTCCTGCCTGCTCTGCATTTGAAAATATATCACTTGATAATGAGCCACTAAAGTGGCAGACTGATTTTCCCTTCACATCTTTTGCTGCAATGCAATCCCATACTTCCTTTATTGCCCCGTCTGTCACGGTTATAAACAGGGTATCGCTTACCTCAATGAGTGAATCTAACTCGCTAAAATATTTTGTGTTACAGAATTTTGCCGCTTCTTTGGCACTGTTTACGGTTCTGCTGTAGAATCCGCTGACTTCTTCGCCATGGGTAACAAAATATTTTCCCATGGTTGTACCTACCTTCCCGGCACCTATAATTCCTATTCCTATCGCTATGCACCTCCATTTCTATCTGCTGCATGCTGTACAAAATGGAAAGGATGCATTATCAAAATGATACCGTTTTCATCCGAAATACTGTTCGTTAAGATTTTAACATATGGAATTGGGGATGGCAAGGGGATTTCTTGGGAACTTTGTTTATACAGGCGGCTATCCCCAGCTATTCCCACGGACATGCTGCGTTTCCTGCTCTTAGGGAGGTTCATCGAAATGCTCAGCACAAGGAAACTTGAAAGCATCGTTGGGAGCTCGCTGAACATATACCCCCCGCTATCTACATTTTTGACACAAACTCATCTATAGACTCTGCTTTAGCAGCCAATTTTAACCAGCTATTCAAGACTTTGATATCTTTTTCATTGTGGATTCTTTCACGAACTTTATCTGGTATTGTACTGATATCTTCCAATAATTCCAAAATAGATTCTACTTTTCCTTCAATAATTCCCTCCTGATGTCCTTTCTCATATTCATCTTTTCGGACAATCTCAAAGACTGCTTCCTCATCATATTCAAAAATACTCATTTCCACCGCCTCTTTCCTGTTCTGAAGCAGAAACTCCTGCAGGATTCCTTCGTTGATACACTCTGTCACTGCACGCTCTACTGCTTCTTCTACATTCTTCATGCTCTTTGCATAGGTACGTACTTTCTTCACATAGATCGCATATTCCTTTAAAGTCCGGCACTGCTCTAATAATTTTTTGTTTTTCCCAAGATTGATATTTAGCATTGTTACCACTAATTCCAAATCCGGGTCGTCCATCGATTTTTGAAATGCATCTGATAATCTTAAATATTTCTTCTCTGCCTGTTCTTCCGAACCATTGTAGAATACTAAAAATCTCGGTGTCGGGATTTTAATCAGTGTGTTGCGATACAGATCCCTGTGATTAACCTGCCCCTGTAATTCTTTTGCAATATAGAACAAATCCCGCAACGGCATGTTGGGAGAATAAGTGGACTGATGCTCGTAAAGATTCAGATAGGAATCCATGATAAATGCCAGATCGTTTTTCATATTCATATAAATGGCATTTTCTAAGGTTACAATCTCTAAATCTTCTGCATTCGTGTAAGATGTTCCGTTAACCGCATTATAAAGGCTCAATAGCTCTTTCTTTTCACGGAATATCATGCGGAATAATCTGTCCTTATGGTTTCTTGCAACACGGATCTCGTTTTTGGTTTCTGTCATAGTATTACCTCCTGTTTGAAATTGTCTCGCAGGAGTTCTTATCCTTTTTTCTTGAAAACTCCTGCTGTTCATAATGTTGGAAAAGCATGAATTTTCTGATCTGAATAAGATTTGTATTAGACTACGGCAGAAGTGCCGCCTTATATAAGAAAATATGCTTTGAGGGTATTATAGCATGGTGGGAAGTGGGTTACAACCGGATTTTGTACAATTCTGCTGTTCCCGTCTACATTGTGTGTATATGGAAAATTCTGGGATAAATTATTTAGAAATTTAAAAGAATAGCATTTTGAGAATTATTTAATGAATCTATATATGAAAAATTCTAAAATAGCCTATTAGGGATTCTCTTAAAAAGGATTATCAAAAGCATCCTCCATGAATTTTAGGAAATATTTACTGACTTAATGGATTTACATCACTGAATCTCATATACAATGCAGATATAGTTATTTCTCATTTTACCTGCTACAAAATAAATTTCTAAAACAAAAATGCCGCTCATTCTTTTGAGTGACACCTCTTATTTAACTTCTTCCTCATCTTCTCTACAAATTGTCTTGGAAAATCTCCCCAACTGTTTTAGAAAGCGTATATCCCAGCGAGCTCCCGCCAATGATGAAGAGTTTCTTTTTGTGCTATGGAGATGAAACTCCCGGAAGCATGGAGCCCCTTGGCGAACATGCTTCCTGCTTTGAAGGAGGTTCATCGGAATGCTTAGCACAAGGAAACTCGGAATCATTGGCGGGAGCTTGCTGAACATTCCCTCTTCCTAACACGCTTCCTGCTTTGCTAAAGATTCATCGAAATGTTGAACACTACCCTTAATGCTTCGGTACCAGTTTCTCTTTTCCACCCATATATGGACGCAGTGCCTCCGGAACATTTACACTTCCGTCTTCATTTAAGTTGTTCTCTAAGAATGCGATCAACATTCTTGGCGGTGCAACAACTGTGTTGTTAAGTGTATGTGCAAAATATTTTTCTTTTCCGTTTTTGATACGGATTTTTAATCTTCTTGCCTGTGCATCTCCTAAATTAGAGCAGCTTCCGACTTCAAAATATTTCTTCTGTCTTGGCGACCATGCCTCTACGTCACAGGATTTTACTTTTAAGTCTGCCAAATCACCGGAGCAGCACTCTAAGGTACGGACCGGAATGTCAAGGCTGCGGAATAGATCTACCGTATTCTGCCACAGCTTGTCATACCACAGTTTGGATTCTTCCGGCTCACATACTACGATCATCTCCTGTTTTTCAAACTGATGGATACGGTATACGCCACGTTCCTCGATTCCATGTGCTCCTTTTTCTTTTCTGAAGCATGGAGAATAACTGGTCAATGTATATGGAAGTTTTTCTTTTTCATTAATGGTATCAATGAATTTTCCGATCATGGAATGTTCACTGGTACCAATCAGATAGAGATCCTCGCCCTCGATCTTGTACATCATGGCATCCATTTCGTCAAAACTCATAACTCCGGTTACCACATTGCTGCGGATCATAAATGGCGGTACACAGTATGTGAATCCGCGGTCGATCATAAAATCTCTCGCATAGGAAATCACTGCGGAATGAAGTCTTGCAATGTCACCCATCAGATAGTAAAAACCGTTGCCCGCTACTTTTCCTGCTGCATCTAAGTCAATGCCGTCAAAACGCTCCATAATCTCTGTATGATATGGGATTTCAAAATCCGGTACGACCGGCTCACCAAATTTTTCGATTTCTACGTTACAGGAATCATCCTTTCCAATCGGTACGGATGGATCAATGATGTTCGGAATCGTCATCATGATCTTTGTAATCTTTCCCTGTAATTCTTTTTCCTTTTCTTCTAATTCAGAAAGACGGGCAGCATCTTTTTCTACCTGTGCTTTGAGCTCCATGGCTTCATCCTTTTTACCCTGGCCCATTAAAGCACCGATCTGCTTAGAAATCTTGTTGCGGTTTGCACGCAGATCATCCGCTTCCTGCTGGGTTGCTCTTGCCTTTGCATCTAACTCAATCACTTCATCCACTAATGGAAGTTTCTGCTGCTGAAACTTATTTTCGATATTTTTCTTTACAATATCCGGGTTCTCTCTTAAAAATTTTAAATCTAACATATAAATCCTCCTATAAAAAAATCAAGAACTAAGGGTTGCATTTTCGCCCAAAAGTTTTTTCTATAGAAAACATTTCCTATAGAAAAACCAAAAAACCTCCGTCCCTCTTTGCACTCTGACGTGCTACAGGGACGAAGGTATACTCCGCGTTGCCACCCGGTTTGTCAGATCTTTTTCGAATACTAAATTCATGGACCTGACCTCTCATCGACAGGATAAGGGACTGTCACCCCGCAGTTCTCACTGCCGACTGAGAAAGTGGAAAGACTGCTCCAATCTCCGGTTCTCACCAACCACCGACTCTCTGAACACCTTTGCAATCGTAGCTTCCGTTAACGCCTGGTACTTATTCTTTGCACATTATAACGCGATTATGTCCTGTGTGCAAGTAATTTTTCTGTCATGTTGTTTTTTGTTTTCGGTCACGTTGTTTTGCTACTGCTCTTCATCATACTTTTTCTAACACTTTTATAATTCTATTGTTATATGGTTTATTCATGACGCAGGGCATCGATCGGATTGAGGTTTGCTGCTTTATAAGATGGCAGCATTCCAAAGATAATTCCGATCAGCATGGAAAATACGACCGCTCCGACTGCTGCCGGAATACTGATTGCTACCGGCATATCACTTACTTTCGAAATGACCTGTGCCAGTATGATCCCGATGATCACGCCAAAAATTCCACCCAGACTGGTCAGCACTGCGGACTCTGTTAAAAACTGTCCCAAAATAATGCCTTTTCTTGCTCCGAGTGCTTTTTTCAGACCGATCTCACTGGTTCTCTCGGTTACGGATACCAGCATGATATTCATAACGCCGATACCACCTACTAAAAGGGAAATTCCGGCGATCCAGATCAACATGGAGTTTGTGGAATCACTCAGCTCCTGAATCTCTTTCGCCTGCTCTAATAAATCCTCTGCCTTATATTTCATCGTATCATCGGACACGCTCAGATTCTCATTTAATAAATCTGCGGTCTTTTTGCCTACACGTGTCATGTCATCGGTACTCTTTACACGCAAAATTACATTTTCCGGCTCATCATATTGATAGATGATCGGCCACGTTACTTTTGGCACATAGACTGCACCGCTCGACTCCTGCATATAAGTATAATAATCCTCTACGGAATTGATGACCGGCTCAAAGGTCTTGCTTTTCGTCACAATACCGACAACCACATATGGCTCTCCTTTGATCTCGATCGTTTTTCCGACTGCTGACTCTCCCTGAAACAATGTCTGCTCGGAATCCGAATCTAAGAGTGCCACTTTTCTCTGTTTTTTATAATCCTCTTTGTCAAAACCTCTGCCTTCCCGCAGGATAAAATCACAGGTATCCAGATAGTTCTGCTCGATACCATAGAGATATCCTCCTGCTAAGGAAACATTTTTATAAAAAATATTGTCATAGTCCTGTCTTTTGTAAAATGCAGATACATCCTCTACCTTATCGGTATCCTTGATGCTGTCTAACATCTCCTCTGAAATCGCAGGGACTCCATCCGGAACGCCTGCAGACATATCGTATTCCCAGTCGCCCTGATACAGGCTGACCGTGACCGTATTGTCTCCCGAGCCGATCAGATTCTCTTTGATCTGTTCGTTTGTTCCTTTAATTGTAGATACAATAGCTATGATTGCCGCAATTCCGATAATGATTCCCAGCATCGTCAGAAAGGAACGCATCTTATGGGACCAGATTCCCTGAAACGATAATCTTATATTTTCTATCATTCTTCCTTCCTCCTAATATGCCAATTCATCTGTCTCGCGGACTCTCACGCCCTCTTTGACATTTTTACCATATGGAAATGCAATGTATTCACTTCCGTCTAAGCCCGATAAAATCTCCACTGCCTGACCGTAGTAAGTCTTTCCGGTCTTTACTTTCTGCTTTTTCAATCTTCCGTTCTTATCTTCTTTCATCACATACGATGTACCGTCTACGGTACGCACATATGCTTTTTCGATGCACAGTACGGAACTTCCCGAATTTGCATCCTGGCTGATATTTAAATCTACACCTTCTCCATTATGCAGCCCCTTGCTGTCTTTTACCAAGGCTTTATAAGTATAATAAGATGCATTTGGATTACCATCGCCCATGTAGTTGCTGCCATCTACCGGTGTAGTGGAAATCTCCGTGATCTCTCCTTCATAGGTCTTGCCGCTCTCCCAGGAACTGATCTGAACCTTCTGACCTGTCTGGATTTCTCCTAGCATCAACTCGCTCAGTGTTCCGGTCACATAGAGGCTGTCCTGTCCTCTTACTTCTAAGAACGGAGAACCGTCATTTGGCGGATCACTCGGATCACATGCTGTGTCTACGGTTCCATTGACACTGGCTTTTAATATGCCGTCTCCTGATACTTTTTTTGCTTCCTCTAACTCTAAGGCTGCTTTTCGCTTTGTAATATCCAGTTCACGGATCTCCTTTTCTTTTTCACGGATCTTTTCTGCAAGTTCTGATGCGGTATATCCCATACTGCTTTCATCATCACCACTATCACTCTCATCATCCGCACTGTCATCCGTGGTATCCGGTTCTGTGGTATCTTCATCCGTTACTTCCTGTCGGCTTGCAACAGACCACTGGGATTCCGCATCGTATTCTTCTTTTATACTGCTTCCGTTTACCAGCCATGCATTCAGGACATCTCCATCCTTCTTGTTATCCTCATGGATTTCAAAGACTGCCGTATAGGAATGTTTTTTCAGGTAATTCAGATATTCTCCGGTTACATACGCTTTCTCTGTACATAAAAAACGGTATGGTTTCTCCTGTGTTCCTTTTCCTTCGTAGGACTTCGCGGATTTTCCGATGATGTTATAGGCATCTCCGTCTTTTTCCGGAACTTCCGGTTTTGGTGCCGGCTCTTCCGGTTCGTCCGGTACGGTTGGTGTCTCTGCCACCGGAGTCATGTTTTTCAGTTTTTCTAACTCACGCTGTGCGATCACCAGATCATTTTCAGCATTTTCCACATCCAAGGTCTTCATATCGACATTGAGATTTGCTTCTTCCATATCATACCGCATCAGTGGATCGCCTTCTTTGACCTTATCGCCTTCTTTGACATAGACCTCCGCCACTTTATCACTGTCTTCAAGATAGATCACCTGTGACTTATCATCTGTAACCGTTCCACTGCTGTAGGACTCTCCGTTACCATATCCGCCACCCATATCCATTACAGATACCGGATAAACGTCCACCTTTGTCTTTTTATCCTTTTGCTTTTTGAAGGCAAAAATTCCGCCACCTACAGCTCCTGCTGCCAGAACAATGACCAGGACAAGAATTACGACTTTCTTTTTATTCATCCTTCTCTTCCTCCTTTTCCTCGGTCAGTTCTCCGTCTATGATGTGAACTACCCGTTTTGCACGGTGTGCAACCTTTGCATCGTGAGTGATCATTACGATCGTTACGCCTTCTTCATTTAATTTTTCAAACAGTTCCATGATCTGCTGTCCCGATTTTGAATCCAATGCTCCGGTCGGTTCATCTGCAAGCAGGATCTTCGGCTCGTTTACTACAGCTCTTGCGATGGCAACTCTCTGTTTCTGACCACCGGATAACTGGTTCGGGCGAAACTCTGCACGGTCTGCTAAACCCACACGCTCTAATGCTACAAATGCCCGCTCCTTTCGCTCCTTTGGTTTTACGCCTGCATAGCTTAAAGGCAGTGCAACATTATCTAAAGCAGTTGCCCTCGGCAGTAACTGGAAGTTCTGAAATACGAATCCTATGCTTTTAGAACGCACTGCTGCAAGTTCCCTGTCTTTATAGGATAAAATATTTTCGCCTGAAAATTCATAGACTCCGGAAGTAGGCTGATCTAAACATCCGATGATATTCATCAGAGTGGTCTTTCCGGAACCGGACGGTCCCATGATCGCCACATATTCACCCTCTTCTACCTGTAAGCAGACGTCCTTTAATACTGGGACCACCAGCTTATCCTGCTGATAATCTTTGTAAATATGTTCCAAGTTCAATATCATGGATTTTTACTCCTCTCCACTCGTCTCATTCTCATCGACCGGCTGTTCTGCATCCTGTGCTGCACCGTCTTCTTCCGTTGTCGTTTCCTCCGTCGGCTCCGCTTCGACCCCATCAACCGGCTGTCCCGTACCACTCATTGGTTCGACCGCATCATCTGCCGGCTCTGCACTGTCCTCTGTGTACGGTTCTGTACTGTCCTGCTGATCCTTATATAAAGGTGCATCATAATCTACTTCGCTCTCATTCTTAACTGCTTCTACACCTTCATACAAGCCATCCATCGGCCATGCGATATAGTCATCTTTTTTCAGACCGGATTTGATCTTGTACTCGCCAAGTTCTTCGTCATATTTTCCAAGCTCAACCTTACGTTTTTCCAGCTTGCCCTTTCCGTTATCAGCCCAGACATAGGCTTCCTTTTTTTCTTTTACGATATAGGATTCCATAAGCCAGATACCTTTTTTCTTCTGTCCCTGTCCCAGATCTGCTTCCGCAAACACATGCTGTCCTAACATCATTCCATCTGAATTTTCTAAATTAATATAGAACGGATATTTTGAAGAGGTTGTGGTATCGGAAGAATCACTGCTGTCCGTGTACTGGTCACCGTTTGACTGCGGCGATTCCATATCAATTCCTGAAATTGTACCGTTCCAGGTCTGATCTTCATCTACTCTGGAGTGGATCAGCATCTGCTCTCCCTCGGATATCTCAGACATGTTCTGCTCATTGATCATACATTTTACCCGATAGGAACCGGTCGCAAGGATGGTCATAAATGCATCGTCAGAAGAACCGTCATCGGAACCACCGTTACTGTTGTTGACCGCCTTTACGACACCTGCCATTTTGCTCGTTACCACGGCATCTCCAAGAGATCGTTTCATTTTATCAATTTCAAGCTGTTTGCTCTTTCGGTTGTACTCAGACTGTTTTAAATCATTCTGCACACTCTGAATCTGCGTCGTATAGTCGAACTTTGCTTCCTCCGGTGCCGCATCTCTTTCTGCACTTAAGGTTGCAATCTGGCTGTTGTAATCGTTAATCTCGTTTGTGATACTCTCTAATTCGAGATTTGCCTGCTCGATCTGTGAATTTGTCTCGTCCATATCATAGGAAAAGAGCTGATCTCCTTCCTTGACCTCATCTCCGACTTTGACAAATACCTCTTTGACCTTTTTATCGCCATCTAGTTTGATCTTCCAGCTGTCCTGTGCCTCTACCACACCGGAAAAACGGTTCGTTGTCCCCGCATCATTGCCGCAGATTGTCTTGACTTTTTCCACATACACTTTATCTTTCGCTTTTTTTCCGCCGCCTTTTGCCAATACGATACTTAGAACGACTGCCGCTACGGCAACCACGGCGATCACAACACCGATAATAATTTTTTTCTTCTTATCCATTCTAGCCTCCTGAATACTCTGATTTTTTATCATGTCATAATTTAAAATGAGCACAAAAATCAATTTGTGCTCATTATAGCATGTCTTTTTTGTATTTTCTCGATTTTATAAAATTCTTAAGAATTATTTTAACGGATATTTGTCAGTCAGTTTTTTCACAATGGCTTTGACCTCTTCTGCGGAGTCCTCACCATTTTTGATCATCAGTGCAATTGCCTCTGCAATGTCATCCATATCCTCTGTTTTCATGCCACGGGAGGTTACGGATGCTGTTCCTAAACGGATACCGCTTGTTACAAATGGAGATTTCGGGTCATTTGGAATCGTATTCTTATTACATGTAATATTAACGGAATCCAATAATTTTTCCACTGCTTTTCCGGTCAGGTCATAGTTCGTCAAATCTACTAACATCAGATGGTTGTCTGTTCCTCCTGAAACAATCTTGATGTCTCTGTCAATCAGACCCTTGCAGAGTGCCTGTGCATTGTCAATAATCCCCTGCTGATATACCTTGAACGCAGGCTGTAATGCTTCTTTAAAGCATACTGCTTTTGCTGCGATCACATGCATCAAAGGACCACCCTGTGTTCCCGGGAAGATTGCTTTGTTAAAATTAAACTTCTCGTTGGCTTCCGCACTTGCTAAAATCATACCGCCTCTTGGTCCACGCAGGGTCTTATGTGTTGTGGTGGTTACCACATCTGCATACGGGATTGGACTTGGATGCAGTCCTGCTGCGACTAAACCTGCAATATGTGCCATATCGACCATCAGATATGCTCCGCAGGCATCTGCAATTTCTCTGAATTTCTTAAAATCAATGATTCTTGCATAGGCACTTGCACCTGCAATAATAAGTTTTGGTTTGCACTCCATTGCAATTTCCATCACTTTGTCATAATCAATGACACCCTCGTCGTTTACTCCATAAGGTACAATATTGAAGTATTTTCCGGAAAAATTCACCGGACTTCCATGTGTCAGATGACCGCCGTGGTCTAAGTTCATTCCCATGACCGTATCGCCAGGTGTCAGCATTGCAAACTGTACTGCCATATTTGCCTGTGCTCCTGAATGTGGCTGTACATTGACATATTCACAGCCAAACAGCTCTTTTGCACGTTCAATTGCAAGATTTTCTACAATATCCACACATTCACATCCGCCATAATATCTTTTTCCCGGATATCCTTCTGCGTATTTATTGGTTAAAATACTTCCCATTGCCTCCATCACTGCCGGACTTACCCAGTTCTCGGATGCGATCAGTTCAATATGACTGTTCTGTCTCTCCATTTCTGCTGTAATAGCATCTGCTACCTCACGGTCTACTGCCTGTACTTCCTGAAGTAAATTCATTCGTTCATCCTCCATCATTGATTTGTCTTGTTTTGGCTTTAACTATTCATCATTATAAAGTACCACAAAATGTTTTGCAATACAAAAATCACCGGTATTCCGATCACGAAATACCAGTGCTTTGTTTTGTGGTGAAAAATATACATTCCAAGCCAGCTCCCCACGCTTCCGCCTAAGGCCGCCACTAAGAATAATGTTCGCTCTGAGATCCTCCACTGATGTTCCCCGGCTCTTTTTTTATCCAGTCCCATCAGTGCAAATCCCAAAATATTCATCACTGCCAGATACCACCACATATTATTCTTTCTTCATACCTTTCGTACGCAACAGATACCAGATCTCACTCGCAAGACAAATAGAAGAATAAGTACCTGCTAAAAGTCCTACCATCAATGGCAGTGCAAACTCACGGATAGAGGTTACACCCATAATATAAAGAACTAATACCATAACAAAGGTTGTAATGGAAGTATTCACACTTCTTGACATGGTCTGTGCGATACTCTTGTTGACGATCTCTTTGTATGCTGCCTTTGTCTGTGCATGATGTTTTTTCAATGCATCACGGATACGGTCAAAGATAACGATCGTATTATTGATCGAGTAACCGATAATCGTTAACATACATGCAATAAAGGTATTTCCTACGGAAATCCATGCTAACACATAACAGATAAATACCATGATAACATCGTGGCTCAGTGCAATTACCGCACTTCCCGCAAAACGTACATCCTTGAACCGGAACCAGATATAGAGCAGCATACAGATCGTTGCGATCACAACTGCTACGATCGCATCGGTCTTCATCTCATTGCTGACGGTGGAACTGATACTTTCGGATGTAATATCTTTTTTATCCACGCCAAAATTCTTGGTCATGGTCTTTTCTAACTTTGTTCTCTCTTCCAGTGACAGCGTACGGGTCTTGATGATGATCTGCTTGGTACCCTCGACTGCCTGTGCCTGTACGTTACCGTCGCCTGTAATTTTTTCTACTAGAGGAACGATCTCTTTATCAATCTCTTTGATGGAATACTGTTTATCCATCACAACTGCGGTAGACGTTCCACCCTTAAACTCCAGACTGTAATTTAAAATGGTTCCATCACTTGATTTGTGCATGCCTACTCCTACACAGCCACACACGATGATCGCACAGGAGATTGCAATAAAGATTCCTGTCTTTCCGACAAAATCAAATGGCTTACGTTCTTTTGCCTTACCATAGAATTTCGCATCACGGACACCGATCGCATAAACTGCATGCATCAGCACCTTCGTAACTACCATACAGGTAAACATTGAAAGGATAATACCGATCGCTAATGTAGAAGCAAATCCTTTTACGGTACCGGAACCGCGAAGTCCAAGAACTGCTGCTGCGATCAATGTTGTAATATTTCCATCTAAGATCGCGGAACGTGCTCTTGCAAAACCTGTTTCAATTGCGGTTGCCACGCTCTTTCCATCTGCGATCTCTTCGCGGATACGGGCAAAGATAATGACATTCGCATCCACCGCCATACCAATAGAAAGGATAATTCCGGCAATACCCGGTAAGGTCAGGGTAATCTCAAACAGATATAAGGTCGCGATCACTAATGTCGTATAGATTGCAAGTGCGAATGCGGCTACCACACCAGGTACTAAGTACTGCACGATCATAAAGATCATAACGATCACAAGACCAATCGCTGCTGCTTTCAAACTGCTTGAAATCGCTTCTTCTCCAAGCTGTGCACCTACTACCTCTGAACGCATCTCCTCTAACTTTAGGGAAAGGGAACCGATTCTGATCTGGGAAGCTAAGGACTCTGCCTCTTCATAGTTTGCCATTCCGGAAATCTGTGCAGTTCCTCCGGTAATTGCCTGCTGTACGGTCGGATAACTGATGACTTCATCATCGTAAACGATCGGAAGTGCTTTTCCGACGTTTGCGGATGTGACCTCTGCAAATGTCTTTGCTCCTTCATCGGTTAGGGTCAGCTCTACGATATTTTCTTTGTTTCCGGTATCATTTGTAATGGTTGCTGCTTTTGCCTGCGCAACTGCAGATCCATCCATGAAGGTCTTACCATCTTCTGTCTGGAATTCCAAAGTTCCCGGTTTTCC
>UMKW01032314.1_pt1 | contig 13510 bp, 9 predicted proteins | sample 1966391 | NCBI WGS metagenome assembly UMKW01 (sample SAMEA4836183, study PRJEB28245) | human gut metagenome | biome: gut microbiome; material: fecal sample | place: Denmark | collected 2008
CAGCCTTTCCCCAAAGGGGCTCAAGGGCATCCATCCGAAAGAGGATGACTTCCTTACCGCCATCTTGCGAAAGTACATGGGCCGAGCGGATGGAACGGGTCATAAGGTCCTTGACGGCCGCCATATCAAGGGGCGCCGCGTCGGCTTCTTTCGGAACCGTTTCCTTGACCCACAGGTTCTTTTCCTTTGCGTAGGTCACATACGCGTCCTGGGTCTCTTCCGTATAGATTTCAATGGGCACGCTGGCTGCCGCTTTCCCGCCAAGTCCCTCGGTCCTCACGGTCCCTACGGAATGGCTGACGGAATAAGGCTCCATATGGATCTTGCCGGTTACATCCAAATCGGCTGAAAGAAGGAAACTCACCACTTTTCCCTTGACTCGATACGTAAGGTTCTGATCTGTATGCGTTTTAAAATAATCATTGAGCGTTTCTGCCGAAAGGATGATTTTTTTTGCCGCGTCTTCCTTCGTAAAATCAAGGGTCATAGAGGGGTCCTTTTTGGCAGTGCCCACTTTTACGGCGCTAGGAGCCGCTTTTTTCGGGGTCTGGGCCGCACCGACCTGGCTGAAGAAGGGAACCAGCAAAAGGGCGGTCAAGGTCAGCCCCAGGGCTTTATGGGAAAAATTCATGATGATGCTCCTTTCCAATCTCTTTTCTCTATTGTCAGTTTGTTTCTGCCGATTGTCAAGGCGGGAATCGAAAACTTTTTGCGTCCGCCGCTGACCCCGTTCTTTGATCCTTCATGAAAAAAGCCAGCCATCAAGGGGCCAGTCCATCCATCTTATTGTCGAAATGATTTTTTTGCGTTATAGTTATCCTATCATCTCATGGGAAGGATACAAGCGTTCCCATAAAATAGACAAAAGGAGCTGAATCCTATGAACGAAGTCTTGACTGCCCTCAAAACTCGGCGCAGCATTCGGAAATTCAGGTCTGACCCTGTCCCCCAGGCACTCCTTGATGAAATCATGGAAGCGGGCCTTTATGCGGCAAGCGGTATGGATCGTCAAAAAACGATCATCCTCTGCCTCACGGATCCTGACGTCATCGCCAGACTTTCCCGTGCCAATGCCCAGATTGCAGGCTATAAAGAAGGGACGGATCCTTTTTATGGGGCCCCGGCTGTCCTTGTGGTCCTTTCACCCAAAGAGGTCCCGACGGCCCTTTATGATGGGTCCCTTGTCTTAGGAAACCTCATGACCGCCGCCCACGCCTTGGGTCTTGGTTCCTGCTGGATTCACCGGGCCTATGAGGAATTTAAGCAGCCTGTGTGGCAGGAATTTCTCCGCCAGCTGGGCCTTAAAGGCGACTATATCGGCATCGGACACTGCGTCATTGGCTATCCGGACGAACATCCGGAAGCGTCCCCCCGCAGGAGCGGACGCATCTTTTATGTAGGAAAGGAAAAAAGATAATGGCTAGATTATTTTTCATGAACGACTATAACTGCGGCTGCGCGCCGGAAATCCTTGCACGTCTCACAAAGGAAAATCTGACGCCCCACGTAGGCTACGGCAGCGATGAAATCACAAAGGAAGCGGCCCAAAAGATCCTTGATGCAGCCGGCGTTCCGGAAGGCGGCGTTTACTTTGCGGCCGGCGGCACGCAGGCAAACAGCATCGTCATCTCCCATTTCCTTAAGACCTACCAAGGCGTCATCTGCGCCCAAACAGGTCACATCAACTGCCACGAAGCAGGCGCCATTGAAGCGATGGGACACAAAGTCCTCACCCTGCCGGAAAAGGACAAGGTCTCCGCAGCAGCCCTTGAAACCTACCTCAAGGCCTTTTATGAAGATGAATCCTACACAGCCATGGTCCAGCCCGGCATGGTCTACATTTCCCATCCTACGGAATATGGCAGCCTCTATACGCTCAGTGAAGTGGAAGCCATCCGTGCCGTCTGCAACACCTATGGCCTTCCCCTTTATATCGACGGGGCCCGTCTGGGCTATGCCCTTGCCGCAAAGGAAAACGAACTGACCCTGCAGGACCTTGCGCGCCTTAGCGATGCGTTTTATATCGGCGGGACCAAGGTCGGTGCCCTTTTAGGGGAAGCCATCGTCTTTCCTAAAGGGATGGATAAGCTCTTTCCGACCCACGCCAAGCGTCAGGGTGCCATGCTCGCCAAGGGATTTGTGCCGGCCATCCAGTTTTCGGAGCTCTTTACGGACCATCTGTATGAACGGCTGGGCCGTCACGGCATCGACATGGCCATGGAACTGAAAAAGGGCCTGCTGGAAAAAGGCTACGCCCTCCACATCGACTCCTATACGAACCAGCAGTTTGTCATCCTTCCGGAAAAAGTGGTCCAAGCCCTCAGGGAAAACGTCGATTTTGAGGTCTGGGAACGCAAGGATGAGGACACCCTCGTCGTGCGCTTTGTAACCAGCTGGTCCACGAAAAAAGAGGATGTGGAAAAACTGCTTTCCCTCCTGTAAGTTTTTGTACCGTGTAAAAGCCAAAGAAAAAAGGCCTTCCGGTGAGGGGCACCGTAAGGCCAGAAAAATGAACGGGAGCTTACGCTCCGGAGTCCAGATCCTGAGGGGGACTCAGAATCATCATCGCATGCAGCCATTCAAGCTGTTACCCTGATGATAACACCTTGCTTACCCATTGTATAATACATCTCTATTATGATATGATAGGTGAAAGCTATTAACTCTTTCTTTTACAGAAAAGGACATGATTATGGACAGCCGTGATTTAACGTATGTACTGACCGTGCGGGACACGCAGAATTTTTCCAAAGCCGCACAGCGTCTTTTTATCAGCCAGCCTTCACTGAGCCAATACATCCGCCGTTTGGAACAGCGCTTGGGTGAGCCGATTTTCTTTCGGGATAAGGCCCAGGTCATGCTGACGCCCTTTGGAGAAGTGTACGCGCGGGAAGCGGAAAAACTGCTTGACTGCATCCATCAAATGGAAGAAACGCTGCACCTTGCCAAAGAACGGAACCGCTCCATGATCCGTGTCGGCATTTCCCAGTCCTATTCAAAATCCTTTGTGCCGGCCATCATCAAGATTGTCCATAAGCTGCGGCCTGATTCCGACGTGGCGTTTGTCGACGGGATTTCCACGCTCCTTGAAAAGGAAATCCTTGAAGGGCGCATTTCCTTCGGAATCTTTCCGGGACCGCCGGCGCGCAGTGATGTGGCTTTCGTTCCCCTCTGCCAGGATCCGCTCTACTTTGCCGTATCGCGGGACAACAAAAAAGCGGTCGAAATCCTAAAATCCGCTTGGAGCGGCAAATTCCTTGACTTAGCCGCTTTTCGGGACTTTCCTTTCGTCCTTCATACAAAAGGGGCCAAATTGAGGGACCTGACGTTCCACATCTGTCAAAGTTTTGGGTTCCTCCCCCGCCCCATCTGCGAATCAGAGACCCTGGATACGCTCTATTCCTTAGTGAATCACAATTATGGAGTGGCCATCCTTTCCCTGACACCCCTCACGAATCTGTCCGAAAAAGAAAACCGGGTTCTTTTCTTTCCGCTCCTGACACCGTCCGCAACGCGGACATTTGGCTTTTACTGCAGCAGGGATCAGGAAAACGATTCCTTTATCCAGAAAGTGGCGAAGGCCATGCGGATCAAGATTGAAGCAAACCATCAGCAAATGAAAGCCTTCATTGAACGGGACCGGGAACATGTCCTGGGACGCGGGTAACGCTCCAATCACATAACAATAAGAAGCCTGGAAACTGTCCCTGTCAGTTTCCAGGCTTCTTATTGTATGGGTGTTAGAGGTTGTTATTAGGATTTCAATCTGCAAACCCTTTGGTTTCCTGTGATTGAGGATCGCTACGTTTCAAATTCTACCACAGGGCAGGCATTTTGTATAATAGATAATTATGGACATGATATAGAGTAAAACTATAGCTCTTTTATTTATTTTTTACTCAGCCCAAAAGGAACGAAGGCATATTTCGGGCGTCTTAACGATGGAATTGTGGTGCGTATCTTCTTGCGGCAGGGCATGCCATCATTGGCATCAGAGCAATCTTTTAAAAGCCAATGATGACACGTACCTACATCAAGTCGGAGCGATCCTTGCTCCGACCAAAACTACAACGCCACCCGATACACACCAACAAGGGCCAACACAAAAACCAGCACCAACGCCGCAAGGCCCCAGAAGACGAGGGAAAGGAAGATTTTTTGTTCCTTTTCCTGATTGTCCTGTTCGTCAGCCATGAGCAGGGCCATGATCATGCCCCCTGTTGTAGAGACCGGCGAAAGGCCTGTAATGGTGCCGCCAATGACAACAAGGGATCCCAGTTCAATCGGGTTCAGGCCGCCCACGGTTTCCGCCACGCTCGAGACGGTGGGAAGCAGGGTCGGGAAGACAACGCCAAGGCCGGACGAAAAGAGGCTCATAATACCAGCCGTAGCTCCCATGATGGCGCTTCCTGTAAAGGGCGTCATGAGAGACGACAGGGCAAGGGTCAGCAGTTTGATTCCGCCGGTCTTGATGACGATGCTCATAAGGGTACTGACGCCGGAAACCATGATAAGAACGCCCCAGGGCACGCCTTTAAAGCTCTTACTTTCGCTAGCGCAATGGAACATAAGAAGGACCGCCGCCACGGCAAAGGAGACCAGACCGATATTGAACTTAAAAAGGACAACCAGGATGCTCATGACGACAAGGCCCGAAAGGGACAGGAGCTGCTTTTTGCTAAAGGATTCCTGCTCCCCATCTTCTGCTTCCTCCGGCACCGTGACGCGCCAGCCTTTATAGTACACAAAGCAGATCACCGCAAGAAGAAGGCCCGAAATCACCTGGTTCACAAAAACGGGACGGACAGCTTGGGCCACGTCGACGCCCGCTTTTGTAAGAAGCTCATAGGTGAGGATCCCTTCAGGCGTAAGGGTAGTCATGCGGCCTGAAAAGCAGCCGCAGCAGCCGATGATGGAAAGCATAAGGGGGTTATAGCCATGGGCTTTCGCAATGGGAATGGCAAAAGCCGGCATGATGGCAAGGACCGGGATGGATCCAGGGCCGCACATGGTAAGCCCCGCCCCCATGAGGTAGATCAAGATGGGAATAAGGAAATTGTTCCTTCCCGCCAGGGAGACGATTTTCTTTGCAAGCAGGGTAATCGTCCCGTTCACAGTAAGTACGCTGAAAAGAAAGGTGACGCCCATGAGCTTGATGAAAAGGTTCGGATTGAAGCCTTTCAGGATGGACGCATCGTTCATGCCCGCAAGGCGCCCCAGGATGAGGGCAAAAAGGAGGGATACGAGACCGACATTGGTCTTGCGGAAAAAACCGAGGATGATCGCCAAAAGAAGCAGTACAAGGGAAATGACACCTAGATCCATATGCCTTCACCTCACTTAAAGACGATGCTCGTCGGGCTTTCCGTATGAACCGTTTTGCCAGTATAGGTGAGACGGCCCGTTACGGGATCGATGGCAAAGAACTTCAGCGTGTCGCTGTCTTCGTTTGCCACAACAAGTTCTGTCGCGTCAGGACTGAAGGTCATAAAGCGCGGCGTCTTGCCTTCGCAGGAAATGAACTGGCGGCTGCGCAAAAAGCCGCTCGGTTCTTCGATGCCATAGACAGCGATGCTCTCATGGATCCGGTTAGAAGCGTAGACAAAGCGGCCACTTGGGTGAACGAGACTGGCGCTTGCCTGTCCCTGGCCCACATAGTCTTCGGGCAGGGTCGGCGTCACCTGATGGGGCGTAAGGACGCCCGTTGTATCGTCAAAGGTAAAGTAGCGCATGCTGTTGCCTTTTTCGTTCACCAAATAGGCCCGTTTATTGTCCGGCGTCAGGTCAATGTGGCGCGGCTCGTCATAGGTGCGGGCATCTTCGATATGAACGCGGGTCAGCTTGCCCGTTTCGTCGTTGACGCGCAGGACCCATACCCGTTCATAGCCAATCTTGCGTCCCTGCGTAGGAACAAGGAGGAACTTCCCCGTATGGTCAAGGAGGCATTCATGGGCATGGGACACGCCGTTTTCGTCAAGGCCTTCAAGATGCTCTACATAAACGGCAGCGCCCAGTTTCCCATCAGGCAGGATGGGCAGGCTTGCCACGGCTCCGCCTTGGAGGGTCGCCACAAAAAGGAACTTGTTGTTGAGGCTTGGCGTAATATAGACAGGGTTCCGGCCTTCGGCGCGGACCGTATTGAGGAAGGTCAGGCTGCCGTCATTTTCAACCTTGAAAGCACTCACATCGTTATCATCGCCATGCACCGTATAGAGAAAGGATGTTGTCCGGTCAAAAGCGAGAAAGGACGGATTTTCCAGGATCTTCGTAATGCTTTTGAGCGTCCAATCGCCCTTATCATTGATCTCGTAGCAGGAAATGCCTTTTCCCCGGGCATTGCGTTTTTTCGTCGTTCTGCAACCTACATAAGCAAACATGGTGTGTCCCCCTTTCCTACGCTTCAGCCAATCGTTTTTTCGTATAGCGCAGTTTCCCGCCGGCAAGAAGGATATCAGCTTCAAGGTCGCTCACTTCGAGTCTTGCCTTGAAGGTAAAGACCTTCGTTTCGTCCGTCACGATAAATTCACGGTTTTTCAAGGATTCCCGCAGGTTTTCGATGGAAAGTTCGTCTTCCTGGTCAATCTTGTCATAGTCGGACGGATCGGCAAAGACAGCAGGAATGACACCATGATTGATGAGGTTGTTCTTATGGATGCGGGCAAAGCCCTTCGTAATGATCATCTTGACGCCAAGGTACATGGGCGTAATGGCCGCGTGTTCGCGGCTCGAGCCCTGTCCATAGTTGCTGCCGCCAATGATGAAGCTCTTTTTCATGGTCTGGGCCCGTTTGGCAAAGTCCGGATCATACCGGCAGTAGGCGTACTGGGCCATGGCGGGCATGTTGGAGCGCATGGAGGAAAACTCGGCACTTGCCGGCGTAATATCGTCGGTCGATACGTTGTCGCGGGCTTTCAGACTGACGCGGGCCGTGAGCGTATCTTCCGGGGGATCGGCCACGGGAAGCGGCTTGATGTTGGGGCCACGGACGATTGTCACGTCATTTCCTTCCGGCGCCGGCTGGAGGAACAGGCTGTCGTTTACAGGATACGCATCAGGCTCCTTGATGGAAGCAAGAACGGACACATCGTCCATGACTTCGTCAGCTGTCGCAAAGACCCCTTTGATGGCCGTCGCAGCCGCCGTTTCAGGGCTTACAAGATAAAGGGATGCGTCAGGTGTGGAACTGCGGCCTTTGAAGTTGCGGTTGGACGTACGAACAGAAACCCCCTTGGAATTGGGGGCGCAGCCAATGCCGCAGCAGGGACCGCAGGCAAGCTCCAAGACACGGGCGCCGGCATTCAGGAGGTCTCCGATCACGCCGTCTTCCATGAGTTTGAGGTAAATCTGGCGGGAGCTGATGCCGCAGACAAGGCTCACGCTTTCTGCCACCTGGTGTCCCTTAAGAACAGCCGCAGCTTTTTTGAAGTCGCTGTAAGAACCATTGGTGCAGCTGCCAATAAAGACCTGGTTGACGGGCACTTTCGGTGCCTCTTTAACGGGTACGACGTGATCGGGCAGATGCGGCAGGGCAATGAGCGGCTCCAAGGCCGACAGGTCAATATCGATTTCCTCATCATACGAGCAGCCTTCATCAGGCAGGATTTCTTCAAAGTCCCCTTCCCTTCCTTGGGCCCTCAGATAGTCACGGACCACGTCATCAGCTGGGAAAAGGGACGTCGTGGCATTCATTTCAGCGCCCATATTGGTGATGGTCATGCGTTCCGGTACGGAAAGGGTTTTTGCCCCGTCACCTACATATTCGAAGAGCTTTCCCGTGCCGCCCTTGACGGAAACGCGGCGCAGCATTTCAAGGACGATATCCTTTGCCGCTACTCCGGCACGCAGATGGCCCGTCAGGTTCACCTTGACAATTTGAGGCATCTTCAGGACATAAGGAAAGCCGGCAAGAGCGGTGGCAATATCCATCCCACCTACACCGATGGAAAGCATGCCCACGGCACCGCAGCTTGGCGTATGGCTGTCGCCGCCCAAAAGAAGCAGGCCCGGTTTGGCAAAACGGCTGCAGTGCAGGGTGTGGCAGATGCCATTGCCCGCTTTGGAAAGGACAAGGCCGTATTTTTTAGCAAGGGTCTGGAGATAAATATGGTCGTCCGGCGTCTTGTTATCGATCTGCAGCAGGTTATGGTCAATGTAGCTTACGGATAGTTTCGTCTTGACGCGGGGCATATCAAGGGCCTCAAAGGCCAGATAAGCCATGACGGCATTGATGTCATGGGTGAGGGTATGGTCAACGATCAGGCTGATTTCACTGCCCGGAATCATGTCACTGGGTGCAGCCAAATGGCGGCGGATCAATTTACGCGCTACATTTTCTTTCATCATGAAGCTCCCCTTTCTTAAGCAATCAATATCAAAGGATTCTGAAAATATCCTATCATAGGGCTTGCCTTTCGTATAATATTTGCTTATGATATATCTATAATATGATATTATAGAAGAGGTGACTTCATGGACAGCCGGGAACTGCAGTATGTCATTGTCATCAGTGAAAAAGGCAGCTTTTCCGAAGCAGCCAAATACCTTTCCGTCAGCCAGCCTGCCCTTAGCCAGTACGTACGGCGCGTCGAGGACCGCTTGGGCTGCGCCCTTTTTCTGCGCGGCTCGCAGGGCCTGAAACTCACGCCAGCTGGCGTTACCTTCGTAACAAAAGGCCGTGCCGTCCTTGCTGCCATCAGCAACCTTGAAAAGGAGATGGTAGCTTACCGCTGGGGTAAAAAAGAAGGCATCACCGTCGGAGCCTCCCAGTTTTATGGTAAATACCTCCTTGTGCCCATGCTCGACGTCCTGCGCAGTACGGCCTCGGACCACCATGTGGAAATCATCGAAGGGTCCAGTGGCCATCTTGAAGAAGAGATCCTCAAAGGGCACCTTGACATGGGCTTTTTCCCAGAACCCATTCATCATGAGGACATCAACTTCATTCCAATCTATGAGGAAGAAGTCTATTTTGCCCATGCAGCGGAAAATAAGGACGCGGCTGCCCTCATCAAGCACGCATGGGACGGGAAGAGCCTCAACCTTGCCCCCTTTCGGGACCTTCCCTTTATCATGCTCCGCAAAGGCCTCAAGTTCCACGACCTGACGCAGCGCCTCTGCCGAGAATATGACTTTTTCCCCAAAGCCATCTATGAATCGGACAACCTTGATACTGTCTACTCCCTCGTAAGCCATAACTACGGCGTCGCCTTCCTGCCCTCTACCCTGCTGCCTGTACTGACAAAAAAAGACAGCAACGTCCGCTTCTACCCCCTCGCCTCAAAAAACGCCCAGCGCCGCATCGGCATTGCCTAACTCGGGACAAGATTCAAGGAAAAGAAGATGCAGGCCCTGGCGAAGGAGATCAGAAACCGGTTACTTGGCGCGCAAATTTTGCCAAGTTGATGGCCCAGTGCCCTGTTACGATATGTTATGCAGGGGCTTAGGGCGGTGTGTTTGGATTCTTATTACCCGGCGCAAAAATCGCGCCGATTTTCATCATGAGTTGCCTTCATTGCCTTTTTTAGATTCATGAGGTGGCAATGAAGGCATAGTGCATCATAAAATGGTACGTACCACAATCTCATTTTTTAGACGCCCAAAAAATGCCGCCGTACGTCTCTCCTAGGTTTTTTTTCGTTTTTTAGCGGAAACATGGACGCACAGAAAACTGTGACAGGGGGATTTTGTCAGTGGAAGCGGAGTCTCCTCACAATTGGACCCATCTGAACAAAATTCGCAAAAAGCAAATGGAAATAAAAAAGGCCAAAGGGTCAACACCCAACCATGTCCCTACGGGACTTGGCGTTGAACTTCATTCACCCTTATACATGCGAATTCGATGTATTGGAAAATACGAAGGCGTGGTGCTCCAGATGGTGTCGTAATATCTATATAAAAAATCAGTTTCTGCAGACCCCAAATAAACTCTTTGGCCCGATTAGGGTAAGAAACGAGGAGGGAGACTTTGTATGCGCCTATAGGATGAAGAAAGTTAAGCCTTCTTTTAGAAACCTTGGGCAAAGGTCGGCATGCTAAAATCAAGGAATAATCCCACGAAAGGCATTTTAACCCAAGGTCGCGATTGCCTGTAAAAACCATCCGAATATTTTCCGTATTCGCAGCCTTCCTTCATCCCTTGAATCCTGCCTTCTATCACGATAGGATACGAACATCCTTTCTATCTGGTCCGTATCCGTTTTCGGCGGCTGGTCCTTCGGTGTCCATCTTCTCCGGGGCCTTGTCGGCATCTGGGTCGCCATGGCCCTTGATGAATGCAGCCACGGTCTCGTTTTCTTCGGGCGCTGGCATCAGGGTACGTGGCGCCGGGCACTCATCTGATAAAGGGCGCCGTGAAATCATCGATTCAAACAAATAGGCCCATCCGGTTTTCTTGAACCGGATGGGCCTATTTACGCTGATTGATTGACTGGAGGCAGCCTTGCCTTCATCGGCCGTGCACTGAAAGGCTCATCATCCACTGTATTTCAGATTGATTTTTTCCATCAAAAAAGTACTGCAAGAACCATCTTGCAATACAGCCAGGTCAGTCATGCTCCTTTTGATAATTGGAAATAATAACGGACCCATCAAGGATAGTCTTTACCAGGTTCACGAAATACGCGGCCTTTTGTTCCACATCAAAATCCTTCCCCCGCTTGATGGCTTCGTGAAGGAATGTATGATAGAGAGAATTTAAGAGCACGGGCGTAATTTCTTCAACTTCTTCCGTATAGTTTTCTTCCCGCAGCAGATTGGTAAAAAGCAGACGGTACTTATTCACGAGGATTCCCTCGCGCATCACCTGGGCAAAACCGGCGTCAATGCCATTGAGCTCTTCGGGATAGAGCTGGTTAAAATAGACCCGCATAATACGTCCCAGCTCTTCACTGTGGGGACCATAGAACATATTATAGAAGGCCTTTGGCTTTCTAAAGCTCACACTGGCAAGGCTGCGGAAAAAATAAATATAGCGGTCCTTCCACGTCATGTCGTCCGTACGTCCTTCCAGGACCTTTTGGAAAACATCGCGAAAAAAGCTCACGGAACCAAAGAGCATCAGCTCATCCAAGTCTTGGAAGTAGTTGTAGATTGTCGCACTGTTATAACCAGCCTTTGCGGCAATCTTACGGATGGAAAGCCCTTCTTCTCCGACCGAATCCATGAGACTTTTCGTAGCTTCGATAAAGATTCTCATGTTCTGGCGCTGCAAGGGGTTCAGATGAGCCTCCCCATAATCTTTTTCAGTATCCATATTAATCATGCAACTCCTTAACTTAAGATTCCCTATCATCCGCTAGGCCTCCCCACCATAACTCCCAATACGACCTGAAGCAGATGTATTTCAATGCATGTTGCTATTATACTACAAATCATGTATGTGTTAAGCCAAATTGGAGAAATCTAATCATGTTTATCATTGCTTGAATAATGGTTGTTACCCAGTGGACACTACCGGAGCAAAACTGTCTAATGATTCGCAAAAAATAAGGTCAGCTCTTTACAAATCACGATTATGGAGAAGTCCTTGTGACAACCTCAAAGGGATATGCTACAATGAGAACAATGATACCAAAGAGGAGGGTCTTTGCCATGGCAGTACCAAGAACACTTGAAGAATTGAACCAGCATCCTGTTTTTTCCTATTTTCTTTGGCTTTGTGAAATTCCCCATGCTTCCTTTAAGGAAAAAGCCCTGAGCAACGCAATCTACACGTGGGCCAAACGACACGAGAAATGGATGAGCTGGCAGGATACCCATCATAATCTATATATTCGGAAACCAGCCACACCGGGCTATGAAGCAAAATCGGCCCTGCTCTTTCAAGCCCATCTGGACATGGTCTGCGTGGCCGCACCGGGCGTTGTCCATAACTTCGATAAAGATCCGCTCACCCTTGCCCTTGAGGGGGACCGCCTCACAACGGGCGGCCGGACGACCTTGGGTGCTGATGACGGCATTGGCGTGGCCCTTGCCATGGCTCTCCTAGACGATGAAACCCAGGCCCATCCGGAAATCGAAGTTCTTTTCACGACAGCAGAAGAAGAGGATTTCAGCGGGGCCGCGGCAGCAGATATTGATTGGTTCCATGCCCACCAACTCATCAATATCGATAATGCCCGGGAAAACCATGCCACTACGGGAAGCGCCGGCGGCTACGGGATCCACTACGAAAGGCCCGTCATACCGGAAAAGCCTGGTAAGGACCTGACCTATTTCAAGATTGGAGTTGGCGGCATGATGGGCGGCCACTCTGGGGAAGATATCCACCGCGGACGGGGAAGCGCTATTCGCCTCCTTTCCCGGATGCTTTTTGCAGCCCGCCGAGCCATTCCTATCCAGCTTGCAGGCTTGACTGGCGGGGTCTTCCGTCTGGCCATTGCCCGCGAAGCAAGTGCCGTCATCGGGGTTCCGGCCCATGTTACGGATGGGTTCCTGGCCCTTATGGAAACCATGGAAAAGGCCCTTACGGCAGAATATAAGGGCGCCAATCCTCGGCTCTTTTTCACCAAGACCCCAGTCGCTGCGGATGAAATCGAAGCGGTCCTTTCCGTCAAGGAGACCAAGGCCCTCATCCAGTTCCTGATTCTCATGCCCCAAGGGGTCATGGAAATGAACGGGGAGGTTCCTGGTGTCGTACAGACCTCCATCAATACGGGGAAAGCAGATCTGGACCTCAAGAAAGGTCTTTTTACAACAGAATCGGAAGTCCGCTCCTCCTTTGATTCCCAGCGCGACGTTGTCAAATACCGGTTCGATACCTTGATTGAACTTCTTGGCGGTAAACTTGCCGTCTACGCCGTCTATCCCGGCTGGCCCAATCACCCGGATTCCAAGATCAAGGACCTTGTAACAAAGACGTACGCAGAAGTCTTTCATAGGGAACTTGCCGCAACGCCTGTCCATGTCGGTCTTGAATGCGGCTTCTTCCTTCAAAAGCGCCCGGATCTTGACTGCATCTCCATCGGTCCTGACGCCGGCAACCTCCATTCGCCGGAAGAGTGGCTCAGCATTCCCTCCACTATGCGCATGTTTGAGTTTATTAAGGAGATTGTGAGAAAGGTGATTGAGTAAACAGCTGACGTAAGGGAGCTGTGAAGCTGTGATGCTATGAAGGCTGTCAAGCTGTCTATTCGTCCTCACGGACGAATGCTGTCTCGAGCCTTCGGCTCTGGCTGTCAGGCTATAAAGAATAAACCAAACAGCGCCAAACCGAACGCGTATCAAAGGTTCGGTTTGGCGCTGTTTCTTTAGGAATGATGCTTCGCATCGAGTACTAAGGCAAAAGACTCAACATAAAAAGAGAACCGCAAACCGAATCAAGACACGAATTCGGTTTACGGCTTTTTTTGGGGATGGCAATATTTTTGATTTGATTTATCCTAACGATTTTTCGCAGCACGAAAGCAGGAAACGGTTTCTTCTTGTTAGCACTATCTGGTTTTATTTTTTGCCTTAGAGACGGCGAATGTCGTTCCGCCTTGCCAAGGCGGGGCGGATCGATTTCGGAGAA
>UMKW01029521.1_pt1 | contig 13404 bp, 11 predicted proteins | sample 1966391 | NCBI WGS metagenome assembly UMKW01 (sample SAMEA4836183, study PRJEB28245) | human gut metagenome | biome: gut microbiome; material: fecal sample | place: Denmark | collected 2008
TCCGAATGTGGTTATTCCATCCGTTTCTAACAATACACCATTTGGTGCTAGCTCCACACCATAATGTTTGAAGTAGACCCCTTCTTCTATTTCATATAATCCATCAAAAAATAGATTTGATTCCAAGTCAAATAAACTCATAACATCACATTATTCCTTTTTCAATGACAGCGGATGCTTTCTTTGGATCTCTGATCAGCCAGTCAAGTGTCAACAACGCACCAGTGAATTTCATCCCATCTTTTTTCATTAATGAGTTAATGGAGTAACCATTATATTCAATGTCGCTGGTTTCCAAACCAGATTCAAGCCAAGCATTTAGAATTGGCTTCAGTTCATCAGAAATAACGTTTAACTTGGTTTCCAATTTTTCAGCAGTTTTTACATTACAATTTAATCGTTCAATAATTATATTTTTCATAACAATCACCTCAACTCAAGCTTATCCATTACTTCTTGAGCAAAAACACGAGCATCGACTTCGACAGGCTGTGTGTAATACTCTTCATAACCAAACAAACCATAATCACCAGGGTTGTAACCAAGTACATTCAGATTTATGTTCCACGATTCATAAAGTTCGGAGTTTGGTTCAGTTCTTTCGGTAAGTAAATTATAAAACTGATATGCATGTCTGCTTTCGTGAAAATAAGTATTAAGAGTTTGTAAATAATCTTCTTGCGAATTGGAGTTTATCAAGCTCTCACTAACGGTGATGTCGTTTGTATAAGGGGAATATTGACCATACACACAGTTCCCCAAATCACCAGATTTAACAGGGAGGACATCTCTGTGTACAATCTTTGCCACTTCACACTCAAAATTCTGAAGAGCATTCACCCTTCCCTGAGGACTGAGTTCCTTCCAGTTTTCATACTGCAATTCAGGATTCTCAAGAAATGCTTCAGATATTTCTTGTGTCTGTATCTCCATAGCTGGAGCCATTTCAACTTCAGTAATCCCCAACAACTCCTCTAAAAAGAATTTAGGTTCAACAGTTTCAAGATTACTGTCAAAATTCTCTGCTATTTCTAAATTACTCATTTCTTTTACCTCCATATTGTTGGCATATTCTGCTTTCATTGCACGTAATATACATACAATATTCAGGAAAGCAATGCAGACATAAATCATTTTTAAATATTCAAACAGTATAAACGTACAAACAAAGCACCAACTACATCAGCAATATTACAGCTCTTCTTAAATAGTCCACTCATTTGGGTATAGTTAGGACTTTTATTTCCCCTGATCCAATGTCATTTAGTTAATACTGTGTGTCCAGAATGGTTAGATTACCTATAAGGGATCTAACCTTTTTTTTAATAGGATATTGACAAAATACCCAAAATGTGCGGCCGCTCTCGCTACTGATTCTATTTAAGAGGTAGCGAGAGCGGCCCCTTGATTGAGTGATATATTACTTTTTCAAGGAGGCATACCATTATGATCCATCAATTAATTAAAGACCTGTTTGCATCATCTGTAGAACATATCTGTTCTGATATTTCCAATTACTCTATTCATCCGGGTATTGATTTCCAACGGAGCCGGAAGATCTCTCCACAAAAACTGATCTCTTTTCTCGTTTCACAAGGTTCTTCCTCTACCAGAGTGGAAATGCTTGACTTTTGGGGACTGGACCCTTCTTCCCTGCCGACTTCTTCCGCCCTGAACCAACAGCGTCAAAAACTAAAATCCGATGCTCTGGAAGCGGTCTTCAAACTTTTTAATTCTTCTGTCACCGGATTGCTCCCAGATACTTTACGCAATGGCAAATATCGTTTTTTGGCTGCAGACGGTTCTACCTGCACATATTTCAGTACTCCATCTTTTTCCCCAGATGACTATTATTGTTCACCCGGTAACTCCATCAGAGGAGTCTACAGTATGCATCTGAATGCTTTTTATGATCTCACAACCCACACTTATACAGATGCCTTGCTCCAGCCTGTGCATAACAAAAATGAATTTGGCGCTTTCTGCGACATGGTTGACCGCCATGAGATTCTCGAAGGAAGTAAGAACGTCTATATTGGCGACCGTGGCTATTGTTCCTATAACAACATGGCTCATGTAATAGAACAAGATCAGTTTTTTCTGTTCCGTACCAAGGATATCCACTCTAAGGGGCTGGTCGGTAATTTCGACTTCCCGGAAGACGAATCTTTTGACATTAATGTCAAAGTTACTTTGGTCCGAAGCCATTCAAGAAAAGTCCGGGGCAATCCTGACACTTACAAACGCTTCGTGGATCAAGCGTCTACTTTTGATTACATCCCTTATGGGAGCTATGAAACCTATGAGCTTGCGTTCCGTATTATAAGATTTCCTATCAGCGAATCATCTTTTGAATGTATCGTTACGAATCTGCCGCATGATGAGTTCCAACCGGAACAGATCAAGGCATTGTACGATTCCAGGTGGGGAATCGAATCTTCGTTCAGAAAACTGAAATACACCATAGGGCTGAGTAACTTTCACTCCTATAAACCGCAGTATATTGAACAGGAAATCTGGGCAAAACTCATTGCCTATAACATAACGGAAACCCTGGTAAACTGTACGGTACTGGAAACCCATGACACAAAACATGAATATAAAGTCAATTTTACAATGGCTGCGCATATCTGCAGGGTCTTTCTCCGTCTGACCACGGAGAAAGACCAATACGATGTGATGTTGCTATTGCAAAAGGAACTAATCCCCATCCGGAGTGGCCGCCAATATCCAAGACTTCAGACAGCTCATTTCCGGAGACCTCGATACTTCATATATCGAGCCGCATAAAGCATAAACATCATCATCATCATTATAACTCTTGAGAAGACAGACATGCAATCTGTCTTTTTGTCGTGCTCAAAATACGTGCCATATCTAGTAAAAGGTCACCAGTTTCCCTGAAGTGCGGTTGTGAGGATATAATCAATGCTTTTTACTAAAAAAGCAGCAGATGTCTTTATTGCTAACTAAATGACATTGTCCCCTGATCCCTTCCAAATTTTCTAACACTTTTGCCATCCTAGATGACCAAACAATATAATTTTGAATTTCGAATGATGTAATTCACCGACACCATCTATCTGGCTGATGATACCCGTTAAGTCACAAAAATCCCGACTTTTTCCAAGTGATTTCCTTATCGAAAATTTTCTTGGAAACCTCTATTTCCATAACAATAATTTACACATGAATTATTTTTTCTTTTCCTGGAATTTTGTAACAAATTTTCCATTCTTGTCAAACTTCGCCAACAACTCGATTTTAATATCTTTTTCCGCTCCGAACCCGTCTTCATCCTCCCAATAACGCCCATCCGGCTGGACCATCCAAAAAAATTCTGCCAATCCATCCTCTTGAAATCTATTATAAGAAAACGGGAATCTGGTAACCGGCTCAAAAGGAAAAATAAGATTCTTCTCCCATTCCCCATGTTCCACCCCTGGAAACTCTAAAAAATATCCCCTTTCATCTGTCATTCTCTGAATCAGCTCCTGTCCCTTGTACAGACAGGCGTTCACCCTGCAAAAACCTCCGTATCCATTTCCTGTTTCTTGATACGTAAGATAATAACCTTCTCCCAGATTAAGACAGGGTTCTGTAGGTTTGACCTCTTGTATTGGAGGTTTTTCCTGTGTTTGTATCTGCTTCTGTTCTACTGTCTTCGGTGCAATTGAAATTTCTTCCTTGTTTGAAATGTCTTCTTTTCTTTTAAAAAAAAATCTTTTTAAAAACTTCATACTTTTCCCTCTCGTATACAATGTGCTTTTTCCAAATTGCAAAAGTTCTGGAAGAGAATTTTCATATCTTTCCCTCGCCCCCACATCCAAGACAGATCTGCTTACTGCTTCCTTGGCAGCTTTTACACATATAACTTTCCCATTCGTACATAGCGAACAGTCTGTTTCCATACCTGATCGTGATTGTGTTGAATAATCATAATAATCATATTGATAACCAGGGGTATATGAAGACACCGTTCCATCCTGATTGCCTTCTTTTTCTTGCGCTTCACTATAGTGATAGTTACAGGAAAGTGTCGTTGAAAAATTTTCAAACGAATAATCGTTTTTTTGTATATTTTCCGGAAGATAAAATTCATATAAGGTGATATCCTCTGCCGGAATAACAATCTCTTCCATATATTCATCTTTTAACCCCACAGAAACAATAAAATCACCGTTCTGGTCATATATAGAAATTTCTACATCAGACAGATTATTTATCTCATAATCCTCATTCTCATTTGAAAAATACCCCTGTAATAAATATCTCTCTTTTTCTTCTTCCTCTTTTTTGCTTTCTTCTATTGATTCTTCAAAATCTTCCAAAACTTTATCGTACTGCTGTTTGTTGAAACTGGCGGTTCATCTGGTCTAATGTTTCACTCAACGAATTTAAATAGGGATTCGGTGAAAATCCGGCGCCATGAACATTGAGCGTTCCCATAAACTGATTAACAACACAAACCATGCATTTTTCTTTTTTCTCAATAAATAAACTTTTAATCACAATTAGGATAAGTTTTATTCTAATCAATTTCTATAATTTTTTTACATTGTTCGACGGCATAATCTCTTTTATGACGGTATAATCATTTTCGCCGCCATATATTTCTATTGTTTTTCCCTTTACCTTCCCGTATAATTTTTGTTAATTATATTTTTACTGTTCTGAGGGGTGATTCCATTGAAATACAAAGGATACTGGTTATGCAGCAAAACTGAATCTTCCAAATTTTTGCAGTTATACCACAGCCTTACCTCTCTGTATTCCAATATAATCTTCACTATTCTTTCCTTTGAAGAATGCGGGCAGGTTTTGCAGGAGAAAAGTTCTGATTTACACATCATTATTGCAGAACTCTCTTCTCAGGATGAACCGGAAATTTGGTTTCCGCTTATTTCCAGACTTTCTGATGCATATCCTCATTTAAAAATCATTATTATCCTTACAGGAAAGCCAGAACACAACTTTTATTACCTGAACCAGCTTTCATTTCCCTATCTGATCCCAGAAAATCAGGTATCGGAACTATTTCCACGTGGTATGAAAAATGCCATGGACGAGCTTTGCTCCAACAACATTTACCAATTAAAAAAACAGATAACCTCTAACCCTGATTTATTATCTGCTATATATTTTTCTACAGATAATTTGCGTAATAAGGGAAACAAGGGATGTCATATCCACTATCCGGACGGCAGGGCTGAATATACACGCTTTTCCCTCAAAAATATTCTTTCCCAACTTCCTGTCCATTTTTTACAGGTACATAAAACATATGTAGTAAATATGCGTTATTTTAAGGATTATAGACAAAAGCCTCGACCCAGAGGGAACTCCTGTGATGAATATATCGTGCTCTTTGATAGTAATAATCCTATAGAAATAGAAATACCAATTGGTCCCAAATATCAAAAATCTGCCATGAAATATATACTAACTGAACATAAATCTTTTACACATGATATCCAATGAAAGGGTAGGGATTAATAAGTATGGACCTTTTACAAAATATTACCCAACAAATATCCGTTATACTTGTAAATGTTGTTTTTTTCCTTCTCGTAATTCATCCTTTAAGATTTTCCAGAAAAATCACTGGCCTTGCCACGATTATTGTATTTTCTTTGACGTCGTTGCCATGCATCTTTTTTTCGGACCTTTTCTCTTCTGGAGCGGCAGCTTCACCAAAAGGAATGACTTTTCATTATATATACTGGATTATTACTATGGGCATACAGTATTCGCTCTTTTTTATACTTTTAAAAAGAGACTGGCTAAGAAATATGATGTTATATGTTATTTGGGATATTATTATCGCTTTGCTGCTTTCTTTAAGTGCAGTCATCATTCAAATATCCCTGCCGAATATACAGCTTTATGGATTGACAGGAACCTTATGTACGGTAATATCAGCATTTCTTGCAGCTTTTCTCCTGCGGCTCCCACGCCTGCAGACCATTCACCTTCCGGAAGTCTTCTGCATCATAACCATATTTGCCTATTCTATCGGAAGGCTTTTAAATACAATATCTGTCTTCCGTTTTGAAAAAGAAAACTGGAAAGAACTTGTGATTTATCCTGTCTTTACTTTGATACTGTGCCTTTCTATAGCAATAGTGTTTGCTTACTTTGGCATGAATGTTTATATCAATAAAAAATGCCGTGATATAGCAGAAATCTATCTTAAAGGTGAAAGAAAAAATAATAGTGTAAATAAATTGCTCTGCAGCTTAAACAACATCTGCAAACAACGAAAAATATCATTTAATTTCCATATTTCACCAAATACAACTTTTCCAAATACAAACGGATCTATTCTTTACGCTATACAAATACTGTTTGAGTTATCTCAAAAATTCATCGGCAGGCAGTCTGAAAATATATTCTTCGAGGTACAGGAATATAAAGGGTTTTTTATTCTTTCTTCCCTTTCTATTTATCTGAATACCTCTGATACTATTCTTAAAAAATTTGTATCCACGTTGCAGAACACTTTTCTGGAAATTTTGTTTAACCGTATTGTGAAGAATTGCAGAGGTTACGTTGAATATGTAGACAGCAACCTCTATAGCAAACACATACGTGCAATCATTCCCCTTCCTTTAAATACAGGTGCATGAAATTCCTCATGCACCTGTATCTTTCCAATATATCAATCTTATATATTTATTCTTTTTTATTATTTTTATATGCAGTTTTGGCTTCTTTCATTGCCTCTTTCATATTTACTGTATCCGTTGTCTTTTTTAATTCTTTCAAAATTTCTTCTTCCGACATATTACTGATAGATTTTCCACTTTCCAAAATCTTTGCTACCATTTTTATGTAAATTATCCCTGCCAGATATACATATCCAAAATTTGTAATTCCAGTTATTGCTGCTGCTCCAAGGGATCCAATTCCAGGTACAAACGATAGTATTGTAGATACACCTAGTGAAGCAGCTACAGAACCAGCAATGTCTGCCACCAGCGCCGATGCCATTGCTTTTAATACTCCATTTCCAATCTGAATGCCAAGCATCTTTCCAAGACTTATATACATTTTTACAATTATACCTGTTGATACCCCAATCGCAATTGTACTTCCTGCACCTGGAAGTGCCCCAGACAATGCCGCAGATCCGGCCGCCGCAAGTGCATGATTCATAACGCTTTGTACAATTTCATCCGAATTTTTATAATACATTGATAGTTGTCTTGCTGCAGTATGCAATATTGCTGTTTCGTACCCCATACTCTTTCCTCCTCATTCTTTAATTTTTTTATTATTCAATTGCGCCAATCAGTTGAATACAAAATACTTTTTAACACAATTATTTTTCTTACTAATCAAATATCACACTATTGTCAAATACTGTCCCATCGTAAACAAATTCTTCTTCAAAGTTTCCGTCCATATCTCTGTCATTGAGTATTTTTGTGCTTTCCTTTACATTATCGTCGTTTATATCGTAATAGCGACGAATCTGCATCCAATCAATACCTCCATCCCCGTCCATATCCCGGAAAATCTGTTGTTCTCCCAACGAATTATTTTCAGGTAATGTTACTGTCTGTATATACTGCACTTTATTCTTATTTGTATAATCTGCAGTGCCATTATCAAAATCAATATCGCTAAAGTCTCCATACAAATACTGTGTACTGAACTCACCGCTATTTATGTCTTCGTAATTTGTAATATGTATCTTTACCTCGTCCATTGTTCCATTATAATCGTAATCACACCACTCCATTTTAAAGTCAATATTTGAATTATAGTTTGCTTCCAGCAACACAGCATAATCAAACACTCCATCGTTGTTGTTGTCAATCAATCCCCATTGAACCTTGTCTCCTCTGCCGAGTAATTGATCTATAGCACCGTCATTATTAGTGTCTCTTTCTTCGTATGATACTTGAGCACTTAATTTTCCAACGAAATCTTCCGCATTAAAGACACTATAATCAATAACTGGAATAGATGTATTATAGTTATTTTCTTCAACACAAAGTACGGGAACATCTACCTCCGGAAATACATACTCTCTGGCACAATCAATAGAACTACTGGCACTCACCATTGTTGCAGACACCCCAATGGCAAAAAACATTGTAAAAATCAAGGTTACTGTTTTACTTTTTTTCATATTATTCCTCCTTTTTTAGCGTTAGTATACAAGGAACAATATGTCTTATATACCAACGCTGTTTCCAGTAATTAACCAATAACAAATATTAATCTACATTACAATCAGCATACGGCAAAACACTTTAAATTACGGCAAATACTTTTTTACCGTCATCTTAACCAAAGAAAAATCTGTAAATTATTTCCCACAAAAACATAACTGGCACCACCTTTCTTTTTAAGATGGCACCAGTTTACATTTTCTGTTTTGGAAATCCTCCAAGTGATTTCCGCATTATTCAGTTAGAAATACTCCGGCTTCTGTTTCTAATTCTTCCTCAATTGCTTTAATTCGTGTCCAGCATTCCTCCTGTTGCTGAAATGCTTCCTCTTTGCTGTCCTGCCATTTGACATCTTCAGGATTATAAACCTTTAATTGATCTATCACTTCTTCTTTTAAATAATCTACTTCCTCTTCTTCAAAAGAAACTAATATCTCATTTGTGGCATAAAACATATATTCATTCAATTCTCTTTGCATCCGCGGGATATATTCCATCTCGATCAGAAGTCCTCCCGGAAGATTGTCTTCGAAATTTCCAAACTCAGTAAGATATACCAGATAATGTTCCAAATCATCCAGGTAACGTTGTTTATCTGCCTCCCCCATTGCTGAAAGAGCTTCAAACTCAGCAATAGATATTCCCCGTGTTTCCAGGAAGCTTTCTATTTCCTCCGAAAATTGACAGGCAGGAATCTCTGTCTGCTGAATTGTTTCACTTGCATCTGTAAGAATTTCTATTGTTTCCATCCGCGCCTCTTCGCCTGGTTCTTCCACGTATATCTCTATCGCTTCCAATGTATCCGTATATACGGCTGCCACTTCATCCTGTGCAATATAACATTCTTTAAACACTTCTGTAAACTCCAACATTTCTTTTGTCAGCTCGCCTGCTTTTGTCTGTTCCTGAAAGCTTGTACATATCCTAGCCAATAACACCAATGCTATAATCCCATTTTTTCTTCTCATCTTCCTTTTTTCTCCCCCTTTATCTTCCAAATCCTATCAGCCGCAACTCTCTTTCTGCATCTTCCAGTGCTTTTTCCACATTTCGTAACTCTGACTGTATTTTTTCTTCAGTTTCATTAATGGAGCGGTACAACGGATAATCCTGAAGCAGCATTCCATACTGCCGATGGTATTCTTCCGGATATTTCTTTAAAACAGAGGCTGTTGTCCAATTTACCAGGTCAATACATATTTCAAGGTAACCACTGACCGCTTCCACTGCTGTCTGTTTTTCATAGTCCGAAAAACCATTTACCGGATTGAGCCTGTCAAATAAACATTCCAGATAATAGCTTAACTGACTGTAATACTCTCTCGGAGATGTAAACAATTCTTTGAGAGCTTCCCTGTCTGCATCTATTTTCAACTCCTCTGCCAAAGGAAGGTACCTGGAAACTGCAGCTTCTTCGTACATTCCTGCGTAAAAAGAACAGGATTCTATCCGTTCTTCCATCTGACTGTGCCAGTATGCATAGTCCAGGATGTCAGGATTTTCCACTGTCATATCTTTTGCCTGTTCCAAAATACTGTCTCCTTCTTCTAATACATAATATGTACTTCCCATGACCAGCGCCATATTTGTGACACTTTCCTTTACTTTTGCCTTATCACCTGGAAAAAAGGGATACGCAGCCTGTGTCCAAACGCCAAAAGCAAAAGCACATACAGCTCCGCCAATCACCAGAATTTTACAGTTCTTTTTAAGATTCTGCTTCCATTTGCAGCGAACATATGTAGTTTTATTTTTCTTTCCTTTTTCTCCAAGATAGCGGCACAGTTCCTGATGACTGATGCTCCATCCCTCTTCCACTTTCTGTAGAAGCTTCAGTTCCTCAAAAAGGAGCCTGTTCACTGCGAAATCAAACCATTCCCATACTCCCGGAAAACAGGTGCATATCCTGGAACCATTTCCCATGTATTCCGTAAATGCAAAAAGAAAGGCTTTCTCCTTCAGCTGCCTGTAAGATTGTTCCACAATCTGTACCATCACCTGGTTTTCCAGAAGTCTTGATTTTCGTCTCTCACTCTCATATGCGATCATGGGTAAAAGATGATTAAGCGCATACTCTGCCGCAAAATATTCCTCTTCCTCCCACGTAAAATTTTCATTCAGCTTTTCTCGAATCCCCTGGTAATAACGATTAAACAATACATTCCCATATCCTGAGCCTGTATTTTCATCTCCCTCTTTTATGGGATTTATTCCCGAATCCTGCATCACATCAAGATACATTCCCATAAACATTCGATTTTCCAGAAGCTGGTCTATTTCCTTCACATTAGGCATGATGATTTTGTTCTGTTGACAGATCATCCTTTGCTGCTCTCTTTCAAGTCCAGCTACTGTATATACTTGAAAATCTTCTTTTTTCCATTTCAAGAAGATATTTTTTCTCTCAGAAACAACAACCTGTACCCCGTCTTTTTGAGAAAGCTCCTGAATTTCTTTTAACAATCCGCGCCGTCCCGATACTTCATTCAATCCGTCCAGAAGAAATACAAAAGGCCCCTCAAAATCTAACACTCTGGACAGGCATACATATTCTTCCCTTTCCCGCACTTCTCCCGGACAAAGCTTTTCCAAAATATAAGTTTGCAGAAATTTCTCATTTTCACCTTTTCCTGTATATACAGATAAAGGTATAAAAATCACAATAGGTTTATGGGCTATGTAATTTTCTGTGCTCCTTTTCCATACCCGAAATAAAAGCCCTGTCTTTCCCGCTCCCCCTTCTCCCAGAACAAGTGTATTTTTCCGTTGATTCAGTATTTCCTCCCAGAAAGCACCTTCTTCCAGGCTTTTTCCCTGTTCTGTATTCAGATACATCTGGCAGCTGTACCTGTACGCAGGCATTTGCTGCTCCATCTTTTTTCTCATCTGCCTGCTGGCTTCCCAAATGGCAGCACGAGTTATTCCTCTTCCATTCAGCCTGTCTGTAAGCTCTCGAAACTCCTCTTTTAATTCCAAGCCATTCTGATACCTCACTTTTGGAGACTGAGATAATCCACGGCACATAATCTGTCTTATAAGCTGCCGTGCCGTCTGCGGAATATCCTGTTGGCAAAGACACTCATCCAATGTTTTCAGCCTGCTTTTTTTATCTTTTTGCTCCTGCGCATCCATTTTTCTTCCTGTAAGAAGATAAAAGAACACACCACAGACAGAATACAGGTCCGAGCATTGACCAAAGTATTCCGTTCTGCCCAACAACACCTCCGGTGCGGAGTATCCGTCTTTTTTTCCTGTATAGACAGCGGTATCCCTTTTCCTTTCCTTAATATTCCAGGAACAGTTAAAGTCAATTAAAAGAACCCTCTCAGACATATCTCCTGTTCCAGGAACTATCAGAATATTATCAGGGCTGATATCCAGATGAAGAAAACCTGCACGATAAAACGTATCTGCTGAATCGATAAGTTTTTCCATTAACCTGCAGATTGTTCCAAAATCAGGCATATCCTTTTTTACCCATTCATCTAAAGTGTCCCCGCCTTCAAAAGAATATACTGTATAAATAGTCCCATTCTGGTACCAGGAATTAATATTACCAGATGCTGCCTCAGGGTGAGTTTCCAGATAATCCAGATGAATCCTGTTTCCTTCTCTGAAACTTTCTTTGTGCATATTAAAAAGTTCTCTCTTCCGCGGACTGCAGAAAATACTTCCGTCTTCTTTTCTGTATATTTTCCCGTCTTTATCCCACGGAAACAACTCTTTAACCAAAACATGATGATCATGTTCTTTTTCTACACCGTCTTTATAAACAGCCCTATATACGATGGCATTAGAACCTTGTCCGGCCACTTCTTGTATTTCATACTCTGTTATACCAAGAAGCAGTCTGCTCCCTGGGTTCAGAATTTCTCTTTCCCTCATAAAATATCCTCATAAATGCAGAGCTGGTATCCTATAAATAGTTACTAAAAAGCTTATTTTTATTATATTACCTCTGAATACAAAAATCTGTAACTATTTTCTAAAACTAAGATTTATGCTATACTGTCAACATGAAAAATTTATTTTGATTCATACATGGAAGGAGACTTTAGACATGAGGCTGCAGCTCACGGACCTTTCCAGAGAAGCTTATCAGACCATAAGCTCAGCTGGAACTGATTTTTTATATGCTGTTGATTATCTCCAATCAGGTATACAGATTCGGGAATTTATGCCTTCACTGCAGGAAATCTATCCTAAACCTGATTTAAAGGAACGTCTTATTTGTGGGTTCCTTGAAGCAAACCCAACTGCCGAACGGGCTTCTATAGTAAAAAAAATACAAAACTGGATGAACAAAAAAAATGTCCCGGTAAAAAGAGAGGACATTTTTATTCTGTGCTTTGCCCTGCAGCTCTCAGAAGAAGCTGCTTCCTTTCTGCTTGGTTTTGTATCTGATTATGGCATCCACTACCGTTCTCCACGAGAATTGGCCTACTCCTATTGTCTTCGTTCAGGAAAAACATACCAGGAGGCTGTACATTTTTATGAGTCTCTTGCAGATATTCCATGTACAGAGGCGGCTCCAAAAATTACAAAAGAACCGCCTCATACCTCTGCCATATGCCGCATATTTCAGACTGTAACCACTGACCAGGAATTCCGGGAAACTTATTCTGCCCATCTATCGGACTTTGGCTTACTTCACCAAAAAGCATTTGAAACCTTTTCCAGATACTATAGCCGGCTTGCAAATCCCTCCCCAGACAAAACTTCCATACCTGAAAGTTCTATGGAAACTACAAAAAAAATCTCTGTAGAAGATATTATGAGGGATTATCTTTCCCTTGGAATGCCATCCAATAAAAAGCGCAGGCACCTTTCTTCTCTTCAAAAGCTTTTAAAAGACGGATGGCCAAATGCCACCTTACTGTTTAATATTCTTAACCGAAAAGAAAATGTAAGCAGAAAATTACTTATTCTGTTATATCTTGTCACACAAAACATCCTGGATACAGAATACAGCGAACTGGATGAAGATTATTTGACTCCTCAGGAACGTCTGGACGAACACAAATGGGCGCTGGATTCCATACTGGATGAATGTGGAATGAACACTCTGGATCCCAGAAGTGCCTATGACTGGCTTGTGTTGTATTCTCTGTATACAGAACCAGACGAAGATATGGATGAACGAATGAAAGAAATCATTCAATTCCTCTTTCCATGAGAGAGCGTAAAATTTTCTGTGTCTATGGGAAAAATTCTTCTTTGA
>UMKW01004929.1_pt1 | contig 13183 bp, 9 predicted proteins | sample 1966391 | NCBI WGS metagenome assembly UMKW01 (sample SAMEA4836183, study PRJEB28245) | human gut metagenome | biome: gut microbiome; material: fecal sample | place: Denmark | collected 2008
GTGTTGGGAAAACGAACGGGTACTGGTGGCGGTGAATGCCGACAACGTGCCCTATACCGCCCACTTCGACGCCCGGGCAGGCCGGGCCACGGACCTCATCACTGGCAAGCTCCACGACTTCGGCGGCGGCAGTGAGCTGCCCCCCTACAGCGTGGTCTTCTGGCGGACGGAGTAATGCCGCCCCATCCATAAACAGAGCGGACCCCCGGAGGAAATCCTCTGGGGGTCCGCTTGTGCATTACAGGGTATTGGCCGCTTCCGCTTACTTGGTCAGCAGATGGAACCGGGCCAGGATGGTAGCCGCCTCGGCACGGGTCACGCTCTCGCCAGAAGCCAGCTTGCCATCACGGCCATCAATGATGCCACGGCTCAGCGCCCAGGCAAAAGCGTCCTGGGCCCAGTCACTGACAGAGGCCGCATCGGGGTAGCTGTTGATAAGGCCCAGCTCAGGAACATTCATGACCGGGCTGCCGATGTACCGGTACAGCATGGTCACCAGCTCCTCACGGGTCACATTTCCGTCAGGGTTGGTGCCATCGGACACGCCCTGAGCCACGGCCCAGGCCTTGGCGTCCTCCGCCCAGTTGGCACCGCTGATGGTCTGCCCCGCCAGGCGGGCAATCACCGTCCACACCATGGAGCGGTTCATAGCACCATTGGGAGCAAAGGTGGTAGCACTGGTGCCGCCCATGAGGCCGTTGGCATTGGCGTAGCCCACAGCATCATAGTACCAGGCATTCGCCGCCACGTCGGTGAAGGGATTCACCCAACCAGTGGGGGCGGTGATGGTCAGGTCGCTGCCAGCAGCACCACCGGAGACAGGCTGGAAGGTGACCTCGATGGTCACGTCGCTGTTGGGCATGGAGAAAGTGTACTTGCCATTGCCCTTGTCGGTGACGGTAATCTCCTTCCCGTTCTCGGCGGTGACGACCACCTCGGCCACCGCGTAGCCCTTATCGGGTGTGACAGTGATGGTGATGGTTGTAGTAGGCTTGGCCTCCTCGGGGGAAACCTCCACGTCGCCGTTGTCACTGTCCTCCACGGTAATGTCCCAGGTGGGCAGCTCATAGTCGTTGTCGGGATCGTCAATCGTCCGGACCCGGACGGTGTACTTGTTGCCATCCTTGGAGAGAGTGTAGCCGGGAGCCGCATATAGCTGAGGCATCTCCACACCTGTGTCAGTCACCACCCAGAAGGTCTTCACGCCGGAAACCTGGGCATAGAGGCCACTCTGGTGGACGGTGACGGTGCCTCGGTTCTCCACCGCGTCGATGGCCTCCTGGAGGGTAGCATATTGGACGCCGTCCACGCTGGCCTCAGGGCCGGTCCGGCTGATGGTGAACTGACTGAAACCGTGGGGGTTGGTAAAGGTCAGCTTGTCGCCGGCAACCTCTCCGTCGTACACATAGGTCCGGTTGTTCTTCAGGTGGTGGACGAAGAGCGCGGCTGCATTGGCAAAGCTCTCCGGCAGGGGAATGGTCAGGGTGACGGGCTCGGTGACGGTCAGGGTCTCGTTCTCAACGATGACCTTGCTCTTATCACCAGCGGTGGCGGTGATGGTGTACTTGGGGGTGATGTCCAGGGTGAAGGAATCACCGTCATTCACATCGGTGACGGAGATATTCAGGGAGGTCTCCACCACCAGGGTGACGTTCTCGTCATCGCTCAGTTCCAGCTCAGCCTTGGCCACAGCGGCGATCTCAGCCATGTAGGCACTATCGGTGGCCAAGTCCTTGGCGGCCTCGGTCACACCCTCCTGCTCCACGCCCTCCTCCAGGGCCTTGATGATCTCTTCAGCGCCGGGAACGCTGCTGTCCTCGATCACAGGGGTGTTGGGAGCCACCTGGATCTGGTCCACGCCAGCGGGCTGGTCATCGGGGGTCACGACCTCGTTCCACTTAGCGTACAGGGTAATATCGCTGGTGACCACGTCGGTCTCCATGTCCCAGGATTCCGTCATAGTCTCGTCCAGGTACCAGCCGGCAAAGGCGTAGCCCTCTTTCTCAGGCACATAGGTGATCTTTGCACCGTGAGACACGGTCTCCTCCTGCTCCACTCCATCGACAGCGTAGGTGACAGTATAGGTCTTGATCGCCCACTGGGCGGTGAGGGTCAGGTCGGAAGCCACGGGCTGACTGAGGTCAACTGCAGCTCCAGTCTCATCAACCCAGCTCACCAGGACATAGCCCTCTTTGCTGACAGAGGGGGCGGTGACCTTGTCACCGGCAAAGATATTCTCGGTTTTCACCGTAGTACCTTCATTGATGAAGGTGACGGTAACAGGCTTACCCACCTGATAGCCGCCGCTTACCTCGCGGACACCATAGCCACCGGCGACATAAACAGTGGGATCGCTGGAGAAGGTACCGCCGGTGATGGAGACGGTGCCGCCCTCATCAGTATAGAAGAAAATATTGTTTTGGGATTCTTCTTCCTTCAGTGTGTATGTGCCTCCGGTGATGGTAATACTACCATTTTTGTTGCTGCGAATCAGACGGTTTTGCGTTCCCTCCATGTAGAAGGAAACACTGCCGCCTACATTCTCGATCTTACCGTCATCATATACACCGATCCCGTGACGGAAATAATTCAAATCGTTGTCAACGGAAACACCGGTTCCCAGCGCCTGGAAAGTACCACCGGTAATGGACTCGATCGTACCATAGGATTGCAGCATATTGTTGCCGCCGTACCACTGGATTTTGCTGTTATCCATGGTAAACGTTCCGCCGCTGATCGATTCGATCACACTGCCTTCCTCGTTCTTAATAATGTTCGCGCCACTGAGGAAGGTACCACCAGTGATGGTCATGGTTCCCATTTCCTGCGGTTCTGCATCATCATTACCATTGCGAATCAGGCTGGAGAAGTTGCCCAGCGTTTCAGATGTTCCGTCACCTGTGGTAAAGGTACCGTCGTTGATGGTCATGGTGCCCGCGTTGACAACCGCATACCAGGAGTTGGTCGTCTTATAGTTATTAGAACTTGTGCACTGCACTTCTTCGCTGCGGGTGAAGGTACCGCCCTCGATGGTCATAGTGCCATAATTGTAGAGTGCCGCTTTTGCATGGGTCACATTGTCCACAGTACCGCTGCCGATAATGGTCAGAGTACCGTTGTTGACAATGGTGTGGCTGCTCTCGTTGGTGAGGGTGTATGTGCCCAAATCCAGAGTAATGTCTGCATCTTCAGGAATAATGACATCCTCAGTCACATCCTTCAGCAGCTCCACGGTCTCGCCGTCATCCGCAGCTTCGATAGCGTCGGCCAGGGTCTCATAAGTATAGTTGCCCACCTGGGCAGCGGGATTGCTCAGATCGCGGGTGACTTTGACGTACTCGCTTTTGATCACATTCCCCTCTGCATCGTACCAATCCAGCAGCAGGGTGTACTCCCGCCCACCGTAGAACAGGACGTATTCATCCCCCTTTTTGTCCGCGATGGGGAACCAGTGCTGGAACTTGCCGTTCTGAAGAAAATCTTTGCCAACTTCCTCCATAGCATCCGGGTTACCCTCGTCGTTCATCTTGAGGGAAACCGCGCCGTCAGGGATTTCCACATACAGGCCCACATAGGTGTAGCTCTGCACGCTACCCTCGCCGGACTCCTGGTCCCACTCATCGGTGTCCTCCTTGGAAATGACCGTATAGCCTACATAGCCATCCGTTATTTTCTCCTCGACTACAGGCACAAGATATGTACTCAAGCGGTTCTGCGAGACCGGTTCAAAAGTTTTCCCATTAATCGTTAGTGTGTCTACCGCCAGTGCTGTTGTAGGCAGCAGGGTTAGGAGCATTGCTACTGTCAGCAGCAGGCTCCAGAGCCGTGTTCGCGTTTTCTTCATACTCTTTTCCCTCCATTTTCATTTGTGCTGTATCCAAAGCGTGGGCCGCACCAGGCGGTCCCGGCTTCATGGCGGTTTTATCTTATCAGCTTCCCGGCGAGAAAGCAAGGACTAACTCCCAATTTTAATTTATATTTTATGGTATTTTTTTCTACATTTTTCGACACTATTACACAAAAACGCCGGCAACGGATACATTCCGTCACCGGCGTTTAAAAACTACTTTATTGTACGTCCGGGAGGCAATCCCCGGCGACTACCGCCGCCATTTTCTCCTTCAGGAACGCTCTCACGGCATCAGGATCCTGGCTGCCGTCCTTCGGGATCACCACCCGCTGGCCGGGCCGGACCAGATACCAGCCCCGCTGGTCCTCCTCCAGCTCCGCAAAGTCGGCATAGGGATGAAAAACCTTCTCACTGTACTTCACCAGCTCCGTCTCCACGCCGTCATCCAGCAGGGATACCCGCCGGAGGCCGTCAGCATGGAATTTCTGGTAGCGACTGAGGGTCTGCCGCACCGACAGCCGGGGCAGCGCCAGATCAAAGGCCAGAAACAGCAGGGCTACTACCAGGAAGCCCAGGGTGAGCTCCCCCTGGACCACCCACATCCAACCTCCCACCAGGAAGCCCGCTATAGGCAGCAGTGCCAGCAGCCGGGTGGCCCTTCGGATCTTCGGGTAGGCCGCCCAGGTATCCCGCAGATAGGCCTCGTTCACATCCATCTCCATGGTGAAATGCACGGTTTTCTCTTCCATAGTGTTCTCTCCCTCCCCGCGGCGTCAGTCCGCCTCGGCCATCATTTCCATGGTCAGGTCCAGATATTCCCCGTTGCGCCAGATCCGCACCGGCACCAGATCTCCCACCTGCATATCCCGGCGCAGCGTCAGAATCTCCGAGGTACTGGAAACCTCCTGTCCGGCAAAAGAGACGATGTAGTCCCCCACCAGAATCCCGGCGTTGTCGCCGCTGAGGCCCTCCGTTACCGACATGACCTCCAGGCCCCGGCTACCGTCAGGCAGAGTTTCAGGGATCAAACTGATACTCAGGCCCAGTACCGGCTGGGGCTGGATCTCGCCGAACTCGATCATCTCATTGACCCAGCGAACGGCAAGACTGGTGGGAATGGCAAAGCCCAGGCCCTCAATGGTGTCGTCGCCGCTCATCATTTTGATGGTGTTGAGGCCAACCACCTGGCCGTACTGGTTGATCAGCGGGCCGCCGGAGTTGCCGCTGTTGAGGGCGGCATTGGTCTGGATCAGGGTCATGGTCACCCCATCCACATCCACATCCCGGTCAATGGCGGACACCAAGCCGTCGGTCAGGGTGTTGCGCAGCTCCAGGCCCAGTGGATTGCCGATGGCATACACCCGGTCCCCTACCTGGAGATCGTCAGACACGCCGAACTCCGCCACCGGCAATTCAATGGCATCGATCTTCAGCACCGCCAGATCGTTGTCCTCGTCATAGCCCACCAGCCGGGCCTCGTACTCCGTGTCCACGCCGTAGCTGTCTGTGACCCACACCACACAGGCGCTGCAGCCGGAGATCACGTGGTAGTTGGTGATGATGTAGCCGTCCTCGCTGAAGATCACTCCGGTACCTACGCTGTAGGTAGGGCCCTGCTCTCCCAGCACCGTTACCACTGCCGGGTTCACCTTCTCATATATCTCCCCGGCGGTGAGGGGTTCGGCGGCATGGTCCGCCACAAGCGTCAGGCGCACATCGTCACCGGTGGGATAGCGCTCAATAGTGGTCTCCAGTTGGGAGAACTCCCCGGTATCCCAGTAGTAGTCCTCCCCGTAGGGGGGATAGTCCCCATCCCAGTAACCGTAGTCGCTGCTCTGGTGGGACCACACCATATACCAGATGCCCAGGCCCAGGCAGATGAGAACCCCCAGGAGACAGGTTCCCACCACGACCCGCCGTCTCCGGCGGCGGCGCTGTTTTTCGCTGGTCCGGGCCCGCTCCCGGGCACGTTCCGCCAGCATCCGTTCCGGCAGCTCCCGCTCGCAGCGCAGCTCTACCGGCTCTCCGCCGGCCCAGGGGCGATAGAGCAGGGTTACCCCCTCTTCGTCCTGCCGGCGCTCAAATTTCATTGCCATGCTCTCTCTCCACTTTCGATCAAGTCTTGGTCACACGGGTTTCCTCCGCCAGCTGCACCGTAAAGGCAAAGGTGGTCACGCCATTTTCACTGGTAGCGGTGATGGTCTCCCGGTGCTGCTCCAGAATCGTGCGGACAATATACAGGCCCAGTCCCACACCGTCCTTATCTTCGCTGCGGGACTTGTCCGTCTTATGAAAGCGCTCAAACAGCAGCGGCAGCTCCTCCGCGGGGATGGTGTCTCCGGTGTTGCGCACCGTCACCACCGCCTTACGCTCCTGCCGCTCCAGTCCCAGGAAAAGGGTGCTGCCCGGGGCGGCAAATTTGGCGGCGTTCTCCAGGAGGTTGTAGACCACCTGAGTGAGAAGATCGTTGTCCCCCAGAACAATCACCGGCTCGTCGGGAATCTCCACATCCACGTCCAGACCACGGTCGGTAATCTTCTTCTCCATGGATACCAGCACCCGGCGCATGGACTCCGAGAGGTCAAAGGGCTTCTTCTGCTTGATAAGGTCCAGGCTCTGGAGCTGGGACACGTCCAGCATCCGCCGCACCAGACGGCTCAGCCGCCGGCTCTCATCGGAGATGATGCGCAGGTACTGCTTCTCCTCCTCCGGAGAGATAACTCCATCCAAAATACCGTCGGCATAGCCGGCAATGGTGGTCATAGGGGTCTTTAGCTCGTGGGGGATGTTGGCAATAAACTCCCGCCGCTGCTGCTCCGTCTTCTGCAGGGAATCGGCCATGGCGTTGAAGGACTTGGTAAGCTCCCCGATCTCATCCTCCCGGCCGGTATCATGGACCCGGGCGTCGAAGTTGCCCTGGGCAAACTTTCGGGCGGCGATAGCCATGTCGTTGATGGGTTTTGTCTGCTGCATGGTGGTGGTAGCGGTGGCCACAAAGCCCACCAGCAGCACTGTGATAGCGGTCATACCGAAGATCCCCAGGAAGGCCCGCCACATCTCCGTCATGGCAGTGGGCTCCATGATGGCCAGCACAGGACCTGCCAGCACGGTGCCGTCCACCCCCGCCTCGGCGGGAATGGCCACCACGAACCGGGGCTTGTCATAGAGACCCAGGTCGCTGCTGCCGGCATAGGTCTCCCCTTTTGCCAGCTTTTCCCCCATGGCTGCCGGCAGCGTCAGCTCCTTGCCTGCCATCTGATCGTCGATGCTGATAAAGCCGTTGCGGCTGGGAATCCAGATGAGAAAGTCGATGTCCGACATCTCCTGGGCGGTACGCACCAGCTCAATCAACTTCTCGTTGAGGGATTTCAGAGCCTCCTGATAATCATAGGGGGTGGCGGCCTGGGCGCTGGTGATCTCCTCCCGGACGTACTCCTCCGCCTTCTCCGCCATGACCTTGGCCTTGTCCTCCAGCTTGCTGCGGTTTTCCGCCATAATGTAGCTGTAGGTCAGGGCAAAGAAGGAGGTACCCAGCAGCACCAGCGTCAGCACCACCATACCAGCGGTGACAGTAAACTGCCGCCAATATATTCCCTTAAACCGTTTCACGGCAATCCCCCTTTCCTGACGCTGTCCCCTCCGGCAAGCCGGAGGGGACAGCTCTGATCGCCATGGATGATCCTTCCGCCTGCACCGCAGGCTGGAAAATCCAACTCTTACTTCGCCGAGCCGGCCTTGGGCGTCAGTTCAAACTTATAGCCCACGCCCCACACCGTCTTCAGTGCCCACTGGTCGGAGACGTTTTCAATCTTCTCCCGCAGGCGCTTGATGTGGACGTCCACCGTGCGGCTGTCGCCAAAGTAGTCAAAGCCCCACACCTCGTCCAGCAGCTGGTTGCGGGTGTACACCCGGTTGGGGGTGGAGGCCAGGTGGTAGAGAAGCTCCAGCTCCTTGGGGGGCGTGTCGATCTTTTTCCCATCCACCGTCAGCTCATAGGAGTCCAGATTGATCTCCAGCTTGTCAAATACCAGCTTCTTCTTGGTGTCCTCCGGGATCTCCGTCCGGCGCAGCACCGCGTTGATCCGGGCAATGAGCTCCTTCATTTCAAAGGGCTTGACGATATAGTCGTCAGCGCCCATCTCCAGGCCCTGGATCCGGTCAAAGACCTCGCTCTTGGCAGTGATCATAATAATGGGGGTGCGGCTTGTCTCCCGGATCTTGCTGCACACCGCCCAGCCGTCCATCACCGGCAGCATGATATCCAGCAGCACCATGTCCGGCTGCATGGTACGAAAGGTCTCCACAGCGGTGCCGCCGTCAAACGCCGTCTGCACCTCAAAGCCCTCTTTTTCCAAGTACATGCGGATCAGATCGGAGATGTTCCGGTCATCCTCCACTACCAAGATTTTCCTTGCCATACACACGCCTCCCTCTATCCTTCACTCCAGCGGAGAGAAAACAAATCATACTAGTATCTGTCATTATACCGCAAATTGCCTGAATTGCTTGAATTTTTTGTAAATTACCTAGGGGCGCCAGGCACAGACCAGACATTGCCGTTCCGCAAGGCCCTCCAGCAGAGTTTCCATCCCTCCCAGGCAGCCGCTGTCAGCGCCCAGGTAAATGGTCAGATCCCGCCGGTAGAGCTCCACCGTACTCAAAAGGCTTCTGGCACGGCTGGCGGTACTCAGGCCGGTATCCCGCCTGTCCAGGTCCACCGTCAAAGGCATACAGCCCAGATCGGACAACAGGGCGGTCATATCCGTCTTTCCTTCATACCACACCAGGCTCAGCCAGCTACATGTCGCCTGCCACAGGAGATTCCTGCCCTGAATGATTTGGGCTTCCACATCCTCCTCCGTCTCTCCGGAGGCCGCCAGCGCCACAGCGTGTCCGCCGGCAATCAGGGCCCGCAGCAGGTCTCCATCCTCCATCTGCTCTGCGGTAAGAAGGAATGTTCCCTGGGCGGTGTTGCCCAGTTCCTTCAGGACTGCCAAGGTATCCTCCCTGGTCTGACAGGCCACCAGGAGGTGGATCTTCTGCCCCGTATACTCCGGGTAAACCTGAGGGTTCTCGTTTCCGGCGCTCTCCTCCACCTGCTTTTCATAGGCCGCATACCGCCGCTGCATATCGTTGGAGGCAGCGTCAATAAAATCTCTGTCCGACAAAATGGCGCTGCTGCTGCGCACCCGGATCAGGGGAGCGGTATCCGTTTCGCTGATGGTCCACATCAGGCCGAAAAAGCCGCACACCGTACCAATGGGCAAAAATACATATCCGTTCCGCTCCATGGCATAGGCCTGGTATTTATTCCCGTTTTTGTCGTAGGTCGTCTGGTTGACCAGATCGAAACGAAGGTCTGTCCGGGCGGTATAGAGCATGGCCATCTTTGTGGTACTGTTATACACAAAGGTCACACCCAGATCCGTCCCCTCAAAAACCTTACTGGAGACATACAGCACCCCGCCGGAGTAAAAGGGCATTGTCTCACTGTTGAGATCCAGCAGCTGTTCGTTGGCCGCGGTAAAATATACGCCATCGAGCACCGCCTTGCCCCGCGTAGGCACCAGTACCAGTACCAACAGCAGGGTCAGTGACCAGGCAGCTACCCGCCGAAACGTCTTTTTCCCCATTCCGCAGCCTCCTCTCCCGCCGGTTTTCTCAGCTTGATAGCTTATTGTAGCACAAAGCCCTCTCCCACACAATGAAAACTTCCCAATCTCCTCCAACCAGCTATCGCCTTTTTCCCCGGGATATGGTATAATTTCTCCACATATCGCCGGACACCCTGGGAAATATTTTCAGCAGTTCCGGATGGATGCGCTATCCCAAGAGTTCTTTTCAGAGCGGCAGAGGGGCTGCTCTGGGTATTAAAATAACAGGAAGAGAGGAAACAGCAGCATGGAACAGCACCAGGCGCGGCTGGAAAAGGTCCGCCGCAAAATGGAGGAGGCCGGTCTCAGCCAGCTTCTCATCACCGATCACCTGAGCATCTACTACCTCACCGGCATCGACGTGGTGCCCATGGAGCGGTTTTGGGCCCTTCTGGTAAAAGGGACCGGCGAGGAGGTTCTCTTTGCCAATAAACTCTTTGCCCTGGGTGAGACCGGTCTGCCTACCGTGACCATGACCGACACCGACGACGCGGCAGCCATGGTAGCCCCCCACATTGTCCCCGGCACCATGGGTGTGGACAAGAATATGGCCGCCAGATTCCTGCTGCCCATTATGGCCGCCTGTGGCGAGACAAAGGTGGTGCTTGGCTCGGACTGTGTGGACAGCGTCCGCGCCTGCAAGGATGAGACGGAAAAAGCGCTGATGCGGCGGGCCTCAGAGATCAATGACCTCTGCATGGAGAAGCTGGCCGCCTACCTACACGACGGCGCCACGGAACGGGAGTGCACCGCGTATCTGGAGCGCTGTTACGGAGAATACGGCTGCGAAGGCGTCTCCTTTTCTCCCATTGTGTCCTTCGGCGCCAACGCCGCTGACCCCCATCACGCCCCAGACGACACCGTTGTGCAGGAGGGGGACTGCATCGTTATCGACATTGGCTGCAAAAAGGACCACTATTGCTCGGATATGACCCGGACCTATTTCTGGAAGAAGGCGGATCCCCGGTACGCCGCCATTCATGACCTGGTGCGGGAGGCCAACGAAAAGGCCGAGGCTCTGGTACGGCCCGGGGTGCCCCTGTGCGACGTGGACGCCGCCGCCCGCAGCCACATTGCTGCAGCCGGATACGGCGAGTATTTCACCCACCGGCTGGGTCACTTTATCGGCATGGAAGACCATGAGCAGGGGGATGTGAGCGCGGCCAATACCGCCCCCGCTGAGGTGGGCATGGTGTTCTCCATTGAACCAGGGGTGTATCTGCCCGGTGAATTCGGCGTGCGCATCGAGGATCTGGTGATTGTCACCGAGGACGGCTGCGAGAGCCTCAACCACGTAGACAAAAAATGGAAGATTTTGGGGACCTGAAGGTCCTAAAAGCGTCGCAGGCCGTGTGCTGCTGAACGCTGTTTTGCGCAGAACTTTTCAAAAGAGGGGATAACATTGAAGCAGTCTACTGATGAAGAGAAAAAGATAGAGGCTGTTAAGGAAGCAACCAGCTTTTTGTTTCACAAACACTATTGTGAAAATGATGTAGAAGCTATTATCGGACTCTTTGATGACAAACTGAGTTGGATTGGTGCGGGTGAAAATGAATATGATATGGGGACCGAAAAAATTTCCGGCATTTTTCGGCAGTTTGCAGGTATGGTTCCCAAATGCAATATCTGGAACGAAGAATATCATGTGATTGACATTTCACCAGACATATACATTTGCACCGGCAGAGCGTGGATTGCCACCGATCCCTCCACCAGCATTTATTTGTGCGTACATCAGCGTATTACTGCTGTCTTTCGTTGGGCAGATGGCACACCCCGCTGTTGCCATATTCATATCTCCAATCCGTATTCCGAAATGACACAAGAGGATGTTGGATTTCCGACACAAATGGGGCAGCACACATATGAATATTTGAATCAATCTATTGATGAATACAAAAGAAAAATTAAAGGGCAAACGGAAATCCTGAAAAAATTGAGTTTTGAAGATTCCCTGACCGGACTATTTAACCGAAATAAGTTCAACCAAACCATGCAAAGTTTTGAAACGGCATCATTTTCGCAGCTGGGTGTGGCGGCTATTGACTTAAACGGATTGAAGAAAGTCAATGACCAAATGGGGCATAGCGCCGGAGACAGCCTGATCCGCTGTACAGCGGACCATATTGCCCATGCATTTCCAGGAAAATCTTACCGTATCGGTGGTGATGAATTTCTGGTCATTGATACGGAATTAGAGGAAAATGCTTTTCGGGAGGCCATCTCCGCCATGCAAGCCAATATGGCACAGGATGGCATCAGTGTTTCTATGGGGATATCGTGGAGATGCAGCCGCTGCAGCATAAAAGAGCAATGTGACGAAGCAGACCTGCTGATGTACCGGGCGAAAGCCGAATTTTACAGTTCCTATGATAATGACCGACAGCAAAGCTAACCAGGATGGCAGAAGGCGGGTAAGCGCTTTACGGCTTACCCGCCTTTCTGATGCGATACGCTGCAACGAGAAAAAAGCAGTCCAATTTCGCAAAAAATCTGTCACCAAATAAAAAAGACACGCCAATAAGGCGTGTCTTTTTGTGATTTGTTTGACCGAAACAATATCGGTGTTAGCCGATGGTGCAGCACTGCTGTATAAAGGAGCAGCAGTCCTTGCCTGGCCTCACATCGTCCAGAAACAGCTTGAAAATATGAACTACGGTTCCAATTCCATATAGACTGCGTCATACCCCTCTTCCTGCTGGGCAATATAAGCAGGTGGTTCTTTTACAACAAAACCCAAGCGCTCATACAGGGCAACCGCTTTTACATTCTGTGGGTCAGGATCAACCCATACTATTTTGGCTCCATTTGCAAAAGCCTCTTTAATGGCATGCTTCAGGCCGGCTGTACCAATTCCTTTTCCGCGCGCAAAGGAGAACAGCTTAATATCAAGAGCTGCGCTGTAATTATGGTCAACATCAATGGAATAAAAGGACTCTCCACAGTAAACACCATCGTCAAACAGTGAATAATGGTTTCGCAGCGGTTTGCCTTGCTCCATCCAGGAAAGCCATTTTTTCATATTTTCATCTGTTTCGTGTAAGCCTTCCGGAAACCCAACAAACTTCATGACATCTCCATCCGCCCAAAGCTTTTGCACATTGCTAAGGTCTCTGGACGTTGTTTCCCTGATTGTGATCATGGTAGCAATACCTCCTCTATGCCCTTCAAGAGGCACACCATACTTCTTCCCTTTAAAAATCCCGGGAGCGGAGGAGCACGGGAGCGGGCGGATGACGCTTTTTTGTGCATGAGCATAAAAAAGCGTGGTCGCAAAGCGAACTTTGCGACCACGTGGTGACCCGTCGGGGATTCGAACCCCGGACCCACTGCTTAAAAGGCAGTTGCTCTGCCGACTGAGCTAACGGGTCAGATGGCTGGGATGGCTGGACTCGAACCAGCGAATGCGGGAGTCAAAGTCCCGTGCCTTACCACTTGGCGACACCCCAGTATCCGTCGTTTCAGTGGGAAAAAAGCAAGGGACTGGGATTATCTCCCAATCCCTTGCTTTCTGGGGTGGGTAAAGGGACTCGAACCCTCGACACCCGGAACCACAATCCGGTGCTCTAACCAACTGAGCTACACCCACCAGATACACGGTATCCTGCTTTGACAGAATATGGCACGCCAGAAGGGATTCGAACCCCTGGCCTACTGCTTAGAAGGCAGTTGCTCTATC
>UMKW01071337.1_pt1 | contig 13091 bp, 9 predicted proteins | sample 1966391 | NCBI WGS metagenome assembly UMKW01 (sample SAMEA4836183, study PRJEB28245) | human gut metagenome | biome: gut microbiome; material: fecal sample | place: Denmark | collected 2008
AAACGGAAAGAAGATCTGGGATATCCGTGGGAACAATTCACAGACGAGAGACGGTACCTGCCAGTATTATGAGGATGCAGATCTGAGCGGAGACCCCGTCACAGCGGACCACCTGCAGGATCACCACTGTGTGGAGCTGTATGCCTGCATCAAGTCCACCGGTCCCAGCGGCGCCAACAATACAGATCTGTACGCCATGGACTCTAACGGCAATCTCTATCTGCTGGATGCGGGCATCGGCAAGGTGTTTGTCCGCGAGGTCTCTGATGGCGGCCAGGATCTGACCTATGCGGCCAGCGAATCCACTGCTGCCACAGTAGACGAGGTGCTGGAGGATATGACTGCTGCTGCCAAGACCACAAATGATGGCACCACGGCAGGCGCAGTGGTACCTGCGGGTACAGAGTACACCATCAACGGTAACGAAAACTGGACGTTGGCAGGCGGAAATGGGAATGTGAGCCTGCTGTTTGATGAGGTGCTTTCCGGCACCTATGAGCTGCCGGAAAATCAGGATGGGCACGATATGCTCACCAAAGCCATCGAGGACAATCTGGATGAACTGGATTTGTCGGAAGATGAGGACCGTGTCTATGAGTCCAAATATCTGGATCTGGTAGACCACGACGACGGCAACGTCTGGGTAAAGGCCAGCAATCAGATTGTTGTCTACTGGCCCTACCCCGATGGAATTACCTATGATACAGCGGACGATTACGTATTTGACCTGCTTCACTTCACCGGTATGCACCGGGGCTATACCAGCAGCGGAGAAAATGATCCGGCGGAGCTGATTGCCCGGGCGGTTGCCAACATTGATAACCACAAGGGTGAGCCCGTTAATAACGATACCCTCGCTTTGCTGCATGAGGAAATTACGCTTACAGAGTATGGTATCCAGTTTGTTGTGGATCAGGATCAGTATGGATTCTCTCCCTTTGTCTTGACATGGGTGGAGAAGGATGAGGATGATGATGGCGATCATGATCGTCCCAAACCCTCCAAGCCCTCTAAGCCTGTTGAAAAGCCTGCTCTCGAAAAGGGCGATCATTTTGCCTATATGGTGGGCTATGACGACGGCACCATCCGCCCCAATGCCAATATTACCCGGGCAGAGGTGGCTACCATCTTCTTCCGCCTGCTGACGGACGATTCCCGCGAGAAATACTGGAGCGATCAGAATCCCTATTCCGACATTTCTGCGGGAGCCTGGTACAACAATGCAGTGTCCACCATGACCAGAGCCGGGGTGCTGACCGGCTATGACGACGGTACTTTCCGCCCCAACGCCAACATCACCAGGGCGGAGTTTGCCGCTATTGCCGCACGGTTCCTGTCTGACGGCTACACCGGTCCGGACCGCTTCAGCGATATCAGCGGACACTGGGCTGCAGAGTATATCAACCGTGCAGCCCGGGCAGGTTGGATTGGAGGCTATGGTGACAGCACCTTCCGTCCCGATCAGCCCATCACCCGTGCAGAAGCCATGACGCTGATCAATGCGGTATTGGAGCGGGCTCCCCATGAAGACTACTTGCTGGAGAACATGATCGTATGGCCGGACAACCCTGAGAGCGCCTGGTATTACGAGGCGGTACAGGAGGCCACCAACTCCCACAACTATAAGTGGCGGGAGGACAGGGATTACGAGGAGTGGACGGAGCTGCTGGAAAGTCGTGACTGGGCTGCCCTGGAGCAGCAGTGGGCCCAGGCTGGCGATGCGGCAGGAGCAGATATTATGCCGTAAATTTTGTAGGATTCCTGATATTCGGTAAAATAAAGGCGTATAGAAAGCCACCCATTTTCAATAGTCGCACTTGCGGAAAGAACGCTCTGCTTGCCAGCGGCAGATAGGAGCGTTACTGCCAGTACATACGGCTGGATACCCAATACAGCACATACAAAAAATCTGCGCTTTGCTTCATCAAGCAAAGCGCAGATTTTTCTTTAATATGAAAACCTTTTGCAACATGCAGAGGACAGAGAAAAAGAGATACTGCTGTACGGGTGGAGCCGGTACGGGCAACAATCCATCCCCTTTGTCCACTGATAAGGCTTTGCCACAGCGGAGCGATGAAGGGGCAGTGTTAATGCCAGGTGTTTTCCATATGCTCTTGGGCATCGAAAATACGCCGGATCATTTCCGCCATAGCCTGGGCAAAGGTGAGGTTGCTTTTAGCGTCAAAGTGCATCCAGTCGGCTTCTCCGGGCTGGACATAGGGATTGCAGTCCAGATACCAGCTCCGGGTTTCTCGGGCGGTCTCCTTCATCAGCGATGGAAGCTGCCTGGATTTTTCCACGCACTGTGCGCCCATCTCCTGCCCGATCCGGGGGACATGGTAGACGCCGGGTGCAATGATCATCGGTGCTACGATCAGGACCCGTGGGGTATCCCGCCAGATGTCCATTTTTTTGGCCTCCTGGACCAGACGCCGAAGCCCGTCGGCAATGTTCTGACCGTTAACAGAAAAGCGCTCCTTGCAGTCATTGGTACCCAGCATTACCACCAGAAGATCCATGGGGGTGTGGGACAGCGCGATGGCGGGGAGGTGGGCGAGACCATTGAGTGCGGGGAAGAGCGGGTCATCAAAAACCGTGGTTCGTCCGCTCAGCCCTTCTTCCACCACACTGTAGTCATCTCCCAGCAGCTGCTGAAGGTGGTATGTCCAGCGTGCGTCGTCATCATAGCGGCACCCTGTGGCGGCGCAGTAGCCCCACGTATTGGAGTCGCCGTAGCATACGATCCTTTTCTTGTTCATTGTGTCACTTCCTGATTGTATTGGATAGCCGTCAGCATGGCGTCAATATTTTCTGGCGGAGTATCTCTGGCTACGAGACATCCGGTGCCCAGAATAAAGTGCTGCGGTGCTGTTGCGATAATCTGCCGACAGAGATGCTGTACCTGTTGCGGCGTACTGCGCAGCAGAGCTACCGGGTCCAGATTGCCCTTGATGCATACAGGCCTTTTGGCCTGGCTGGCCACGAAGGATGTGGGGACCATATGGTCCACATCGATCCCATCAGCTCCTGTGGCGGCAACAGCGGCAGCGGTGGCATTGATGTCGCCGCATACGTGCATCAACGTCCGGACGCCGAGTCCGCGCATAGCGTCCACCACGGCGGCAGCATAGGGCTGCACAAATTCCTGATAGAGCCGCAGCGGAAGCAGACTGCCGGAAGCGGCCCCCTCACCAATCCATACCGCCTCGGCGCCGCAGCGAGCCAGCTCAGCTCCCCATGCTATAGCCAGTTCCGTTCTGCGGCGGAGGAGACGATGCATAAGATCGGGATCATCCAGCATCAGCATCATCGTGTTTTCCAGACCGTAGAGAAAGGTGAGGTGGGAGTAGGGGCCGGTGATGCCGGGCAGGATGAGAAAGCGGTCTTTGTAGGACGCTTCCACGGCGCGGTAAGTGTCCAGAATCCCATCCTGCAAGGGGTTTGCCTCCAGGAGAAGAGGATCCTCAGGATCTTCGATGGTTCGGACCGCAACCGTGCCGATGTCGTTTTCCGGTACACGCCACTGGAGTGTTCCATCGCTGTAGCGGTCAGGGCCTACCTTACTTGCTGTGCGGCCAGTCAGACAGAGGTTGATATAGATGCCGTCGATGCCTGGATGCCGGTCCAGTACGGCTTCCAGACTTCGTGCGTGCAGTACAGGGTCAACGAAGCACTGCCCAACAGGCTTGTCAATATACTTTGCAGACGCAGCAACATCGACGGAGGGAAAAATGCTGACATGATCCGTGGGGCGATGGTCCAGGGCAGCGAGGGCTCGTTCTTTTCCTGTCATACGCCAAGATGCTCCTTTTCCAGATAATCAAATTGTCTGGCAGCGTACGTGATCTCCATCAGGTTCTCCGACGGAGTATTTCGGGGAACCTCACAGGCGGAGCTGAGAATAAATCCGCCCTTCCGTCCGAAGAAGGACAGCAGCTCGTTTGCCTCGCGGCGTACATCTGCCGGTGTCCCCTCGTACAGGGCTTCCACCGTACTGATGTTGCCCTCCAGGGCGCAGCGCCCCTGGGCCAGAGCTGATGCGCGGGGCAGAGAGACCAGGCTGTCCAGCTCCACACAGTCTGCTCCGATGGAGAAGACGAGATCCAGCAGATGGGAGGTGTTTCCACAGATGTGGTAGAATACAGGCAATCCGGTTTCCTTCAGACGCAGGACGGCCTGCTGCGCGTAGGGAAGGGCATATCGCTCGTAGAACTCCCTGCTGATCAGACTGGCCACAGAATCGCCAAAAGCCAGACCGTGGGCGCCGGCCCGGGCTGCGGCCTGTCCGTAGGCGACGATGGCGTCGGTGCAGGTCTGCAGGAGCGGAAGGACATGATCATCGTCCTCATCACAGAGATCCATCAGGAATGCCTGGGGGCCCCGCAGACAGGCCGCGGCAGAAAAAGGGGCGGAGTCAATGTTGGTCTTAATGAAGATATGATCCCCTACAGCCTTCCGGCACAGCTGGGTGGCCTGCAGGATAACAGGGAGACGGCCATTTTCGATGGAGAACGGTTTCATAGGCTGGTTGTACCCGTTCTCCAGGGGATGGTGGAGAAGCTGGGGAGGCTCATCCTGGGGGAACGACAGCTCTGCGCCAAAAGCCTCCGCCAGAACGTAGTTGTCGGTGCTGACATATACGGCGTCGTAGTCATACTTCCGCTGAGCGGCCAGGATGGTCTCTGCCATGACGTTGGGGTCGGTGGAATAGTCGCGATGGCATGCCCCAGACACATTCAGTGCGTGCTGGATGATCTCCGGGATGACCGGCACATAATCGGAGGGCTGCATAGCCAGTGCGGCCTGAACACGTTGGATTCCTGTCATAATGTGTTGTTTTCCTTTCAGATGCTTGGCTTGATGTTGCGGCGGGCGACTGATATAATTAGGCAAACAGGACAGGTGAAAAGCAATGGAAAGAGGGGGATACGGTATGAAAAACACGCCGGTCAGCTATATCGGAACGGAGGCAGATCCGACGATGCAGCTGCAGAAGCTGTTTACGGTCCACTATTTTGAGCACTTCCGGGACTATCCTTTCTGCGGAGAGAGCCATGACTTCTGGGAGATCGTCTATGTGGATACGGGAGAGATCATTGTATCAGACGAGATGTATCCAGAGCCGTTTCATCTGCAGCAGGGACAGCTCCTTCTGCTGCCGCCGAAGACCTTTCATTCCTTTCAGTACTGTTCCCGGGCGTTTATTGATCTCTTTATCGCCTCGTTTTCCATCAGTGATACGGCGATGAAGGTGTTTATGGAATATCCCCTTCATCAGACGACCTCTGTCCAGCGGGACATTATTGCACAGATCATTGCGGAAGCCCGGCGGGGCTTTCTTCTGCCGCTGAGCGAGATCAAGTTGGACCAGGTGGTTCTGCTCAAGAACAATGCGCCCTATGGCTGCCTGAAGATGATCCAGAGCCTGTTGGAGCAGCTGATGATCCATCTGTACCGGGAACTCCAGGCACAGCAGCCGGCTCCGCCCGAAAATGTCCAGGTCCAGAAGAGCAGTCTGAGCTGTATTAATCTGGCGCTTGCATATCTTAAAGAGAATCTGTATCGTCCCATCTGTATGGAGGACATATGCCGTCAGGTGGGGCTGAGCGCATCCCAGCTGCAGAAAAACTTTTCCGCAAAGATCGGACACACCGTGATGGGATATCTGGCAGAGCTGCGGATCGAGGAAGCCAAGTTCCTGATACGGCAGCGGGACCTTACTTTCACAGAAATTTCTGAAAAGCTATGCTTTTGCTCCGTACACCATTTTTCCAGACGCTTCAAGCAGATCACGGGGCTGACACCCAGCGAATATGCCCGTTCTCTTGACGCACTGATGAACGGTGTGGAGGAGGGGTGGCAGGGGCCGATTATCCCTTGACGGCACCGGCGGCCAGGCCGTTGACGAAGTCCTTCTGGACGATCCATACCAGAATCACAACGGGAATCAGTGTAACCAAAGCGGTGGCGGCCATGGGACCCCAGGCAAGGCCCCGGTCCGTAATGAACCCGGCGATAACTACAGGCAGGGTCTTGGAGTTCTTGATGGTCAGAATGACGGCAAATAGGAATTCATTCCAGGCGGCTACAAAGGTCAATATGGCAGAGGCGATCAGGCCGGGCTTGGTCACCGGCAGGACCACCCGGAAGAACCTGCTGCAGAAGCCGCAGCCGTCCAGCATGGCGGATTCCTCCATGTCGTAGGGGATCTGCTCAAAGAAACCCATCATCAGCCAGATGACCAGAGGCAGATTGAAGCTGGTATTCATGATGATGAGAGCGATCAGCGTGTCCATGAGATGGAGGCTGCGCATGACCAGATAGACGGGGATGGCAGTGGCGATGGCGGGATACATCTTCTGGATCAGGAACCAGACGCCGAAGGCGTGCTTGGCTTTTGCACCGATAGGGCCGCGGACCACGGCGTAGGCGGCCATGCTGCCCACCACAATGGTGATGGCCGTTGTGGCTACGGCAACGATCATGGTGTTGAAGAAATACTGCAGGATGTCATCCCGGGTAAATATCTCGATGAAGCTGTCCAGGGTAAAACGGGTGGGGAACATCACCGGCGGATATGCCAGATAGTCCTGCTCCAGCTTGAAGGCACTGATCACCAGCCAGTATACCGGGAAGAGGACGGAGATCACGCTGGCAACGATGAGGAAGTATTTTACGGGCCGTCCCGCGAAGGTGCTGAGGATCGCCTCGGTGGAGGCGTAATCTCTGGATCTGATCTTTTTCACAGCTTATCCTCCTCTCGTTTGCGCCAGCGCAGGAACAGCGTGGTACACAGCGTCATGGTGAGTACGAATACGATGGCCAGTGCCGCGGCATAACCGGCGTCGAAGAATTTCAGGCCTTGCTTGTAGATGTAGTTGGGCAGCATTTCCGTGGCAGAGCCGGGGCCGCCGTTGGTCATCACGTATACCGTATCAAAGACCTTGAAGGCGTCGATGAATCGGATCATCAGCACCACCACCAGAACCGGCTTGATAAGAGGAATAACGATGTGGCGGAAGATCTGGCCGGAGGTGGCGCCATCCATCAGACCGGCCTGGAGACAGTCGGAAGGGAGGGCCTTGAGCCCAGCGGCACAGATCACCGTCACCCACGGCGTCAACTGCCAGACGTTTACCAGCATCACAGCAATCATGGCGGAGGTGGGATTGCTCAGCCAGTTGATGCTGGGGATGCCCAGAAAGCTCAGCAGGTAGTTGATCACACCGGTGGAGGAGTCCAGCATCATCCGCCAGAGCGTACCAATGGCTACGGGCGCCATGATCATGGGGATCATGAAGATCGATGTAACGATCCGGGCCCAGCGCTTGTCGGAGCAGATGACCATGGCGACCATCAGTCCGAGGACAGTTTCCAGCGCCACAGATATCACGGCAAACAGAATCGTATTCCAGGTGCTGGTGTGGAGGAGCTGGTCTGTCAGCATCCGGGCGTAATTTTCAAATCCTACAAATTGCGGTGTTTGGTTGGGCAGGTTCAGCTTCATACGGAAGAAGCTCAGGTAGAGGGAGTACAAAAGTGGCAGTAGTGCCGTTATGCCAAGGAAAACCAGCGTAGGCGTCAGAAATGCCCAGGACGCCAGACGGTCTCCGTTTTTTCTTTTTTTCATGACATTCTCCTGTTTCTTCGGAAAATAGAGGGGAAGGAAAAGAGATGGCTTGAGAAGTGCATGCCATTACTTGTATGGTGCCTGCACGGCTGAAAGAGCCGGCAGGCACCATGTTTATGGTTGAGATACTTTATCGGTTGTAATTCTTGATGCCATCCTCAGGCGGGGCATTTTTCAGAGAGGTGGTGATGCCTTCTTCCAGCTGGGCCACTGCCTCCTCCAGGTCGATCTGATCTGTCAGGTAAGCGCTCACAACGGTATTGATTGCTGTGTCGGCCTCAACAGAGGCGGCCACACGCCACCACATGTTGGCGGTATCCAGGGCGGAGCGCAGGGGATACAGCGGGGAATTCTTGATGGAGTCCTGCTCCCAGAAATCCTTTCTGGGGCTGAACACGGCAAACTCATCATAGAAGGCCTGCTGTTTCTCGGCGCTGGTGTACATCTTGATCCACTCCCAGGCCAGATCCTTGTGCTCGGAGTTGGCGGGAATGGCCACGTCCCATGCGCTCAGAAGGGTGACGCCGGTTTCCTCGTGGGGGATGAGATCCAGCGCCCACTTGCCCACGACCTGGGATTTCTCGGGGTCGTCGGCGGCCTGAGTGAGGCCCAGGGTAGGCCAGGTTTCACATACGGCGGCCTTTCCGTCCAGGAACGCTTTGATGGACTCCTCAGTACCCCAGGACAGATTGGCGGGATCCATGGCCTTTTTGTTCAGCTCGTACAGGTGCTCCAGCGCGGCCCGGGTTTCGGGGGAGTCGATGGTTACGTTCCAGTCTTCGTCAGCCCAGGCACCGCCCATGGACCACAGGACATAGTCAAACACGCCGCCCAGCTGGCCGGGGGCCTCGGAGATGGTAGTACCATACATATCGCCGCTGGTCAGCTCGATACACTTTTCCCGGTACTCATCCCAGGTATCAGGGATGCCGTCGGGCAGCAGGTCGGTGCGGTAGGCGAAAACCTGGGGTGTGCAGGCGTTGGGGATGCCGATGATGGTATCCTGCCACTTGCCGCAGTTGTTGAGCACATTCTCAATCCACACATCCATGTCATAGCTGTCGCGCTCGATGTACTCGCCCAGATCCGTAAGGAAGGGGGCAAACTCACCGTCCCACTGACTGGCAACATCGATCACATCATAGGCTGCCGTGCCGCCGCTGGTCAAGTCCAGAAGTGCTTTCTCGTGGAGGGTGACATAGGGGAAGTCCACCACCTCCACAGTGGCGCCGGTGATTTCTTCAAATTCATCCACCATGGCCCGGGCTGCGTCAGCGTAGACGCTGGACATATACAGGACCGTCAGTGTTTCTCCTTCGTAGGGCTTGCCGCTGTCTCCGCTGGCGTCGCCAGCGGTGTTCTGGCTGGATCCGTTACTTACGGTGGAATTGTTTCCTCCGCAGCCAGCCAGCAGGGAAAGGGTCATCGCCAGGACAAAAATCAATGCAAGTGCTCTTTTCATTTCTATCCTCCTCAAAATTTTTCAGCACAGCTGTTGTGCACTATGTATATGCTACTATATGCTTTGAGGAAAATATTTGATGAAAATTTTAATTTTGGTATATAAAACACGCGTGATATAAAAGATACAAATAAAAATCTATAAATTAGCGAGGACGAGGACGATTTTGATGAGGCCAGCGTGAGGCTACAGAAAGGTATGCAGGGTAAGGGAGGCAGTGAGCCGAGAAAGTAAATGCTGACCGATTTCTCTCATAAACGGATTGCATTTAAATACTGGGATAACGTTTATCTGGGGCATACTGTGACAGCGGTGGTACCTCCTGTTTTCTACGCTGGGAGAGTTAAACAAGAAACAACACCCCCTGCACAGACTTTAGCCTGTGCAGGGGGTGTTCCTGTATCAATAAAGAAGAGGAAAAGGTTATTTCCCGGGAAGCAATTCCTTCAGCTTGAGGGCTTTGTCAATGTTGCCCTCCACTTTCAGTTTCCTTAACAACACGGCACCCACGGGGTCGGTTTTTCCGCTGGCAATTTTGAACAGGGTATCCGCAGAGCAGGTAAACATCGCATCGCGATCAAAGTATTCGTAGGGTTCCACCGAGAGGGAGCCGTCCTTGACCTCGATGTAAAAGACTCCGCTTGCCTCACCGGTGATGTTGAACTGATACGCCAAATGCTCGTTGAGCTTGCTGGCGTCAGCTGTGGCCAACAAACTCTTTGCTTTGCTGAACATCTCCTCAAATGTCATAAACAAACTCCTTTCCCGCTTTGGACTGGTCCTGTGGTAATTAGATTTTCTGCTGTCAGCGTACCATTTTTGAAGGGGCCAGTCAACGAGAAAGATTTGTCATAAAGAACAATATAGTGACGAAAGGTTGTCATATCTCTTCTATCCCTTCCTGGGGACGGCAATCAGCTGCGCGGCCTGCCAGGCCTCTCCCATGCAGGCAAGGTGAAGCCCCTCGTGGCCTGTATTGTCCATAATATCCTGCAGATCCAGAAGCAGAGCCTTTCTCAAATAGGCGATTCCTTTTTCGGTGATCCTATTTTGAAGGGCGAAGAGCGCATGACTGGCAAAGCTGAGGGTGGAGTCATGGAGGCAGATAGGCTCAAAATCCTCCCAGGCAGCCACCTTTTCCTCCTGGGTGAAGAGCTGCGGCATCCGCGTCATGAGAAGCAGCACATCCGCCTGCTTGATAACCTTGTACCGCTGCAGCCGGTCGAAGCAGACGCGGTGGTAGCTGGCACTGTCATCCGGTTTGAGCTGGGCAATATCCACAGGCTCCAGTAGGTGCAATGTTTCGTCCTGAGAGAGCCGACCGGTGGCTGGATTCCGGGGCCACTTGATGGCTGCGCACAAAGTGGCCATATGATCCAGCTCTTCCTGGGTGATGGCCAACCGGGCGTACAGCTCCGGCCGTTTTTCCTGCAGATCCTTTGCCGCCTGGATGGCCAGACGCAGATTGTGCTGTACCATGACGTTGGTAAAGAGATTGTTGTGGGTGATGCCGCAGTACTCGTCGGGGCCTTTGCAGAAGAGTAGATCGGCCTCTCCAGTTTCTGGCCGGTAGGTATAGCGGCTGACCCAGAAGCGGGCAGTCTCAATAAAGATTTCGGCTGCTTTGTCCAGATAAAAAGCTTTGTCGCCAGATCTTTTGCAGTAGGCGTCCAGGGCGAAAGCCACATCGGCGGTGATGTGAACCTCGCTGCAGCCAATGTCCCAGGTCTCACATTGCTCACTGCCATCCAGGGCGGCCATCCAGGGGTAGCGGGCTCCGGCGGCGTTCATCTTCTGGGCGTGAGCTTTAGCGGCGGGGAGGGAACGGGCCCGGTAGTCGCACAGATTTCTGGCGGCTTCCAAGTCATTTTCCAAAAAGAAGGGCAGCATGAAGAGATCTGTGTCCCAGAAGTAGCAGCCTTTGTACCGGGCATGGCTCAGCCCCCTGGCGCCAATGCTGACGGTAGGGTCTTTGGCGCTGCAGCTGCCCAGAAGCTGGAACATAGCATACCGCAGCCCGACCTGGAGGTCCTCGCCGTAGGCAGAGATGTCCAGGTCACAATTCCTCCAGGTGTCGGCCCATGCAGCCTTGTGGACGGCAAGAAGCGCATCGTACGACCAGTTCTCCGGGATGCCGGAGATGCGCGGGTCAATATCCCGGGAGGTACGGATGCAGGAGAGCTTATCAAAAATAAGCACCTGGCCCAACTTCGCGTCGGCGCGGTAGGTTGCTGCCATACTGCCGCTGCGAACATAGGTGAAATCGGGACAATAAAATGCGGCCTTCTGATCGACGGTAAGATTGCTTCCTCCAATGGAAAATGTACAGGAGATGCCCTGACTGGACACCTCTACGGGGCCGGGGTGGGAGAGCTGCACTGTCTCCGTGTTGGCCTTGGTCTGATCGTCTGGTATAGGGCTATTGCAGCTGTCTGGAAGAATGCCACTGGAGACGATCAGTTCCATGTCCTCGCTGGGGATCAGTGTCAGCCGCTGCAGGAGCAGGGCGGTATGGTCCTTGGGAAAAAATCGCTGGTGCTGGATTTCCAGGTGCTTTCCGTTGGCGGAGAGGGTGTACCGGATGGTCAGCGTTGCTTCCTGGAGGCTGAGCGACCTCTCCACCTCGCCTGCCAGCGAGGGCTCCAAGCCGTCGATCAAAATGGTTTCCCGAACCGGCGTAGGCAGGTTCACGAAGTCTGTGATGCCGGGCTTGATCTCACCGAAGATCCCTGCCAGATACAGTCCCTTCTGGACGGGGCGAGGGGCGGGCTCGGAGGAGAGGTAACCGCGGACGCCCATCCGGCCGTTGCCCAGGAAAAAGATACTCTCACAGAAGTCGTCCTCCCATCCCGGCCCTCTGTGGGAGATGGTCCATGGGGTCAGCTTCAGATCATTTCGCATAGTTTCCCTCCTCTTGGGCGACCTTCATACTGTGACAGAGAAAGCCGGCGCAGGTGGCGAAGGCAGCTCCGGTCATGCAGGCGCCGGTGATGGGGTGTACGCTCTCACAGGCGATGCCGTTGTCCATCTCCATGATTTCCAGCTCCCGGAAAGCCTTCTCTCCGTAGCCGCAGAGAAGGCTGTTGCACAGGCTGAGGAGCCAGGGATAGGGGGCGTGGGCGCAGCCAATTTCCGCAATGGGTTGGCCGGCAAAGCTGTAGGCGTAAGCGCTGGAGCGAATCATGGATACAGTGTTGCGCCAGACCGGGTCGTCGGACTCACAGAAGCCGTAGTAGGGCAGAAGCTGCAGGCTGCCGGGAGGCTCGTCGTAGACATTGTGCTGTCCCTTCAGGTCTACGGACCAGGCAAAGTAGGGCCGGCCGGTATCGTCATGAAAGACGCAGTGGGTATAGATGGCGGCTTTTACCACCTCCGCGGTAGCGGCCAGGAAATCGTACTTTGAAGGGTATAGTCTGGCCAGGGCCCCCAGCGCCCGCCACACCAACACGTTGTTATAGGTAAGGTAGGGGTGGACGATCTCATCGTCGGTGGGTTGCAGGAAGGTCTCATAGAGGGGGATCTCCGGGTGCCGCATAGTCTCCAGCGTGTTGAGAATCTGGGTAATTCCCTTCTGCACATCGCTGTCCGTCAGGATGGACTGATCGCCGGTGCGCTCCACATAAGCCTCCAGCGCGATAACCGGGGCCATCAGCTCGTCTAGCTCAAAGCCTGGCTCCAGCACGGTGCCGTCAATGTATCGAGAGTGGATACCGAGGTTTCGCCGCTGACGGCCATAGATATAGTGGAGGATCTGCTCTGCCAGATCCGGGGCAGCATCCAAGATAGCAGGGAAGGACCAGAGAAGGACATCCCGGTCCCAGTAGGCAGCGCTGACATAGTAGCGGGTACCCCGGCTGGTGGCACAGATCAGCTCCTCTGTATCCAGCGTTATGCCGGTGGAGTAGAAAATGCAGAAAAGCAGGTTGATGTTGTAGATATCGGTTAATTTAGCGGTGGGCATCTGACGGGTCCGCTTCTCCAGCCAGGAAACGGTGCGGC
>UMKW01059993.1_pt1 | contig 12946 bp, 19 predicted proteins | sample 1966391 | NCBI WGS metagenome assembly UMKW01 (sample SAMEA4836183, study PRJEB28245) | human gut metagenome | biome: gut microbiome; material: fecal sample | place: Denmark | collected 2008
TGCTGGTGGCCGTCTCTACGATCCCGCAGTGGTCCGTCAGGGCCCCGCCCGGGAAATCGTAGATCACCACGTCGCCCGGCTGGTAACCAGACGTGACCCACATGCCCGCCTTGATGGCGTAGTTGCGCAGGATCCCGCAGGAGCTTGTCCTTGCCGGCAGCGCCACGCCGGCCTGGGCAAACACCCAGGCCACGAACATGGCGCACCAGGGATAGCCGTTGAGGCCGAACCAGCTGGCGTACTTGACCTTGTTGGAGCCGGCTGGGGACTCGCGGGTCCCCAGCTCGCCCACAGCGATGGCCAGCAGTTCCTTAGCCGTTGACATTGTTGACCTCCGGCAGGCCCGCAATGCTGGTCAGGATGGACAGCACACCCGCCAGAATGGACGCAGATGCTACCGCGACCCAGTTGACGTCGCCCAGCATGGCGCTGGTGCCGATGGTGGCCACGGCGGTCTGGGCAATGGTCTTGACCGCCCGGACGCCCGCCGCTTTGAGCCACAGCTTTGCTTTGTCGCTCATATGCGTTCCTCCCTTACTTGATCAGCTTCAGCGATGCGGAGCCGTCCGCGTCATAGGTCGTCAGATAGGTGCCCTTCTTGGTCCGCTGGATGATCTTCTGACCGGCCCGCTCGCGGTGGACCTTTTTGTCCGGCTCGTCGGGCAGCTTCTCCCGCTCCTGGATGTCGGGGATACCGGGACCCTCGATCAGGGTGGTGGCGTCGGACGCGGTGTGCCACGTCTTGCCATCGTAAATGATGTCGTACATCTCGTCGATCAGAGAGCCGTCGACGATCTTGCCGTCCTCAACAGTGATCGGCTCGTGGTTGCTCTCGTCCAGGACCACCCAGGCGTTGCCGGTCCGGTCCCGCTCCAGGTTGGTGGTATAGCCGGCAGCCGCCAGATCGGCGCTGATCTCCGCATTGGTCTTGCCCTGCTCCTGACCATCGCGAATGATTTCGGCGTTGCTCTTCATGATATGTACTCCTTTCAAATTGACCGGCGTTGCCGGTTGATTACAGTTTTTTGATGTGATATATTTTGATGGAGGGGATGCAAAATGATCGTTGACCATGTACAGCTATTGAGCGAAATCCGCACAGCGTTTGCTGCGTTTTACCCGCAGGGGGTATCAAACAATTTTGACCGCCTCATAGAGCAGTTCCGGGAGGGAAATCCTTCACGGGAGGCTGTGGAAACTGCTATCTCAATATACAAGGACGGCATCCGCACACTATCCGCAAAATCGGCTCCCAAAGAGGTCGTTTATGATCTTGCCATCGCACTTCGAGACCTTCAGTCCCGCCCGTAAGGGCGGGTTTTTCTATGCCAGCCCCAAGCGGGCCAGGCCAAACGTCACCAGCGCCGTTACCACGACGATGATGGCTTTCTCCACAACGGAGTTCCAGCGTTTTCCCGGCTGCGCCTGCTGGTCCTCCTGCCAGGAGATCAGCTTGTTCAGTTTCTCAATGATCTGCTTGTACTGCTCGTCCCGCGCGGCTTCGGACTTTTCCAGCTCCCGGATCCGGTCGTACAGCTTTTCGTGGGTGCTGCGGGCCTGCTCCCGATATTCGGCGATCTGCTTTTCCAGGATCTCCGCCTTAGCCAGTCCCAGACACTCACGACCGGGATCCAAAATGCATTTCTCACCCAACGGCATCACCTCCAAAGTTTATACGTCGGCCGCTCGCCGCCCTCCACGGCATACCGCATCCAGTCAAACACCGGGATAAACACCAGGCACAGCGCCCACCATAGGGCCGCAAACTGCGGGCAAATCTGACCCCACAGGTTCCACCGAAGGCCGGAGTAGTCCCATACGCCCAGCCCCAGCCAGAGGTTGAGGACGCACCCGGCCGCCAGCTCCACTGCGGTCACCAGGGCCGCGCAGGCCAGCGCCTGGAGCCACAGGGGACAGGCCCAGGGCAGCTCCGCTCCGCACCGCTCCACGGCCACGGTAAGCAGCATCGCCACCACCAGCATGGTCCAGGAGATCCGCTCCGGCTCTCCCCAGAACGTTTTCCAGGCCACCTCCAGCAGAAAATACACGGTGCCGCCCCAGCTCCAAAGCAGCATAGACAGCACCCGCCGCCCAGCCCGGCTCATAGCAGCGCCTCCTTGGCCGCGGCGCCCACAGTGTCGTAGTCCACCACGATGGCATCCAGTTCTTCCAGGGTGACGGCGTTCCGAATGGCAACCTCTTGCTTTTGCTGATAACTAACGAGTGCCGTAACCTTAGCGTCAATCGCAAACGCAAGAGCGGACAGGTCTTGAAGCGCCCATTCCTTGCACACTTCTCCTGTGCTGTTCCACGTCAATGTGTACGGCTGAGAAAGCGTCTGTGCCATCGTTGCTGCCATGATTTTTGACGTAAGCTGTGCTTGTTTTTCTGCGGTGATGGAGTAATATTCTCCGTCAGTCCATTGGAGAGGATTAGATTTAAGATAATCGGCAAGATCCAATTTGCTTTTTGAAATTTTTTCTTCTTTATCCTTAGCAGAAGCAGTAGGATTATATGGTGTGCCTATTGTTGCGTTTTCATAAGATGGTACCGCTCCGTATTTTTTTGCAATATCATCATTTTCGCAATCAATAATGTTTTTGATGATAGTGTTTTCTATAATCAAATAATCCATTATGCGCTTCTCCTTATCATTACAACGCCGGAAGATCCGCGGCTTGTAGCTGTGCCGTTATTTGTTGTAACTCCTCCACCTGCATCGCCATAATTAGTACCAGCAGAAGTAAGGTCTCCTGACCCATCTTTTCCGTTTCCAGCAGAGTTGCTGTTGGTTGAATTTTGTCTTGCCGCACTTCCTCCGCCAGCTGAATAAGCAATTCCGGAATTATCGCCAAACGCTTTTGTTGTTGATCCCTGCCCAATTCCAGCATAATTTATGCCGGAATTGTCAAGGAGATCTCCGCTATTCTCGCCGTTGACAGCTCCAGATTGAACAATATTATACGGATATACTCTTGCAGCACCGCCTCCAGACCCTCCTTTACCGCCATATGCGTAAGAAGATATGGGGGAACCATCTTCATAGCTCGTAAATTGTCCACCACCTCCACCGTCCGCAGAAGCAATTTGAATATACCCTTTTTTTACGGTAGTTGTTCCGCCTGTATTCCCAGAAATTGAATTTCCAGTTGCCCCGCAAACAGATGTTGCACCACTTCCAATTGTTATTGTAAAATTTGAGCCATCATTTTCAATATTCTTAACAGTATTTGTTTTTCCTCCTGCTCCACCGCCAAAAGCTCCAGGATCATTTCCAGATCCAACAGCACCAGAACCTCCGCCACCAGCAAGAAAAAAATCTAAAAACTTAACTCCACTAGAAAATTTGATTGACTTGCTGCTGGTGATGGTAATGACATCCCCAATACCCATTGTAGAAGTAAGATTCATTTCTACGTAGGTAGAAACTCCACTTCCCATGTCAAAAGACACGGATTTAGAAGGCACATCATAAAAAAGCTGCTGAACCGTAACGCTTCCTTTTTTGCTACTTGTATACCCCACTGCAATTCCATCAGAATTTGTTTTTGGAGATCCTCCTTCATAAGCGGTAATTCCTGAAACAGTAACACCCTCGTATGGATTTCCGTCAAACAGTACTTTTACTGTTACTTGATATCGTTGCAAAAGTTTGGATATTAGCATAAATACGTCGTTAGGTACAGCTGTGTTATCAAGCCCATATGCCACAGCAGTAAAATCTTGTAGCAAAGTAGCCTTATTAAGCGGGTAGCCAAGCTGTTGCCAGCCATCAATGTTGATTCCGTTCAAGTCGATTGGCAATGTTCCGTCTGATAAAGCATTTGAAAAATCTTCGTATGTGGGATATTGGGTCAGAAAATCCGCCACGGATTTGAGATACCGGCTGTTGCCGTTGCCCTTGATGATGCCGTCTTTCATTCCGTCGCCTCCCCGGAATAGATCTCGCCGGAATACCACCGGCTCAGCGCCATCCGCCGCAGGCTGTCATCGACGGCCTGCAGGATGCGCTCAATATCGTTGGCCTCTGCCCAGGTCAAAAGCTCCAGGTCCGCCGGTGTCTGGGGCGTGGCCGCCAGCTGGGTGAACGCGCCCCGGATGCTGGCCACATTGGCCCGGTAAGCCTCGATCCGGTCCGCCCGGATGTCCTCGTCATCCTCCAACCAGACCGTGTCCGTGGTGCCGTCCAGATGGAGGATGTAGACCGGGGCATAACCGGTAATGTAGCCCAGAGCCGCCAGACGGCTCTCCAGGTCCTCCAGAGCCTCCGTCACCCGGTTCAGATCGGCGGACCGATAGGTCCCCTTGTCGTTCCGCGCCGCCGCGTCCGCCTGGGTCCGGTCCGTGACCAGCGTTGAAAAGTCAAAATTCATCCATAAATTCCCCTTGACATATAGTATTATATATGGTACTATATTTTTGCGAGAGAGCTCCATCAAAAATGAGAGGAGCGATGGCTGTGAAAATCAAGCTAAAGAAACAGCCTCAAAAGTATTTATCCAGCGTTGACGAGCCCACTAGAAAAAAACTCTACAAGGCGCTGGATCAATTATCTAAACTTGAAGGCGATATCGTTCCCCTTGCTGGGCAGAAAAACAGATACCGCTATAAAATCTCTCATTACCGCATAACCTTTGAATGGTATAAGGACGAGTTGTACATTGTAGTTATTGAAATTAATACTCGAACAAATATCAAATACTAATTACAAATTCTTTATAAATGAAAAGGAGGCGTTTCTATGGGTTCCAAGTTGGCGCACACCGAAATGGAAAAACGGTTTGCGGAAATCAATGCAAGACCTCCTGAAACACTGACCGCTGAAGAAGCCAAACATTTGGCAGAGGCCGAAGCCATGGATGACGGAACTGCTGTTTCCCTGGACGAATTTAAGGCCAGCCTGGAGGCATACAGCGGGAAGCTTGTCCTCCGTATACCACGAAGCCTGCACAAGCAGCTTAAAGAAGCCGCAGATATCGAAGGCGTAAGTTTAAATCAATATATGCTATATAAGCTCTCTCGCTAAATTGCCGCCTCCACTGGGGGCGGTTCTTTTTGTCTGACTCAGACTGCCTTGTCCCAGTAGATTTCTATAAACCCGCTTGCACCGTGTGTGCCGGGTTGTCCAGGCCCTGGCTCCACGTCTACTACAAAACGACTGCCAATTGCTTCTCCAGACGAATTGTAGATAGGTTCATAATGGCCTTCTCCTTTTGTTCCTCCTTGGCCTCTTGCTCCACCGTCGCCGGTTCCGTTTTCTGGAGCCTGGACTCCGGTCCGCGCAAAAGCGTCGCCGCTGGCAATATCAGTGTAATTGGGCTCATATCGCTGCCCATCGGCGCTGGTGTACTGGCCAAAAATGGTCTCGCCGCCCTCCTGGCCCTGGCCGCCGCCCTGTCCGATGGAATAGGTAAAAGTTTGCTGTGGGTTAATACCAACAGTAATCGACAAAATTTTTCCGCCAATTCCGTCTATACCATCTTCACCCGCAGATTGAAAAGTTCCATTTGTTCCAGGTGTGCCGCCGCTGCCACCCTGGCTGATGATAAGCCGCAGCGTGTTGCCCTTGACGTTGGCCGGGGCCGTCCAGCTGGTCCCCTCCGTCAGCACCACCCGCTCCTGGAACAGGAAAGACCCGTCCGCCTGGAGAAGGGTGCTCTGGCACCCCTGCAGCACGCCGCTCTGGAAACTTAAATCCTGCATGATCCGCCGGGCGGTGGTGGCCCGGCTCTCGTTGAGCCAGACCGTGTCCACGTCGCCGATCTCGCTGGCCGGGTCGCCCCGGCCGGTCAGCTCCAGCTGGTTGCCGCCGTAGGTGGAGAGGATCTGCCGGGCCGCCGTCAAAGCCTGGTCTTTGGTCTGGATAAAGGGGTTGCTCACCGTCAGCGTGTTGCTGGAGGCCGTGGAGTTGCCGGAGATCACGTACTGCGTGCTGCTGTCGTCGTTGAGGGTGAAGATCAGCGCCGCGATGTCGTCGTTGGCCTTCATGGTGGGGTAGGCCGTCAGGTTGTCCAGGTCGATCTTGCTGCCCTGGTTCCACAGCGGCTCCACGGCCAGATACCCGGTCTCCGCGTCCGCCCGGGGCCAGGTGCCGGTGGCCATGCAGGCCCAGCGCAGGATGTCCCCGCATTTTTTCCCGGTCACGTCGGACACGCTGCGGGCCGTCACCGGCAGATCAGCGTAGTCCTGATCCACGGTGTAGTGCGTCTCAAAGTTGACCCCCAGCTGCGCCACAAGCGCCGCGATCCAGCCCGCCAGGGTCGTGGGCAGGGTGTCCGGCGGTAGGAACTCCCGGTCCGCCAGCAGTCCCACGATGTCCACCAGATCCCACTGCATGGTCAGCCCGTTGTTGCCGGTTTTCCAGCCGCCGGAGTACTGGTAGAAGATGCCCACCCGCTTGTACTCCACGCTGCCGTCCGGCAGCCGCGGGCCGAGGGAGATGTCGATGCCCTGCCGGTCCTCGATGGACTGGAACACGCCGTCCTTGCTGCGGGGCTCGAACCGCCGGTCCAGGTTGTCCATGGTCAGGGTGCAGGTGCCGTAGGGAAGGGCCGTACAGGCCACGTTGCCCTGGTGCCGCAGGGAGAAGGAGGCCACCGTGCCGCCGTCCCAGGTCTCGTACACGCCGGGCAGGATCTCGCTGATCCGCGCCCGCCGCCCCGGCTTGCTCCACTTGGTCACGGTCACCCGGATGGCGTCCGGATTGTAGACCGTGAAGCCGGAGAGGCTCACAGACCGCTCCGCGTTGCCGGTAAAGGTCTTGGTGTAGTAGGCGGTGCCGCCCTGCTTGACCTCCACGGTGAAGTCCTCCGCCACGCCGTCATAGTCGGAGGCGGAGAAGAACACGGAGCAGGCCTGCAGGATGGAGACGCCCTCGAACTGCTCTTCCACGTAGAAAGCAGGGGAGAAGGTCCCGTCCTCGCCGGACAGGGCCCGCCCCACAAAGCCCATCTGTCCAACGGCCGCCCCGCCCTCCGGGATCAGGTGAAAGGTGCCGTCCAGCACCCACCGCCGCCGCTCCAGCGTGGCGTAGGGCGTGAGATCCATCACCTTGTCGTAGAGCTGGCCGCTCTGGGAAAACGCCGCCTCGCCGGAGCTTGGCACCTCGCCGTAGACGATATCCGGGTCGATAATGTTGATAATCGCCCGGAGCATCATCCGCCGCACATCCGCCGTCACGGCCGCCTGGTACGCCGCGCTGGAGTTAATCATGCGGCTTCACCTCCCGCAGGGTGAAGGCCACGTTGTGCCACAGCGCCTTTCCGTTGACGGAAAAGCCAAACGTGGGGGGCGTCAGACTGGCTGTCAAAAAGATCCCGGTCCGCAGCTCTTCGCCGTCATCTGGAAGATACGCCACCTGGAACGACGTTCCGGACCGCAGCACCGCCTGCAGCTCTCTCCAGAGCTCGTCGCCCATGTAGTCATAGGACCAGGAGATCATCTGGACCGTCCCGCGGATCTCCTTGACCCGCCGGCCGGAGATCATGTCCACAGTGGTGGCCAGCTCCTCCGGATAGCATTGGTATTTATCGTTGCTGGTCTGGGGCAGTATCACCCCGCCGACGATCAGCTGCGTCATCAATCGCTCACCACCTCTGGATTGGATTTACTAAGATTGCGCAGATACGGCAGCTGCCAGCGGGCAAAAACCTGCCCATCCGGCGTCACCAAGTTAATAGTAAAGGGACCGATACCCTGGTTCCCGGTCATAGTGCCCATGGCATTGACCGCCGCTGCGGTGACCTGCTGCAGATCTCCGGCAGTCACACCGGCCGGCTGCCGGAGATCTGCCCGGAACAAGCTGTCCATTACCCGGGCCTGCTGGGCCGTCAGGACCCGCTCGCCCTGGTGCAGCATGGCCACGTAACCATCAAATGGAACATAGTTCAGGCCCATAGCGTGGGAGCCGTCCAGCTTCGCCCAACCGTATGTGCCATCCTCCAGCATCATGTAGTGGGTGCCCTCTTCAATTCCCCAGAATTTATCCCAGGCCGATTGGAACTTTGGCTGGGTCCGGTCCCACCAGTCGCCCAAGTCTTGGATGGCCTGGGTTGCGCCGTCAATGGCGTCGCTGAGGAATTCAAATCCCGCCGTACCCAAATCCCGCAAAAAGTCCCGCACCGGGCTCAGCTTCTCGCCCAGTTCCGCCTGGGCCTCCTCAAAAGCCGCTTGGCTTTCGTTGGCCGCCACGATATCGTCGTTGGTATCGATCCAGGCCTGTCCGGCCTGAGCCAGACCTTGCCGAGTCAGCTCCTGAAGCACGATGTTGGCCCGCTCTGTGGTGCTGTTGGCGGCCGCCAGCTTGGCGTTGAAATCATCCTCATTGGTGCCAGCCCAGTTGAGCACATCGGCAAAGGTGCCGGTCACCTGTCCGGCCTGGATGGTCTCGTTGATGGCCTCTGCTAACCCGTCGATAGGGATAGAGTCGCCGTACCTGGCCCAAGCTCCGATGGCAGAGTCCGTAATCAGCATCAGATCTTGCTGGCTCACGCCGATGGCCTGGAGATTGGCCGTGGTGGTAGCCGCGGTCTGAGTGTCGCCCAGCACGGAATACAGCCGCTCGTAGGTCTGGGCCGTCTGTTCTGCGGAATAGCCGGCGGCTTGGGAGGAAACTTCCAACGTGCCCATGATCTTCCGGTACTCCGCCGAAGCGTCCACCACCTCCGTGATGGCCCCGGCCACCGCCTGGACGCCAGCCACCACAGCGCCCGCCGCGGCGCCGCCCAGCAGCGCCCCCTTGAGGGAACCCAACCCGCTGACCGCGTTGTCCAGTCCGGAAAAGGGCGAAGAGATGTTCAGTTCGCTGCTGTCCTTAGCTGCCTGTTTGACCTCCCGGCCGTACTCGTCGATAGAGGTGGCACACCGGTCGGCGCTGTGTCTGGCCTCGTCCAGATACTGCTCGTTCTGCTGGATCTCGCTGTTGAGGTTTACCAGGGCGGTCTTGGCGTAGTTCAGCTGGCGCCGGTAATCGTCGGTCCGTTTGTCAGCCTCGCCGTAGGCGTCCGCGGCGTCCTGAACGGCCTGCTCCAGCGCCTGGACCTTGGCCTTCTGCTGGTCGTACTGCTGCTGCAGGAGCCGGCCCTTGGTGGTCAGGGCCTCCATGCTGTTGGCCTGTCCCTTGAACTCCGCCGTGGCCAGAGACATCTCCGACTTGAGGTTCTTCAGCTCAGAGTTGACGGAGCTCATCTGCTTTTTGAATTCCTGTTCACCATCCAGCTTGATGGAGGTGGAGATAGTCCGCACCGCCATGGCTTAGGCCTCCCTTCGTTTCAGTCCCCGCCGCTTGATCTCAAGGTTGACCAGGTCCGCCACCTGCCCCGGTGTCAGCGTCTGCGCCTCCGAAACAGAGAGGCGCAGAAACTGCGTAACCGTCTGAAGATACTGGACCCGGTCCGTCTGAAGCCCGTTTTTTTTTGCAGTTCCAAAAGGCCAAGATCCACAAACTCACTTTCCGGGTCCTCCGGGTGGAGCATTCCAAAGCCCAGCTTCACCGCCCGGGTAATGGCCCGCCTGGCCTTGGGCACCTCCAGCGGCATCAGGAGGGCCGCCAGCCGCTCTGCGGTCGGGTATCGCTGGTGATCGTGGCCAAGGAACCGCCGGGCCAGCTCACCCTGCTCCGCCAGCTTGTACAGGATCCAGCAGGTGTTGAGATAGGACTTTTTGTCGCTGCCATCGATCAGTTCCAGGATCTCTGCGTCGGCTCCGTAGCGGTCAAAAATGTCGAAGAGCGCCGCGCCGTTGAGCAGCAGATGCAGGGTCTGCCCGTTCCAGTCAAAATCCACTGTGTTCATACTGTTCTCCTTTGCAGAGGGCGGGGACTTTCCCCGCCCCGCAGATCTTACCCGGCGGGCGCCGCCGTAATCTTGGCATCTACCCAGGCCTTGGCCTCCGTCTCCGTGTCCATGGGATCGGATTCCACCATCCACTTCCCGTTGGTGGGCGCAGCCGCCATGAATTTGATCTTTCCGCCGGCCAGGGTGATAGAGTCGCCCTTGGTAGCGTATTCCGTGCCCTGCATGGTGGCCTTGAGTTTTGGATAAAAGATGCCCTGGAAAAATTTCTTTCCTTCCTTGTTTAAGCGGTTGCAGTAAAAAGCAAGTCCGCCGTAGGGAGGATTGTCCTCAATGCCGTGCTCGACATCGTTGTTCGCGCTCTCGTTGATGGTGGCCCCGTAAATAGCGCTGGCAACAGTGTTTTCCAGATCGGTGACCTCTACGTCGACCTGGCACTCCTTGAACTCAACCACGTACTCCGCCAGCGCATTGTCTCCGTAGGCTTTTGCCTCATTGAACGTCGGAGCGTCCGTGACCTTGGTAAGGGGACCGAGGCTCATCGGTGTTCCGTACTTAGGGTACGCAGAATCCAGCGCGTCCGGCGTCTGCTCTGCAAAGGGCGCCCACTTAAGATACTTGGCGCCATACTTTCCCATATCGCTTCACTCCTTACAAATCTAAAGATTTCATCCAGCGATCGTAGACCGCCAGCTCCGCTTTTTCCACTTCCGGCGCCGCCTTGGCATTGGCCTTGTTCATCCAGTCCGTGGCCCGGATCCCCTTCCTGGGGGCTCCGTAAGCCTGGATAAAGCCCACCTCGGAGTTGGTCACCACCTTGGCGCCGCCGCCCTTGGTATAGGTGCGGCCATGCTTGGACCGGGCGTACTGCTTTGTCACAACACGGCTTTGGAATGTGTGGTGGCTGCCGGTCGGGTAGATCAGCACATACCGCTTCCAGTCGTTTTTAGCGCTGCCAGACTTTGAATGGGCTTTGATGCTGCCCAGCAGCTTGCCGCTTTTCACCAGGCCCTGGGCGGAGATCTCCGCCCGGTGGTACCGGACCACCACGGCGGCGCCGGCGTCCAGCATCTCCTCCACCACATCATCCGGGATGGCGGCGAACTGCTCCATGCTGAGGGCCAGGCCCTCAATGCCGGTCGCGTTAAACTTCGCCATCGATGTACTCCGCCTCAAAGACCAGCTCCGCCCACTGATCATCTCCTGCGGAACTGACCGTGGGATAGGTCATGCCGGCAGCGTGAAGCGCGTGCTTGAGCTGCTTCTTCTTGGCTTTTACCTCTGCCGAGGCGGTCACGCCGGGCTTCCAAGGGAAACACCAGTGCAGCCGCACCGTGTATCTGATGGAGTGTGGCTCGTCATCCCCAAAAGCCATCGGCGTCTCCGTGTAGGTGTACACGCAGAACTCTGTGGCATTGCCGCCGTAGACGTCGATCGTGCAAACCGGCACGATGGGCTCCACCGCCGCCTTGATGATCTGGTCGATGTCCATGGACATCCCTCCTTACTGGAATGTGTCCGAATCGGACACGCCGGGCCGGAGCCGGTAGACGGTCAGCTCCGCCCGGAGGTCCTCCGTCTTGTAGGCCCGCAGCACCCGGTACTCGTTGCCGCTGTAAATTAGCCGCTTCTCCCCGTGGTAGTCGTCGTACCAGTCGGGCAGCACGATCATCAGCTCCGGTTTCAGGCCCACCGTCATGGCCTGGTAGGTCTCACTGCCCCGGACGGAGGCGATTTCCGCGTAGCTGGAGCGCTTGGTCTCCTCCCCGGTGGCCTCGTCCACCCGGATCAAATCCACCGTCTCGCTGAACGTATACTCACGCATCGTCCGTGCCTCCCATCTTTTCGTGGGCCAGCCGGTCGTTCAGGTCCAGTCGCAGGTACTCCGGCATCTGGGCGCTGGCTTGCAGCATCCGCCGCCGGTACATCCAGGCAGCGTAGTCCACCTGCAGCTGGGCGTCGTCCGCGGTGTCCTGCAAGGTGATGCCCCGCTGGGCGATCCGGAAGGCCGCGGCCTCCAGCAGCTGCTTCAGCTGGGCGATCCGCTCCTCCGGGGGATTGCGCATATCCAGCTGGGCCTTGAGCATGGTCAGCTTGTCGATCTCAGCCATGGCCGCGGCCTCCTTCCCTTATCGATCAGCCGCCGTTGGCGGTCACCGTGACGGAGCCGGCGGCCACCACCTTGCCGAAGTCATCGCCCTCCCCCACCGTGGCGTAGGAGCCGGTGGCGGCGTCCAGATCCGTGCCGGAGGTGTAGGCGGTCCACTTGGAAGTGGGCTTCATGCCGGGCTTCACCGCCGCAGGCTGAGCGCCCACCTTGACCATCAGGTCGCCCTCATTGCCGGAGACCGTCAGCTTGGTCTTGCCGGAGGCGGAGCCGGCAGCAGAGGTCACCGTCAGGATGCCAAGGTCCATGTTGGCGTAGTCGGGGGCAAAGTCATGGGTGGTGGTCACGTCGGTGTTGTCATAGCTCACGCCCACAAAGGCCTCGCCGATAGAAGGCTTGCCGTCCATCCGCTGGGTGGCCACAAACAGGGTCTGGTCCTGGATCATCAGGGGGATGTCGCTGCTGCGCACGTTGGCGCCGGCCCGCTCCACCAGAGTGTAGACATCCAGGAAACCGCCGGAGATCTCATAGTCCGGCAGGCCCGGCAGCTCCACGATCAGACCGCCGATCACCGGCATGGTGTTGCTCATGCCGGCCACCAGAGCGCCGGCCGCGTTGAAGGCCAGGGCCCGGGCCAGGATGTCCATGTGGGTCTTGCGGTTCATGACCCAGGTAGGCTCCCCGGACTGGGAGTAAGTGGGATCCGCCACCGCCAGGGCGCCGATCAGGGCCTGGAAGAACTCAACGCCGGTGGCGCTGGCCACGTTCAGCTTCAGGATGTGGCTGGTGTGCAGATCCTTAAACTCGCCCTGGTTGGTACCCCACCAGGAGGGCTTGCTCTGGGCCGCCAGGCGGGTCATATAACCCACGGGCATCTTGACGCCGGTGCCGTACACGATGGCCCAGTCGATGGCCTTGCCCAGGGCCTGGCCCATCATGTCCATGACCTCATGGGCCAGGTTCAGGTTGTCGTCATCCTCCAGGGTGCTGTTGGGGATGGCCAGATACCCAGGGCGAACACGGCAAAACTTCCGGGGAGCGCGCACTG
>UMKW01026188.1_pt1 | contig 12793 bp, 13 predicted proteins | sample 1966391 | NCBI WGS metagenome assembly UMKW01 (sample SAMEA4836183, study PRJEB28245) | human gut metagenome | biome: gut microbiome; material: fecal sample | place: Denmark | collected 2008
TTAACGATTTTACTAATATTCGCAATTTATCCATCTACCTCATACGACAATGATCCGAAAGGAAACGGGCAACGTGTAATCCTGCACCTGCTTATAAAAATTATGTAGAGCGTTTATCAGCTTTACGAGCCTAAGTTTTTTAACAAGGCCCCGACTTTCAAACTATTTTTTGAAAGTCGGGGCCTTGTTTATTCAATTATTTCAAAGGAAGGTTCCTCCAACATAGTCTTTATCAGCAGCCGCAACCCAGCCCAGCGGTTAAATCCTTCTGGCAATAAAAGCTTCTAAATTTCGCTATTCATCGCTGGACACGTCCTGTTCCATCACCATTTGCAAGCTTTTCTACATCAGCAACATCCACACGGTTAAAGTCGCCAATAATGCTATGTTTCAGGCATGATGCCGCTGTGGCAAATTCCAGGGCTTCCTTCCGATCACGATAGTGATGCAAGCCATAAATCAGTCCCCCCGCAAAACTATCACCGCCGCCTACACGATCAATAATATCTCGAATTTCATAGCGTTTGGATGTGTAAAAATGCTCCCTGTCATTAAGACATGCTGACCAACTATTCCAGTCAGCACTGTGGCTTTCCCGCAGGGTAATGGCAATCATTTGCATATTAGGATATGTAGAAAGGACTCTATCTCCTAACACCCTATATTTTTCACGGTCAAGCACACCGGAATTAACATCCACAGCAACTGCTATCCCAAGGGATTTCTGCACATCCTCCTCATTTGCTATAGCAATATCTACATATTTAGCCAGTTCCCCCATGACTTCAGATGGTTCCTTGCCATATTTCCAGAGATTTTTCCGATAATTCAGATCACAGGACACTGTAATTCCTTTCTCCTTTGCCTTTCTTACAGCATCCAAACTAAAGTGCATAGCATTTTCACTAATAGCCGGTGTAATACCCGTAATATGGAACCAATCAACTTCTGCAAATATTTCATCCCAGTTAAAGCTATTGGGGGCAGCCATGGCAATTGCAGAAAACGCACGGTCATAAACGACTTTACTGGGGAGCTGATTGGCACCGTTTTCCAAAAAATAAATACCCATCCGCCCAGGGCCATATGTAACCTTGCTGACATCAACGCCAAAGCGGCGAAGTTCCTTTATACACTCTCTCCCCAACGTATTATCCGGCAATACTGTGCAGTATTGGGAATCAACTCCGTAATTGGCGAGCGAAACCGCAACATTTGCTTCTCCGCCGCCAAAAGTGGCTTCCATCATATTGCTTTGGAAAAACCGTTCATTGCCGGGCGCACGCAATCTCAGCATAATTTCCCCAAAAGTCAAGACTCTCATCGTGTGCAGCCCCCTTATTTTTGCAGCAGGTGGATTGCAAATCCGCCAATTTCCTTGTCCATATAAATAGAATTAATTTGATTGCCTTTATACTTTGCAGTGTCCATATCCGCCTCCAGCCCCCTTCTCTTCAGCGCTGCAAGTGCAATACAGATTTTATTTGTGCGTATGGCAATATGACCCTGCTTGCCCAAATAGGGATTTCGCATAATTTCAATATCATGGGAAGCAAAAATGGAACTCTTCCCTTCTTTGATTGCGAATCCAAAATTCTCAGCGAACTGGTCAGCGATTGACTTTGCGCCGGTAGGACTGTCGGCGTTAATACCGATATGGGCAACCTCAAATCCCAGCAATTCAGCGTATGCCTCTGCACAAAGTACAGTAATTTGATCAAAATTTCCCGAACTAATTTCCGCCTTGGGACAAATCCAGCTCCCGCCTACCGCATGAACAAAAGGAGCGGAGATATACTCTCCCACATTTTGTAGATTAACGCCCCCTGTGGGAATAAATTTCATGTCACTGAACGGAGCTGATAACGCCTTCATTGCGGCAAGTCCGCCATAAATATTTGCCGGGAAAAATTTTATAACTTTTAAGCCCACTTCTTTGGCCATCATAATTTCAGAGGGCGTGACACATCCGGGTATAACAGCTATGCCATTTTCTATGCACCAGGATACTATTTCCTTATTAAATCCCGGCGAAACGATAAATTTTGCGCCGCATTTTACCGCTTGCTTACACTGCTCCAAAGAAACGACCGTTCCTGCTCCCACCAACATATCAGTGCAGCCTTCCGCTACAGCTCGTATCGCTTCAGATGCCGCTGCTGTTCTAAAAGTTATCTCAATGACATCGATCCCTCCCGATATCATTGCCTTCGCTGTAGGCAAAGCATCTTTGGCGTTTTCAAAAGCAGCTACAGGAATAAGTCCCGTATTTCCCAATCTATTTAAGACATCCATTCTGCTTATTCTCCTAGCACTTAGCATCCTATGCTTTATTGTACCTCCGCCACCAGAGTAACCGGCGACGCGTCCCCTCTCTTCAAGCGAAGCGGAATTCCATACGCTTTGAAAAATCCTTTTACGCCTACAACCGGCGTAAAATTCGCACACTCAAAAATTAAAAGAGGTCTGATATTGTCTGGTCTCTTATCCAGCAAAGCGTGATGGTTTGCAAATCCAGTGGACACACCATCAACTCCATCAACGCTCAAAGTATCCAGGGCAATTGCCTTTAAATGTGGGAGTTTTTCACGGAGAAAAAGAGCCGCTTCCTCTGTCAACGCGGGAAAGTCATCTCGATAAATCATCTCATCATGCAAATAGCGGGAATATCCTGTATACAGCATTAAGATATCTGCCTCTTCAATCCCCTTTTCTTGCTCAATTCGTTCGCGTCCAATTCGTCCTCCTTTGTCGGAACGAACATCAATTATAAGAGCTTTGTTATAGAAGAAATCATTGATATTTATTTTATCAATACTATCTCCTGTTTCACAAAAATGATAGGGGGCATCGACATGGGTTCCGCCATGAGTAAAAAGTGTCACCTGCATCTGGTTATTGACATCCCCGGCTTTTATGCTGGTAAATGGTTCAAATTCCGGCCGCGGCGTAGCATCATCATAACGAACAATATCAGGGGAAATGACAATCGACAAATCGTATAACACAGTGCGCCTCCATTAATAATGTGGCTGCCCAGTATGTGCTGTAATTCCACCATCTACCGGCAGATTTACACCGTTCAAAAAGTCAACTTTTCTCTCAGCTAAAAACAGCACCACTTCTGCAATTTCTTCCGGAGAGGCAAAAGTATGAGTAGGATATGCCTCACGGTTAACACGCTCAGCATAGTCAATCTTCCGGAACGTGTACTCCAACATTTCTGTTCTCACAGCTCCTGGGCAAATTGCATTGCAACGAATTCCCTGGTCTGCATAGTCGATAGCAATAGCCCGAGTGAGATTCGTAACCGCTCCCTTGGCTGCGTTATAAGCTGCCATAGAATAGTCCGCAAGGATCCCGGAAACAGAGGACATATTGATAATGGTTCCACACTGTTTCTGCAGCATCATAGGGAGGAAATAATAGCAGGCCAGATAGACGCCCCGGCAGTCAATTCCCATGATCCGGTCAAAGTCAGCTGGTGGAGTTTCTAAAATCTTTCCCGCCAAATGAATACCGGCATTATTGAAGAGAATATCGCAACCGCCAAAGTTTCTCTCAACATACGCCGCCATTGCTTTTACTTCTTCTTCCTTACTGACATCCATCTGATAAAAGCAAACTTTGGCCTGCGGATATTTTTCTGCACACTCTTTTTCCAGCGCCTGTCCTTCTATTTTCTTCCGACCGGAAAAAATTACCGTTGCGTTATCCTGAGCAAAACGCCGCACTGTAGCAGCTCCAATCCCTGTTGTACCACCGATAATTACAGCAACTTTCTGCTCCAGCATACTTTTTCCTCCTCCATTCAGCTCCACAGGCGATCATGTGACCAGAGATAGTCCCACTCCGCTGTACTCTCCCAAAGGCCTTTTACCCTGGAGTGCATATGTTCCTTCAGCGCTTCATCATTGATATCCGTTATGCCAAGTCCGGGGGTATCAGGTAATTTTGCCTGTCCATTATTAATAATCGGTTTTTCACAACCAATAACAATATCATTCCACCAAGGAATATCATTTGAATGGTGTTCAAGTGCCAAGAAATTGCGTGTGGCAGCCGCAGTGTGGACAGCAGCCAAAAATGCAATCGGACTTTCTGCATTGTGTATCGCCATTGCCACACCATACTCCTCCGCAATCTCACCAATTTTCTTCGTTTCCAGAATTCCTCCGGCTGTCAGAATATCTGGATGAATCACAGAAAAGGCTCCTGAAGATACAATCTGGCGGAACGTTTCTTTTCCATAAATATCTTCGCCGGTACAAAGCGGTACAGTCGTTGCTGAGGCAATCCGCTGCCATTGGCCCGAATACTGCCAAGGAATGAGATCCTCTGCCCAAGCAATATTATATTTTTCTAGTCTCCTCAACAGGCGAATGCAGTCCTCTACACCAATATGGCCAAAATGATCTATACTAATTGGCACCTCATACCCTACTACAGACCGGGCGTCCGCAACATACTGTTCCAGGTAATCCAACCCTTTTTCTGTAATATGGATACCCGTAAAAGGATGCTCAATGTTATACAGGTCATATATCGCCTTTTCTTTCAAATTTTCCTCAGGAGTATGCCCTCCTCGCTTGAAGAGGGGCATATCCGGATCTTCTCTCATAGCGTCGAGTATCCACTGGGGGCCGCAAAGTGTTCCCGGCTCATCAAGCAGAAGGTCAATGCCTACATCCATTTTTAGAAAACGGAACCCGTTTTCCATGCGCTTCTTTAATGCGGCTCCCATCGCTTTTCCATCATGTTTCCCATAAACATCAGTATCACAATACACTGTCACAGCATCCCGGTATTTTCCCCCAATAAGCTGGTATACGGGAACAGAATATGCCTTTCCAACGATATCCCATAAAGCAAGCTCAATACCGCTGACCCCTCCACCTTGCCGTCCATGATACCCAAATTGTTTGATTCTGTGAAAGAGCCTGTCAACATCACAAGGATTCTCATTAAGAAGGCGGCTTTTGAGCATCAGTGCGTATTCTTTGCAGCCAAAATCCCTCACTTCCCCGAACCCAACAATATCTTGGTTTGTATACACCTTAATCAGAGAGTTTTCAAAGGGACTCCCTTCAATATCGGCAAATCGAATATCTGTTATCCGCAGTTCAGATGGTGACGAATATGTGTTCACATTCTGTTGAATCTGTTCCTTAAGTTTCATATGAAATACCTTTTCCGATATCCTTCCATTCAGAATAATTTTTAAAAGCAACAGTAAAAATTTTACGTAGAATCTTCCTATTTTGAAGCTTTTCAGACAACTCTATATGTTTGTGTCGTTTCAACCCCATCAGAGCCCTGAGGCTTTTTCAATGATCTGTTCCTCGGTAGCATTTTCATGGGAAAATTCAGCCACTAAATTTCCTTCATACATTACCATAATGCGATTGCTCATTTGCATAATTTCCGGCAGCTCAGACGAAACCATAATAATGGAATGTCCGCTCTCTACCAGCTGATGAATAAATCTATATATTTCGTATTTTGCATTTACGTCAATACCACGCGTTCCCTCATCCAACAAAATAATCTGCGGCTCAATAAACAGCCACTTTGCGAGAACAACTTTTTGCTGATTTCCACCGCTCAGATTTATGACCTCCTGGTTTCTGCCGGGAGTGGCAATCTTAAGTTCATTAATAAATTGTTCTGCTACTTCATGGCTTTTCTTTTCAGAAATAAATCCGTTTTTCGTCAGTTTTTTGAGACCAACAAAACCAATATTTCGTTCAACAGTATCATTTAAAATCAATCCATCATAGTGCCTATCCTCGGTAATGAATCCGAAGCCGGCCTGAATTGCATCGCGGGTACAGCAGGGATTATACGGCTTGCCATTCAGTGTGATCTTGCCAGAAACAATTTTATCTAAGCCAAACAAGGCATTGCAGATTTCTGTTCTGCCTGATCCCACTAATCCAGCAAAGCCCAGCACTTCACCTTTTCTCAGCTCAAAGGAAACGTTCTTTACATGCTCTGTTGTTAGCCCCTCTACTTTAAGAACGACATCTCCTATATCGGTAAAAAGCGAAGGATAAATCTGCTTGATCTCCCGTCCAACCATGTATTGAATCAAGTCAAACTGAGTCACCGACTTCACATCATCTATAACTGTCACATTTTCGCCGTCTTTCAGGACAGCAATCGTATCAGCAATTTCAAAAACCTCATCCATATGATGTGAAATATAGATAATTCCCACACCAGTTGTCTTTAGCTTACGGATAATTTTAAACAGCGTTTTCACATCATTTTCCGGCAAAACAGCAGATGGCTCATCTAAAATCAGAATTTGCGGAGCAAACTTAATTGCCTTTGCAACTTCTACACGCTGAGCATTTGCAACTGATATCTCTGATACGAGTTCTGTGGGGTCAATGTCTCCAAAGCCAAGGGATTCCAGCAACTCTCCGGCCTCTCGATTCATTCTTTTTTTATCAAGAAGCTGCCACTTATTTACGGGTAAATCGCTGAAAAACAGATTTTCTGCCACCGACATGGTTGGTATAAGAGAGAAATGCTGTTGTACAGCCCGTATCCCGGCTTTTTGGGCATCCATAGGGTTTGAGATCTGAACTTCCTCTCCAGAAATAGAAATCGTCCCCTCATCCCTCTGAATTATCCCACATAATGTTTTTATCAAAGTGCTTTTCCCAGCACCGTTTTCACCAACCAGGGCTAATACCTCTCCGCTCTTGAGTTCTAAATCTACGTGGTTCAGTGCAACCACACCTGGATATCGCTTGGTAATTCCTCGCATTAAAAGCAATGGTTTCACTTTGAAGACTCCTTTTTTCGGACCGAACTTGCATATACCGCAACCAAAATAATGATTCCCTTTATGATTTGCTGCCAATAAATGCTGACCTTCAGCAAATTCATTACATTACCGATAAGGCCCATTACAAGTGTACCTACAATTGTTCCACCAACACCACCGATACCGCCTGTCATACTAGCTCCGCCAATAACAACCGAAGCGATAGCTGTCAATTCCCAACCATCACCCGCAGAGTTTGAACCCAAGGTGAGTCGAGAAGCCATTATTATACCGCCAATAGCACAAAACAATCCCGAAACTGTGTAGGCAGCCAATTCCACTCGGTTAATATTTACACCGCTGAGGCGGACGGCCTCTCTGTTTCCACCAAATCCCTTTAAATGTCTACCCGCCCGTGTATGTTCCAAAACAAGGCTTAACACAATCGCAATGATTAGCCACAAGATGGCTATCAAAGGCATAAAGCCAAAAGAAGTGCTACCAAGTTTCAAAAAGACATCATTTTCATAAAATACTTGCCGGCCAGTCGAGAGCAGAAGAGCGATTCCGCCAAAGACATTGAGCGTCGCAAGTGTTGCTATAAAAGGAATGATCTTAAAGCGAGTGATGAGAATACCATTTATGAGTCCTGCTGCCAGGCCAGCAGCAAGAGCTCCTATAATCGCAACGTAAATCGGCAGCTCCGCTTTAAGCGCAAGGGAAGTAATTATCGTTGTCATAGAGACAATCGCTCCAACGGAGAGGTCAATCCCACCTGTAAGAATCACCAACAGTTCACCAAGTGCTACAATGCCGACCGCTGCATTCTGTTTAAACAGATTTGAAATATTTGTTGTAGAAAAGAACTTGTCGCTTACTAGGGTAGAAAAAACCACCATAATCAGCAACATAATGTATTTTGAATTTTTTGACAGCAGCTTCATCCAATATCGTTTTTCTTGATGTCTATTCATTGAACTTCCTCCTGATTTTAATGTCGGCAAATAAGATTATTCGTCTTATTTGCCGACATTTCTTAAGGCTTAGAATCCGTAATCCATATACTCGTCTACATTTTCATAGGAAACAATGATAACTGGAATAAGATATTCGGACTCAACTTCTTTTCCGTCAAAAATATCATCCAAAACATCCATCGTCATTTCAGCAATCATCGTCGGACTGTTCAGACCAGTAACCAAATCAGGACCGTTCTTGCCGCCTTCATTTTCCTTCATTTTCTCAAAGAATGCTTTCTCACCATCAAAGCCAGTAACTACTTTGACATCCGTCCGGTTTGCATTCTCAATGGCTGTCAATGCACCCAAAGCCTGTGCATCGTGGTGAACCAGTACAATATCAATCTGGTCATTTGCTGCCAGCAATTCTTCCATCTGAGACAGGCCATCGGACTCACCCACATCGGTAGGCGCATACCGCTCATCAATCAGCGGAAAGCGGGCAACCTCACCCTGATCCGAAATACCACCCATGATACCGCCAAAACGATAGGCCGGACAACCGGTGTCAGTAGGTGTGCTGCGGACATAAACCATGTTTCCGCCATCATACTTTTCAGCAATATACTGGCCAATCCCTCGGGCAATCGCAAAATTATCAATACCAACATAGGTATATCCAGGGCCCGCCGAGGTATTGTCTACACAGATCAGAGGAATATTTGCATTTTCGCAAAGCTGCGCAATAGAAGGCACAATTTCATCACCAACCGGGTTCAGCACAATAGCTTCGACACCCTGAGCAATCAAATCTTCCGCCAAACTAAGCTGCTCTTCAGCACTTCTGTTCTGGCTGACGGTCATACTGACATCTACGCCTTTCTCATCAGCCAATGATTCAAATTTTTCGCTCATTGCCGCATGGTAGGTTGTCCCAAGCGTCAGCTGAATAAACCCAACTTTGTGTCCTGCCGCTCCATTGCCGCCATCATCTTCTGTATTTCCATTGTCAGATGCATTATTCGTTTGATCAATGTTGGAAGTCCCGTTAGCGTTTGTGTTTTCCTGGCAACCAGTAAACATCAAGGAAAATGTCAACACGCAGGCCAAAAACACACTAAGAACCTTTACTTTTTTCATATCGTCCTCCACAATTTCTTCTACTTGTTTGTTATCCCTCCAAAAGCAGCCAGCGTTTGATCAAGCCTTCAATAAATACTCTCTTCACCTCCTTGTCACAACGGCCCACCTTAAACGCTTACCTTCTTAAATTGCAGAAAAACTATTTAATGAAGTGGCTTTCCGCCAATCAATATTCAAACCTTCCCGAATTATTTCGATAGATAAAGCGCAGTGGACTCTCTTTCCTGCATTTTGCAGGGAATCGAAATTTCCTTCGGCAACATATTCGGCTCGTTTATCTTCTCCAATAAGCGCTGCGCTGCTTGATACCCAATCTCCGTTGAATGTACCTTTAATGTTGTTACATGAGGGCGTATCATATACGGCCAGTTAAGTTCGTTGCTCCAATCCCAATCTTCAGGGCCACATAAACCGATTTCATTAGGAATTGATAATCCCAGCTCAGAAATTGCCTGATATACCCGGGCAGTTGTAATAGAGTTAACCCCTATAATTGCCGGAATGTCTGTGGATAAAAGGTTTTTTTGCATGCACTTAAGCTGAAAAAGGGTATTATTGCCTTTATTATGATCAATCCGGAAAATATCTTCATTTTCTTTCGGGCAATATCCATATATTTCTTCTACAAACCGAATGAAACTATCTTTTCTTCTCATACGTGTAGAATTTTGCTCCCAGTTTTCACTAAATAAAATTGGGCGGGTATACCCTTTTTCTTTCAAATGGCCTATCAGCATTCTCATTCCCGCTTCATGATCGGATGTAACGACATCCAAATTATAATTTCGCACCTTCCGGTCACAGAGCACCACAGGAATTCCTTTGCACGCAGTTTCTATTAAGAAATTATTATCATAGGTTGTCGGGTTGACAAGCAGCCCGGCAACGCCTTTAGAGAGCAAAGATTTGATATTCGTTTGTTCTTTCTCAGGAGAATCACCGCTATCCGAAATCAGCAATGTATAGCCATGTCGGTCCAAATATTTACTAATACCAACAATTAGCGCCACAGAAAAGGGGGATGTGATATCTGCAATGGATATACCAATTAAGTTGGTCTTTTTCTTTTTAAGATTGCTTGCGATATCACTTGGTTCATAGTTACTAACATCAATGACCGACTTAATGCGTTCCCAGGTCTTTGCACTCATCTGATCTCTGTGCCCATTCAAGTACCGTGATACTGTCGCTTTTGACACTCCTGCCGCAACTGCAATGTCGTTAATCGTCAATTTTTTAGGAGCTGTCATTTCAATATCCTCTCTCTCTTGTATTAGGCACATCTTAACTGCGCTATTTATAATGAATCAGATTGTGCCGATATCATTATAAACCTTTTCCAAAGAATCGCCATTAATCAATCCTTCTCGTACAGCATTTTCTTTCTCTATTGTTTCAATCGCTCGGCAAAACACCTCGTCAGCAATTTCTTTCGGTATAATTACAACGCCATCAATATCCCCAAAAACAAAATCTCCCGGTCGAATCAGGACCCCATCCATAAGCACTGGAATTTGGCATTCATTAATTTCTGTTCTCCCCTTTGACGTTCTGGGGTCTCTTCCTGCATAAAACAGCGGAAAATTCATAGCTTTGACCGCTTTTAAATCGCGTACATATCCATCCAACAAAACCCCTGCACCTTTTCTCTGCTGAACTGCTGTAGCAAAGAGCTCTCCAAATACTGCACAGTTGTAGTCGCCGCGAGTAACCAATACATAAATCTCATCTTCGCCCAATTGATCTACGACCTTGCACTGAGCAGTCAAGGGGTGTTCCGGCATGGAAAATACAACCGTCGCAATACTGGTAAATGCCGGGCCAAAAATAACCGTGTCATCATTTAGTGGCATAAGTTTATTTCCGATACTTTGATTGCGATACCCCATACCATCCAACACATCGCATAGGACTCCAGAATATAGATTTTTCTTCAAAAATTCTTTGTCGTACTTATTCACTGATTTTCTTCCTTTCCCAATAAGCGTGTAAAAAGCAGCTCCCTAAATCGCCCTTAATTTTCGAAACCGGTTTCATAAATCGCTATAAAAAAATTCGATTTATTAAATGTGAAGCAATTATAGCATATCACAAATAATTTGTAAATAAGCTTTTGAATTTTTGTAATATTTTTATATTTTTTGACTATTGTTTTGTTTATTTTGCTTTTTATAAGCAAAAATTGTAAATCGGTTTCGTAAAAGGATTGCTTTTTATTTTAATATATAAAATATCAGTTTGCATAGCAAAGTACAGCTGTCATTATCAGATTTAGCATACTTTTTATATAATTAAAGAAGTGTCTATTTTTTATCATACAGGGAAAAATCGTGTATATAGGTTTCGCACACAACAACCGCAGAGTTGCCCCGCGGTTTCGGAAGGTAGGTCCACCATTGGAGGTCTATATACAACGAAAACAAAAGCTGATGGAAATATGGGTTCCCAATCAGGAACAGCAGGACCAAAGGATCCAAGATAAAATCAATGCTCTTTGCAAAAAAGGAAAAGAGTCCAATTTCTCTGTGGCAGTCTTCCTTTCTGGCAAGGAGGACCTGCAGAGCCTCACTTCCGCCCTGCTCACCTGCAATCAGGAAAAAGCAGCGGCCCGCCAAGTGGAAAAGGAAGGCCTGCGGCAGGTATAGTCCATCAAAGTGCGGGGGAAGAGAAACGTATTTCTCTTCCCCCCTGCTTCCCTGCAATTTCCATTGTCTTTCCAACTGCCCTTCTATACAATATCAGAGGATACGAAGAAAGGAGATGGCATCCTATTGACAGAACGGTTTGATATTACGGGCTACTGCCGCATCTCCGTGGATGAGGAGCTGGACCGGGACAACACTTCCATTGAAAACCAAAAGGCCATTATTGAGGACTTTGTCAAACGCAAGTTCCCCGGCAGCACCCTCACCTTCTATGAGGACCGGGACCGCTCCGGCTACACCTTCGAGCAGCGGGAGGGCTACCAGGCCATGCGACGTGGGCTCATGACCCACAGCTACGACATCCTCATCGTCAAGGATTTCTCCCGCTTTTCCCGGCGCAACAGCCGGGGTCTGGTGGAACTGGAGGACCTGCGGGACGCGGGGATCCGGATCATCTCCATCGGAGACAACATCGATTTCCCCAACGATGACGACTGGCTGAAGATCCAGTTCCAGTTCCTCATCAACGAGATGCCGGTCACCGACACCAGCAAAAAGGCGCGCTCCGTGGTCCGCCGCCGCCAGCAGGACGGCCAGTGGCTGTGCGCCGCCCCCTACGGCTACCTGCTCAACAAGCAGAAGCAATTTGAGGTGATACCTACCGAGGCGGACATCGTGCGGCAGATCTTCTCCTACTACAACAACGGCTGGGGCTACAAAAAGATTGCCAACCACCTCACCGCCCAGAAGGTCCCCACACCCCGGATGTCGGAGCAGCTGCGCCGGGAGGCTGCCGGCGAGGAATGCCGCCGGACGGTAAAGCCAGCCTGGTCCATCGTCTCCGTCCAGGGGATCCTGGATAACGATTTCTACATCGGTACCCTCCGCCAGGGGAAGTACACCCGGGCCAAAATCAACGGCCGGGACATAAAGCGAGACGCCATGGATCAAATTGTCATCGAGAACCACCACCAGCCCATCATCGACTACCGCACCTTCGCCACCACTCGCTCCCTCCGGCAGCAGCGCAGCCGTTCCCACTACCGGGGACAGAAGAAGTACGACAACGTCTACTCCGGGCTTCTGGTGTGCGGAGACTGCGGCTCCCCTATGTTTGCCATGAGCCGCTCAGACCTGCGCCCCGCCTATACCTGCGGCACCTATCACCGCCGGGGACGCTCCGGCTGCACCAGCCACCACATCCGTGTGGATCAGCTGGACGAGCTCATCAAGATCTACGTCCGGCGGATTAAAGACAACTCCGCTGC
>UMKW01027357.1_pt1 | contig 12763 bp, 10 predicted proteins | sample 1966391 | NCBI WGS metagenome assembly UMKW01 (sample SAMEA4836183, study PRJEB28245) | human gut metagenome | biome: gut microbiome; material: fecal sample | place: Denmark | collected 2008
GGAGCCATAGCCTCAAAGATCTTAAAAGAACTGGGGATCTCCCTGTGCGCTTACACCTGTGCTATAGGCCCTGTAACGATCGACAGGACGCGCTTCGACCAAGAAGAGATCTTCCGCAATCCCCTATATATGCCAGACGCCCAGGCAGCTCTGAAGGCCCAGGAATGTCTGGAGCAGGCCATGAAAGAGACCAATTCCCTGGGGGGCATGGTAGAGTGCGTCATCACCGGCGTTCCCGCAGGCCTGGGAGAACCGGTCTTTGATAAACTGGACGCTGCCCTGGCAAAAGGGATCCTTTCCATCGGCGCAGTAAAAGGTTTTGAGATCGGCTCCGGTATGGCTGCCGCCAGATGAAACGGCCTGGAAAACAACGACGCCTACGGAGTAGACGAACAGGGAAATCTTATTAAGAAGACCAATCATTCCGGCGGCATCACCGGAGGACTCAGCGACGGAGCTCCCATCATCTTCCGGGCAGCCTTTAAGCCTACCCCGTCTATAGCCTCTGTCCAGGAAACAGTAAACCGCCGGGGAGAACCTATCGAAGTCCGCATAAAAGGCCGCCACGACCCCATCATTGTTCCCCGGGCTGTGGTAGTGGTAGAATCTATGGCCGCCCTTGTGATCCTGGATGCCCTTCTGGCTTCCATGACTACAAGAATGGACCGGATCAAAAGTTTTTTCCTGGACAGATAAAGGGAAACCAGCCCCTGAAAGTTTTTATCCATAATTATTAAGAAAATCTTTCGTTTTTACACACGTCACTTTTTAATATTGTAATTTATATTTACATCATAAAACAGGAGAGTAACATCATGGAAATGAATCACATTTTAATCGTGGAGGATGACAAAGATATCAGAGAAGGAGTGGGGATCTACCTGAAAAGCCAGGGATACCAGGTTTTCATGGCTGCTGACGGCGTGGAAGGCCTGGAAGTTCTGGACCAGGAAGAGATCCATCTGGCTATCGTGGACATTATGATGCCCCGTATGGACGGTATCACCATGACCATGAAACTGAGGGAAAAACATGACTTCCCTGTGATCATGCTTTCCGCAAAGTCCGAGGAAGTAGATAAGGTCATGGGCCTGAACATCGGTGCAGACGACTATGTGACAAAGCCTTTCACTCCCATGGAACTGATGGCAAGAGTGAATTCCCAGATGCGCCGCTACCGGAGATTCATGGAAAAACTCCAGGAAAAGGAAGCCCAGAATTCAGATACGGTCTATACCATCGGCGGTCTGGAAGTCAATGAAAGCACCTTTGAAGTCCGGGTAGACGGCGTTCCCGTTAAAATGACTCCCATGGAGTTTAAGATCCTCCTGTTGCTGATCAAAAATCCTGGCAGGGTTTTCTCGGCTGACGAAATTTACGAGCGGGTATGGAATGAACGGGCAGTAAACACGGAAACCGTCATGGTCCATGTCCGTAACATCCGTGAAAAGATCGAGATCAACCCTAAGGAGCCAAAATATTTAAAGGTGGTGTGGGGAGTTGGATACAAAATCGAAAAACAATCATAAACTGGCAGTGCTGATCATCGCTCTGGTGATCCTCCTGCCTTCCCTGGCAATGATGTTTATCAGGCCGCATTATATCAGCCGTCAGAAAGAAGACGGACAGATTTCCTACTCAAATACAGACTTAATGGACCAGCTTGTAAAAGATACTTATGTCCTCTACGCGGAGGAATATCAGAGAGAACATGGAAGCGACGTGACGCCATTTGAGATCTTTTTCCAGAGAGATACCTCCGTAGAGGAAAACACCCCAGAGGAAGATACCTCGGATAAAGAAGCCTCCGGTGACTCTGCTTCCGACAGCGCTTCTCCGGAAAACAGCCAGACCCAGGATCCGGCATCTGGAGAAAACGCCACCGATGCTGCATCTTCAGAAGAATCTACCGGTGATCCATCTGAGGAGACAGCCTCTTTAGAAGAAACCTCTGAAGAGACTTATGAAGATGACATAAGCAACGTTGCCTATGCTTTCCAGGACAATATGTACAGCGAATGGAGAGATGATTTCTCTGATATCCGCTCTTTTATTGAATATGAGGTGCTGGACGGAAAGGGGACTACTCTGGACACCAACCAGTCTTTGGCAGATTCCCAGGAATCTCTCTATAATTCCCTGAGCAATATCCAGACCAATTCCGTATTGCACGCAGACAGCGGATACGCCTTTGTGGCTGTGATCAAATATGGAAAAAAGGGAAATATTGAATCCACCACTTTTCTTACCCATGAAAGAGATAACGCCTCTCAGGCTTTAAACGAGCTGGCCCGGTCAGATCCCGGAGAATATCTCCGTGACTACTATTATTATTCCGGCGCTTTCCAGCCTCCTCAGAACAGGATCTACTGCTTCGCCATGACCCAGACGGCTCTGGAATCTTATTCTTCCGATTATGATCCTTCCATTTTGTATGCCGACGGCTACAGCACAGGGGCTGATCTGGTGGTCCTTTTTATGACATTTGTGGGATTTGTATGTGCCGCCGCTCTTCTCCTTCCTTTTATAAAGGCCTTAGAGACCGGAAATGAAAAAATTTTTTCCTACCCCTTTGAGCCGGTATGCCTGATCGCTCTTTGTGTGATCAGTGTTGCAGCCAGTATAACAGCCAATCCCGGCACTCTGGATCATCAGTCTATCCGAAGTGTGCTCATAAGCATAGGTCTCTATGAAAAAGCGGCTACAGTGATCCAATACCTGTGGGGACTTTTAGGCTGGGTACTGATCTTTGCCGTATGTTACTGGGCGGCAGCCTGTTTCCGGCATATTTTCACCATGGGGCCGAAAGAATATCTCCATAAGCGAGTCCTGACCTACCGTTTCTGGCCCTGGATCACCAAATGGTGCCGCCGGATCTATCAGGGACTCCTTCATGTAGATCTCCGGGACAATGCTTCCCGGATACTGTTAAAACTGGTCCTTATCAACTTTATCATACTGGGCTTTATCAGCCTTCTATGGTTCTGGGGACTGGCGGCTCTGATCGTTTACTCCGTAATCCTCTTCTTCCTTCTGCGAAAATATGTACGGAAGATCCAGGATCAGTATCAGCTTCTCCTTCAGGCCACCAATGAATTGGCCCAGGGAAATCTAAACGGCACCATACCGGAAGACCTGGGCGTCTTTGAACCTTTCCGGGAAGAGATCGATAAGATCCGCGCCGGTTTCCGCAAGGCGGTAGACGAGGAAGTAAAAAGTACCAGGATGAAGACTGACCTGATCACCAATGTGTCTCATGACCTGAAAACTCCCCTTACTGCCATTATTACTTATGTGGATCTGTTAAAAGAGCCTGATCTTCCCAGGGAAACCCAGGAGAAATATATCCGGATCCTGGATCAGAAGGCCAATCGGCTGAAGCTGCTCATCGAAGACCTCTTCGAAATCAGCAAGGCTACCAGCAAAACTGTACAGCTTCATATCGTAGATGTGGACATTGTCAGTCTTCTCCGCCAGGTAAAGCTGGAACTTCAGGATAAGATCGATGCCACAGACCTGTCCTTCCGCTGGCAGTTTCCGGAAGAAAAAGTAATCCTTCCTCTGGATTCTCAGCGTACTTACCGGGTATTTGAAAATCTGCTGGTCAACATTACAAAATATGCTATGCCTCATACAAGGGTGTACATCAACATGGAAGATACGGAAAATCATGTGAAGATCTCTATGAAGAATATCTCAGCTACAGAGCTGACTTTTAACCCCAGCGAGATCACCGAACGTTTTGTAAGAGGAGACGTCTCCAGAAATACCGAGGGAAGCGGTCTGGGCCTGGCTATTGCCAAAAGCTTTACCGAACTTCAGGGCGGCAGGCTGGAAGTTTTCACAGACGCAGATCTTTTCACAGTGGAGATCACCTTTTTAAAGACCTCCCGGAAAACAGATTAACAAGAAAGCTGCCGCATTGCTCATACTTCAGGAATATTTATACATTTTATGCGAATTTGTCGAGCATAGCTTTGAGACTATAGGCTCAAAGTAGCGCAGACTGAGCAATAAAATGTATAGATATTCTCGATTTTGAGTAATGCGGCAGCTTCTTTAATTTTTTATTTTCCTTCTTCGGTCTCTATCTGGCAAGCCTTCATGGCTTTCAGAGCATTGTTGTGGCTCTCGGGAGTCACCCCTGCGCAGCAGGCAGGATCTACCCGTACCACCGCCTCAGGCAGGGCAGCTTTCAGGATCATGGCGTTGGAGATCACGCAGATATCCGTGCACAGCCCGATCAGCTCCATCTCCTCATATTCTTTTTCTCTGGCGATCCCGGCCAGTTCCATACTGCCAAAAGTGGGCTTTTCCAGAATCCTGCAGCCCTTCGCCAGTTCTTTCAAGCTGCAGTCAAGTTCCCATCCTTCCGTTCCTTTTACACAGTGAGGCACCGGAAGCTTTCGTCCCTCCTGAGTCATCAGATAATCTTTGTGATGGGTATCCTTTGTAAAGACAACGTCTGCTCCCTGTTCTTTGGCTTTCCGTATTTTCTCAGCCGCCGGCCCTACGATCTTCACTGCTTCTTCCGTTCCCAGGGCGCCGTCAATAAAGTCTTTCTGCATATCCACCACTACTAATAATTTCTTCATACAGCTCTCTCCTTCTCAATAGCTTTTCAGCACATGTTCCTCTTCTCCTTATTTCAGCTCGTTCATTTTTTCCCATGTTCCATCTGCTGCCTGTACTTTTGCGTTGGGATAAACCTTTTCCATCCTCTGATCGTCAAAATGCTGATCCAGAAAGGCTTCCAGGGCGTTATCCGGTTCCGGATGAGTCAGCCTGTCGTTGTACCGGTAAAGGGCAAGGGCCGACATGATCATGTCCACTGTAAGGAACACCACTGCGCACCAGGTAATGATCTTTCCCGGTTTCATAGGGATCTTTTCGATCCAGCGGGAAAATCTGGGATACAGGATCTTGATCCAGACCACTGCGGCGATCCCCCAGAAAAAGCAGTAAAGAAGATTGATCCTTCCTCCCAGATTAAAGGGGATCTCGCTGTAATCCCAGAATACCGTCCCGAAGATCCGTTCGGAAAGTACGCTGCAGGCATATTCATAAAAGCCGCCCAGCACGGTTCCATAAAGGAAAATATACCGGTCGCTCTTATCTCTGTAACGGTATAAAAGAGCCGTCAGAAAACTGCAGCCAAAGCCCCAGACAATACTGAAAGGCCCCCAGACAAAACTGCTGCGGCTCATCCATTCTCCCATGGTAAACCGGCAGAAAACCGTTTCCACCGCCACGCCCACGACTGCGCCGATGATAAACATCCACACCAGCTTATAAAAACTGCAGCCCTGGGCAAAGACCGTGGCCTTTTCCTTTGGTTTCAGTACCTCCAGGATCTTTCCCAGCTGGATATTGGGATAGGCCTTTGTCATACGTCTCTGTACTCTTCTTGTAAGGGCGTTGCCGAAATCCTCGGTAAAATTCTGCACATAGTCAAAAAAAGCCGCCTGGACTGCCGAACGGTGCATCTGCATAACCGTAGCCACACAGAAGACCACATCTGTCAGGACCAGCAGCCCCAGACAGATCTCCAGGACTGTCTCCACCTTATCCGGCAGCATATGTATCAGATTCAGGATCAGCGGATTTATAAACCAGATGCTGGCAACCGCCGCCACGCCGAAAAACAGCAGATGCACGAAATTCAGATACCCCTGGAACTGGAATCTGGCCTGACTGTAATCCCACCATTTTCTGTTAAACACTTTTTCCAGGATCACGCCGGTAATAACGATCACCAGAAAGGCCACCACTGCTCCTCCCAGGAACAGGAAGAAGATCCTGTGCTTCAATTCCGGAAGAAAGATACAATAGGCCGCCCCGATCACCCCGTACACAGGACAGAGGGGCAGATTCAGAAAACCTGTGTTGATAAATCTTTTTCTCCTCATAGCATTGGCGACGACCCCTGCGCACCAGCCCGCAAAAGAATAAACAATAAAAATCCAGAACAAATCAATTCTCGTATATTCCACAATGTCTCTCCTGATCTTTTTTTACATTTTTTTCGTATCTTTTATCATAGCAGAGAAATACGGTAAAAGAAACCCTTTTCCAATTATTTAATATATTTTTATGTGGATTTATTGTCTTGACCAAAGCTATAAATCCAAGTAAAATTATTTTCTAACAGACAGAATCTGCGTTTTTCTAAAAAAATTTAAATTTTTTTCCTGTTATGTGTCATAAATGGCCTGTTTCCCTCGTATATTAATCAGTAATACAATTTTCTATCATCAGTTTAATATGGATTTACGCGTATATTGGCTATATAATAAATCCAGAACATTTTAACGGGAGAACATTTATGAAAAAAAAATTAAGTACTTTTGAAAGACAATTAATGCTGGACGAGATTTTATTCTACAGCATCTGCAGCGATCAGGACAGACAGAAGATACTTGATCAGCAGCCCATGACATTCCAGGATTTCCGCAGGCTTTCCCTGCTGACCGATTACCTGGAACTGGAATATCTCCACAGGTTTATCTGGGATCTGCATGGATACAAATTTATGGACGAAATGGACCGTCTGTACAGTCAATGTAAAGAAGGCAATGAAGACCTGCCGGAAATGCTCATGGAAACAGGCCGCTGGCTGGACGATTTCTGGAAACAGGCTCCTAATATCACTGTTTCCTTCCTGCTCCGCCAGATCTTTGCAGACGGCTTAAAAAGCCGACGGAAAAATAATATCACTCTCTATCCCGGTCCTGACAAAGGCAAAGGAAAATCTTCATCCTGATCCGGCACGCCTTCAGACAGGATGAGCAGCAGAAAGGAAATCATATATGAACACACAGCTTCCCCAGGCATTTCTCGAAAGGATGGAAGAAATGCTGAAAGAGGAGTTTCCGGCTTTTCTGGAAAGCTATCAGGCGCCCCGTCAGTTCGGACTCCGGATAAACACAAAAAAAATAAGCACTGAAAAGTTCCTGGAGATCTCGCCTTTTCATCTTACGCCGATCCCGTGGATAGAGAACGGCTTTTTCTACGGAAGTGAGGACAGGCCTTCCCGGCATCCCTACTATCAGGCAGGTCTCTACTACCTTCAGGAGCCCAGCGCCATGACCCCTGCCAGCCGTCTCCCGGTTGTCCCGGGAGAAAGGGTTCTGGATCTGTGCGCTGCCCCCGGAGGAAAAGCGACCGAGCTTGGCAGCCGTCTGAAAGGCCGGGGACTGCTGGTAGCCAATGATATCAGCAGTTCCAGGGCTAAAGCCCTTATGCGGAATCTGGAACTATGGGGGATTGAAAATTCGCTTGTGACCACGGAGACTCCCAAGCGCCTGTCTCAGGTCTTTCCTGAATATTTCCACAAGATCCTTATTGATGCTCCCTGCTCCGGCGAAGGGATGTTCCGCAAGGACCCGGATGTTGCCAAAACCTGGGACTCCTCCCGGCCTGCCTATTTCAGCAGTCAGCAAAAGGAGATCGTTGCCAGAGGTATTTCCATGCTCCGTCCGGGAGGTATGCTGCTCTACTCTACCTGTACCTTCTCTCCCCAGGAAAACGAAGGAGTGATCTCTTTCATCCTGGAAAACTTTCCTCAGATGGAGCTTCTGGACATTCCCGGATACCGGGGATTTTCCAAAGGCTGTCCTCAATGGGGAAACGGAGATCCCCGTCTGGAAAAATGCGTCCGGATCTTTCCTCATCATATGGAGGGAGAAGGTCATTTTCTCGCGCTTCTTACGAAAAAAGAAGAAGGAAACCCCGGGCTAACATTGGAAAATACCCGGGATATCTTCCAGTCTCCCGCCCCCTCCCGGAGCAGGAAAGAAAAAGGCGGCCCACAGAAGACTTCCGGGCTGGATAAGGCTTCCCGGATTCTTCTGGAGGAATTCTTCCGTGAAGTATCGCTCCCCCTGGACACTTCCAGGCTGGAAGTACGGAACGCACATGTATATGCCCTTCCCGGGGCAGGGCCGGAATCTGTCAAAGGCCTGAAGTTCCTTCGCTGGGGGCTGTATCTGGGAGAGTTAAAGAAAAACCGTTTCGAGCCCGGTCAGCCTCTGGCCATGGCTCTGTCCGCCGGGGATTATCCCCGGGTTCTGAACCTGTCTTCTTCAGACCAGCGGATCCTCCGTTATCTGGGAGGGGAAACGCTTCTCCTGGAGCCTCCTGAGACAGCTAAAGGCCCCGGATGGTATCTGGTCTGCGCAGACGGCTATTCCCTGGGCTGGGGAAAAGTATCAGGAAATCTCCTGAAAAACAAATATCCCGCCGGATGGCGCTGTTAACGGACTATGCCTCTGCCAGATACTTCAAAGGAGTCTCCTATAAAAAAAGACTGCCTTACCCGGAGCCTTTCAAAAAGCTTCCGGATAAGGCAGTCTTCTTTCTTTTTCATACGCCTACTGGGCAGATTCCTCCAGAGGTTCCTCTGCCAGCACCTGCTCGTATTTTTCCAGGATGATATTCTGTATCCTCTCACGGGTTGCAGAATTGATGGGATGGGCAATATCTCTGTATTCCCCGTCCGTGGCCTTACGGCTGGGCATTGCGATAAATAATCCTTTTTCGCCCTCGATGACCTTAATGTCATGCACTACAAATTCTTCGTCAATGGTAATGGAAACCACTGCTTTCATTTTGCCTTCTTTCGCCACTCTTCTTACTCTTACATCTGTGATGTTCATACAACCTTCCCCTTTCATCGCCGCCTTGTTCAGTCGTGCTTTCTGTCTTTTTTGGAATTTTATATTCCGGCAGGTTTTCCCGCCTACAAAGCGGTTTTACCGCTCTGTTCCTTAGTAGATTTATAAAAGCCTGGAACCGCCCGGCATCTCCGCGGCCGGTCCGTCTCCCTTTTGAGACCGGCTTTCATGATAAATTACAGAACGTACCTTTCGTTCTTTTCGATCACTACCTTAATGCTGTCTTCTCCGCAATAATAAGAATTTGCCCGGATGGTATCACGGCTCTCCACAATGCAGTTCTCAATATGAGTATTATCGCCTAAATATACATCATTTAAGATGATCGAATTTTTGATCACACAGTTATTGCCTACAAAAACCTTCTTGAACAGAATAGAATTTTCCACCTGTCCGTTTATGATACAGCCGCTGGAGATCAGGCTGTTTCTCACATCTGAACCCGGATTATATTTTGCCGGAGGCAGGTCGTCGATCTTGGACTGGATACCCGGATACTGCCGGAAGAAATAATCTCGGATCTCCGGTTTCAGGAAGTCCATGTTTGTCTTATAATAAGACTCCACTGTGGAGATATTGCTCCAGTAAGTATCGATCTTATATCCATAGATCCGTTTCAGGTTTTTATAACGGATAAGGATGTCCTTTACAAAATCATGCCGGTCTTCCTGTCCGCATTTTTCTATCAGCTCTATCAGCTGTCTTCTTCTGATCACATAAATACCTGTAGAGATCGTTGTAGACTGAGTCACCATAGGCTTCTCATCAAACTCTACGATCCTGCAGTCTTCGTTCATCTTAACACAGCCGAATCTGGTAGCGTCCTCTCCGCTGACTTCTGTACACACAACGGTAATATCCGCTCTCTTTGCGATATGATATTCCAGCACCTTATTATAATCCAGTTTATATACGCAGTCTCCTGAGGCAAGGACCACATAAGGCTCATGGCTGTTTTTCAGAAAACTGAGATTCTGATAGATAGCGTCCGCCGTTCCCTGATACCAGAAACTGTTATCCGGGGTAATGGTGGGGGTAAATGTATACAGGCCGCCCTGCTTTCTTCCGAAATCCCACCACTTGGAAGAACTTAAATGTTCATTCAGGGATCTGGCATTGTACTGGGTCAGCACAGCTACCTTCTGGATATGGGAATTTGACATATTACTGAGAGCAAAATCTATGCTGCGGTAACTGCCTGCAATGGGCATTGCCGCAATGGCTCTCTTCTGGGATAATTCTCTCATTCTGTGATTATTGCCGCCGGCAAGGATAATACCTATTGCTCTCATTCTGTCTCACCTTCCTTATTCAATGTTTCTCCGCTTTCCAATACGCCTCCCGGATAGTCCTCTGATGTGGTCTCTCCTACGATAGCCGTATTCTTTCCGATCTTGACATCGGAAGGGATCACCGTATTCTCTCCTACCGTTACCAGCCCGAAGGAATACACATTAGGCTTCAGCTTATTGGGGATATCTTCTCCGATACCCATGACGACATTATCCCCTACCGTAACGTTTTCTGCGATGATGGCCTTGTCGATCACATCATTTTCTCCGATCACAGACTGTTTCATGATAATGGAATCACGGATTACAGCGCCTTTCTTAATGGTCACTCCGGCGCCGATCACAGAATTATGTACCTCTCCGTACACTTCTGTCCCCTCGCTGATGATACTTCTGTCTACTACTGCATCCGCGGCAATATACTGAGGCGGGATGATATCTCCCTTGGTATAGATCTTCCAGAATTCCTCATACAGATTAAATTCCGGGATAATGTCGATCAGCTCCATATTGGCTTCCCAATAGGATCCCAGGGTTCCCACATCTTTCCAGTATCCGTTATATTCATAAGCAAAAAGTCTTTGACCTTTTTCTCTGCAGTAAGGCAGGATATGCTTTCCAAAATCACAGCCTGACTGATCTTTCAGGGCGATCAGGGCTTCCTTCAGCACGGGCCAGCTGAAAATATAAATACCCATAGAAGCCAGATTGCTCTTTGGCTTCTCCGGTTTTTCCTCAAAATCTGTAATTCTTCCCGTCTCGTCGGTTATGGCAAGTCCGAAACGAGAGGCTTCTTCCCACGGAACAGGCATGCATGCCAGAGTGACATCTGCTTTGTTGGCTTTATGGAAATCCAGCATAACCTCGTAGTCCATTTTATAGATATGGTCTCCGCCTAAAATCAGCACATAATCCGGATTGAAATTTTCCATATATGCCAGATTCTGGTAAATAGCGTTGGCTGTACCGGTATACCATTCCGTATTGGTTTTCTTTTCGTAAGGAGGAAGAATCGAAACGCCTCCTACATTACGGTCCAGATCCCAGGGGATACCGATACCAATGTGAGTATTTAAACGCAGCGGCTGATACTGTGTCAGCACTCCCACGGTGTCCACTCCTGAATTTATACAGTTACTGAGCGGAAAGTCTATAATTCTGTATTTTCCGCCGAATGTCACTGCCGGTTTTGCCACTTTCGCAGTCAGAACGCCCAATCTGCTGCCTTGTCCGCCGGCCAGCAACATTGCAATCATCTCTTTCTTAATCATGCAATCACCTCTTGTAATTCTATGGTTTTTACATTATAACACATTGCTCTAAAAAAGTGAATATTTTTAACAATTTATTTTCGACATATTCATTTTTTTTGTGACATTTTACCTGTTTTTTACCCTTTCCGCCAGAAAGGGGGTTCCATTTTTTTCAAATTTAGGTATAATCAATCATGAAAAGGAACTGGCTCATGAATCATGATCGAGAATATTTATATATTTTATTACCCAGTCTGCGCTGCTTTGAGCCTATGGTCTCAAAGCTATGCCTGACAACTTCGCATAAAGTCAAAGCCCCCGATGCAAGCATACGGGGCATCAAACTAGCAGCGATGCAAGCATCGGGGTATTAGACCCTCGCGGCAGGTCTACGTTCCACTCCGGTCGGTGCTAAACGTGTGCCACTGGCACACAGCACCGCCAAATAGACATGCCAACATGTCCGCTTGGCTCGTTGCCTGCGGGAATAAATATTCTTGAAATATGTTTCATACGGCAGCCATCATAAAGACTTTAAAAAGGAAGGGATTCTTCATCATGTATCAGATTGATTTTCATAAACCTATGCACATTCATTTTATCGGGATCGGCGGCATCAGTATGAGCGGACTGGCTGAGATCCTGCTGGAGGAAGACTTTGTCATCTCCGGTTCTGACGCAAAAGCTTCGGATCTGACAAAGCAGCTGGAAGCCAAAGGCGCCAAAATCTATATCGGCCAGCGGGCTTCCAATATCACTGATGATATCCAGCTGGTGGTATACACCGCCGCCATTCATCCGGACAATCAGGAATTTAAGCAGGCAAAAGAACTGGGGCTTCCTATGCTCACCAGAGCCGAACTTCTGGGACAGATCATGAAAAATTATGAACTGCCCATCGCTGTATCCGGCACCCACGGCAAGACCACTACCACCTCTATGATCTCTCACATCCTGTTAGAGGGAAATGCAGATCCTACTATTTCCGTAGGAGGGATCCTGCCTGCCATCCACGGCAACATAAGAGTGGGACAGTCTGAAACCTTTATCACCGAAGCCTGTGAGTATACCAACAGTTTTCTCAGTTTTTATCCGAAGATCAGCATTATCCTAAACATAGACGCCGATCATCTGGACTTTTTCAAAGATATTGAGGATATCCGTCATTCCTTCCGGCTCTTTGCCGAGAAGCTGCCAAAAGACGGCACTTTGATCATCAACGGGGAGATTCCCCATGTAGAAGAGATCACCCGGGGACTGCCCTGTGAGATCATCACCTATGCATTAAAAGGCGACGCCCAGTACACAGCAGAAAATATTGTCTTTGACGAAACCGCCCGCCCTTCTTTTGACTGTATCTGTAAAGGTGAAAAGATCGGACATTTTTCTCTGTCCGTACCCGGCATCCACAATGTATCCAACGCCCTTTCCGCCATAGCCCTTGCCAGGAAGATCGGCATATCCACAGAGACTATCCAGAAGGGTCTTCTCCATTTCGGAGGCACAGATCGGAGATTCCAATACAAAGGAAAAGTGGCAGGGG
>UMKW01056512.1_pt1 | contig 12742 bp, 10 predicted proteins | sample 1966391 | NCBI WGS metagenome assembly UMKW01 (sample SAMEA4836183, study PRJEB28245) | human gut metagenome | biome: gut microbiome; material: fecal sample | place: Denmark | collected 2008
TCTTTTTGTAATTCTTGAAGGACCACAGCATACCTCCTGTCATGGCTATTTTACCTAAAATTCCTGCCTGATCAAATGTATCATTGATCACCGTATATTTTACCACTGATATGCCGTTTTTCTCCAGCATAGTGGTCTCATTTTTAAAAACCTGGTCATCCCCGCTGGCAGAGCCTTTCCGATGGAGATTGTGTACTACTAATACCTTCAATTGTCGTACTGCCTCCTGAATATATTTTCGTATTTATCCACAATGATATCCCAGCTGTATTCTTCTTCGACACGCTTTTTAGCTTTTTCTCCCAAAGCCTTTATCTCTGTTTTATCCAGATGGTCTGCATAATTGATCAGGGCAGAAAGATTTCCTGGGGTTTTATTCCAATATAGCGCCGCATCTTCTGCTACCTCTTTATTAAATCCCACGTCTAAAAGAAGATTCAGTTCTGTGCTCCCCAATGCTTCCAGCAAGCTGGGATTTGTTCCTCCTACTTCATGTCCGTGAAAATATCCATATGCATTTTCTCTGATTTTCTTCAAGAGTTCTCTGTCGTAAACGGTTCCCACAAATTTGATCCGCTTATCTTTCTGAAACTGGGTTTCCTCCATAAGATTTTCATAAAATTTATTATTATCTACTCCTGTAACAATCACAAAATCCTTTTTTGAATCGGATTTCATAAATTCTTTTACCATAGTCTCATAGTTGTTTTCAGGAACAAATCTGCCGACTACCAGATAGTACTCTTTTGGATGCACCTCTTTCTCTTTGCACCAGGAAACCCACTTTTCATCGGAATCGCCCAAAAGGGATTTTTCCGTTTCTGAGCCATAAGCAATAAATGTTGTTTTCGGTGAATATTCAGCATAATCTTCCTGAATATATTTTTCAATATTTTTGCTGTCACACACAAGCAGATCTGCATGCTTGACCATATATTTTTCGGATATCTTCCAATATTTCCGCACCGGCAGACTCCATTTTGCTCTTTTCCATTCGTGTCCGTCTGGATTCACGTATAAGATTCCTCCCAGTTTTTCCAACTGTTTTTTATAGTGATGGATAAAAGGACCGATCCTGCAGGCGAGGATATAAACGATCGGACGCTCTATTCTCTTTTCCCGGATGTATTTTAAGCAAAACCGCAAGGCTTCAATGTCATGGACAACCGCTCTTGCAGGTCCTATATTCCGGGGAGCTACATAAAAACAGTTTGCCTTATTATGCTTAAATTTTCTTGGTCCTTTTTTATATTCTTCCTCTGTAGGAATACAAGAGACAAAATATTGGATCCCCTTATCTTTTTTGTATTTTGTAAGATTCTCTACAAAAGATTCAAATCCGCCATATTTCGCTGGTATCCCTTTGGATCCAATAATAAATACATTAATTTTTTCCTTCATAATTCTTCTCCACTTTTCTATACAGATCCTTTTCCGGTAAAGACTACTTTTACTGTTTGGCACAAAATCCGCAGATCCATGCCTATATTCCATTCTTCAATATACTTTTTATCTAGTGCCACGACTTCTTCAAAGTCAACAATATCGCTTCTGCCGCTTACCTGCCATAAACCGGTAAGACCTGGTTTAGCCGCCAGACGCACTTTGTGATGCATTTCGTACTGGACATATTCATCTACTGTAGGAGGTCTTGTTCCTACTAAGCTCATATCACCTTTCAAAATATTAAAAAACTGAGGAAATTCATCAAGAGAGGTCTTTCTCATAAATCTTCCGATAGGAATGATCCTGGGATCATTATCCATTTTAAACATAAATCCCTGCATCTTATTTTTTTCCATGAGATCTTTTTTCCTCTTTTCTGCATCCGGATACATGGACCGGAACTTATATATCCGAAATCTTCTTCCATTTTTGCCTACCCTTTCCTGAGAAAAGAAAATAGGTCCAGGACTTTGCATATAAATGATCGGTCCAAAAATAATGGTCAGGATTCCAGTTAATAGTATTCCTACGATCCCTCCCAGAATGTCCATGAGCCTTTTCACAAAAAGCTGTCTTACGTCCGCAAATTTTATACTGGAAGTCATAACAATGTAACCGGAAAAATTTTCTACAATGGTATTTCCTGTCGGTTTAAAATTAATTCCAAGATTGTAATGGGTCGTAATCCCCATTTCTGAGCAGGCATGAAGGATCCTTCTGATCCGGGGGTCCTTTTCCTCACCGTCAATGAACACCTGATCCACTACATTTTTTTGAAGTACTTCTGCTCCATCTCCTCCATTTCCGATTACCGGAATGCCGCAAATCATTTTCTGATCTGAAGGGTCCAATAAAATTATTCCTTCCACAGAAAAATCTTTATATTCTTCTTGATTCATTTTCGCCGCAATCCCTCTGGCTCTCCCTGCAGTAGAAACAATGACCAGTTTCTGAAGGCCGGCGCCGGCAGCTATTTTTTTGCGAATATATACTTTCCACAAACATCTCTCTGCATAGGTAAAGAGGATCGCCAAGATCCATGTCTGTATAAAAACCGCCCTGGAAAAAACCGCTGATGTTTTTGCCAAAAACAGACATGTAAATACAACGATAATCGTAACTGTAACCTGCATTACCGTCTTTTTTATCTCTTCAAAATATCCTCTTTTTAAAATGTCCTTATAGTTCTCCAGAAAAAATCCTGCGCAGAATTCTACCAGGATGATCATGACGCCCATATCTCTGTATTCTTCCCACTTATAAGGTAGGATAATTCCATGTCTCAGCATAAAAGCGGCTATATATGCCACCTGAAAGCAAAGCAAGTCCAACAGCATAAAATCCCAGTATTTCCACCAGCTGTTCTTCCCTGTCTGATACATCCTCTTAACTCCTCCTGTTATTTTTTCTTCCGAATAATATTCAAACCTATATTTAAAATTTCATACGCCATAGGCTCTTTCATGAGCAGCAGCAGACCTCCATAGATTCCAAAAAAAATAAAAACAGCGATTATCATGGTAAGGAGTGCCGGAAAACTGGTCAAACTGCGGAAGATTAAAGCCGCTGCTGTTGCGCATCCCAAAGAGATAAGTATTTTTCCTAAATTAATGTCTTTGAATAAACCTCTCAGGATATCCTTAAGATAAATAAATTGTACAATGACAACTATAAGTTCTGCCATTACCGTTGCAAATGCCGCTCCCGAAGAAGCATATCGGGGAATGAGAAACAGATTCAGCACAAAATCAACGATCGCCCCTGCAATAATTGATTTTAACACTTTATTCTCCTGCCCCATAGGTGTTAAAATCTGCATTCCCGTTGTATTAGATAATCCGATCAGCAATAATGTAGTCATTAATAACTGCATAGGGACCACTGCGGCTAAGAAATCCTTTCCAGATAGGATCAGAATAGATTCCTCTGAAAAAATCATAAAATAAACCATCAGACCGCTGGCCGCTATTAACACAAACCGGAATGCTTTTGTCACTGTTTGCCTGAAAGCCTCTTTTTCTCCTTTTTCAATATAAAATGACATTCTTGGCAGCAGTACAGTTCCTAAAGATGTGACGAGATTTACCAATACCGTTTTTATTTTTATAGCCGCATTATAAATCCCCGTATCCCAATCTGTTTTCATCAGCCAAAGCATAACCATATCCAGATTCAAATAAATACTGGTAGCCGCAGACATAAAGAAAAAAGTAAATAAAGGCTTAAAGTGCCTTCTAAAATCATACATGCCGTTTTTTTTCAGGGACACATATTTTCGCATATTAACGAAATTTAAAATTCCGGATCCATAACTGGACAAAGCACTTATAGCGCCATATTTCAAATAGTCGTCCGGAGAATGTATCATAGCAAACATTAATACCATCCCTAAAAATTTAAATCCCAAAGAACAAAGAGTTATATAGCTATATTGTTCTAGTGCATTATACAGCCACTGGATCCCCATAGTATTCAACAGTATGGAAATACTGACTACGATCAGCAGTTCTTTCTGTGCATTAAACTTCGGTACTACAGCCAGACTGATAAAAAACGCCAAATAAACAACAGCTGTAGTGACCGCATTAATAATAATAAGCTCCTGGACCGTTTGGGACAGTTTTTCCTTATCATCCCTTACCTTTGCACATGCACGTATTCCATATGTAGGCACGCCTAAAGATGCGAACATGGTAAAGTACGAAATCGTTGATATTGCTGCCGCTACATTTCCGCTTCCGCTTACTCCCAGAACTCTGGAAATATACGGAAAAGTAATAATAGGAAATATTACAGAAGAGATTGTCAGCAGTGCATTCATAATAAAGTTAAATTTAATAGAATGTGTTTTCATCATCTAATCCTCTCCAATGTGATTTCTTCTTCTGCACAGTCTTGTGATCCATTTATATCCTCTAAATCCGGTCATACGAAACAGGCGCAGTGTACCGCTTTCCTTACCTGAACGATAATATATCTCTGGACTTAGCTCCTTTAATTTTTGATCAAAGTCTTTAAATTTTCTTTTATTTGCCTTATCTGTTTCAGGGAAACTAACAAATATCGTTATCTGATCTCCTACCATCTGTGCAATACGTTTTCCAATATAATCAATTTTTTCAGGAGTTCCAGTCTTTGCATATTCATTAAAAAATTCTGTCAGATGCAGTATCACATCTATATGATTATCCACATGTTTTTGATATCCCTGGAGACTGACGCTCTGGGTATTCACTGCAAGACGGTACATATAAACATATAGATCCAGATATTCCAGATTGTGTACAAAGGGCACTGGATACAAAATATATTCTACATCTACATAAAAACAATGCTCATCTAAACGTATGTGATGTTTTTTGAGGACTTCCGTCTTGATCACCAATGGATGCATTCCGATCTGGGTAATATTAGCAGCATCTTCAAACTTCCAGATTTTTTTCTTTTTTAGTTCCTGATATACCTTCGGTGTTTTTTCCCCTGATTTATCATTAACTTCGTAATAGTTAGTTACTACATATTCAGCAGTGCAGCTTTTTAAAGCTTTTACCAGTTTTACAAAATCTGCGGTATTTACCCAGTCATCACCGTCCACAACCTTAAAATAAAAGCCTTTTGCCTCCTGGATCCCTCTGTTAATGGCAGAACCATGTCCGCCATTTTCTTTGGAGATCACCCGGAAGGTTTCCGGATATTTTTTTTCATAGGTTTTTCCGATAGCCGCCGTACTATCCTTTGACCCGTCATCCACTATCAGGACTTCTATATCTTTTAAAATTTCCGTGTCCAGAAAAGAATCCAGTGTCTGTCGCAGATATTTTTCTACATTATAAGAAGGAATTGTAACAGTAAGTATTTTTTCCATGATTTATCTCCTGTCATTTTGCTTCAGTAAATCTTTTTCTTTTCGCACGCCGGAAAGTATATTCATCACAGAGTACATTCTTCTTTTCATAAGTGCCAATAAAATTTTGTCCTTGGCTGACAACTTTGCAATATACGGATTCTTTAGAAATTCCGGATAATTCATCTTCACATAGTCTTCAAATTTTTTCAACCAGGGGCTTTCTGGATCTTCAAGGATAATCTCCTTAGATGGAACAAAATAGCCGTGTTCAAAAAAAATAAACTCCAGTTCCTTATAGTATTTTCCGTCAGCCTGATGTTCCTGGTAATACTTTTTTACAAAATCCAGTACATAGGTTCTGTCTGTGTAACTTCTTTCAAAATCATTGCTCCTCATAATGGAACCCTGTCGGAGCATATAGTGATAAAGAGGTTCCTCTCCCACATATCCGATACGATTTGCCTGATAGATCAACCGCGGCGTAGTTGCCAGATCCTCATAATGGATCTTATCCGGATAACGGATTCCTGACTCCTCCCAAAAACTCCTTTTATACATTCTGCACCAGGCAGCCGGAGTCTTTAACAACAATTCCGGCAGTTCTGAAAGCGTAAAAGCACTGTCTTCAGGCAATTGAAAACGATACCTGTCTTTTCTTCCTGTTTCTTCTTCTATAGATTCAAAATCGAAGATCACCATATCTCCATTGATCTCTTCACATTTTTTTACTGTTTTTTCTACCAAAACCGGTGAAACTGTATCATCCCCGTCTACAAAAAACAGGTATTCCCCTCTGCATTCCCGTGCTCCTTTATTCCTGGCATCGCTTAACCCCCCATTTACTTTATGGAGTACCCGGATCCTGGAGTCCTTTTCGGCATAAAGATCACATATTTTTCCACTATTATCTGCTGCTCCATCATCCACCAATATAATCTCCAACTTTTCATAGGTTTGATCGATCAGGCTTTGAATGCATTTTTCTATGTGATTTTCTATATTATACACCGGTACAACTATACTTGCCAGTTTCATTTTTCTACTCCTATTTCATGATCAGTTCCTGCTGCTGTTTCTTCAATTCTTTTAAACTGTAGTTTTCCTTTCTTCCCATCCACTGTATCTGTGTTCGGTTATTCTTTTTATGTGTAAGCACAAACTTGGCCCATTCTTCTGGGGATTTCTTCAGTGATAAGAACCAGCAGTCACTGGTTATCTTGGCTTCATCTGTAATTTTATCGCTCATCAGGCAAGGCAGCCCTGTACACTGTGCTTCTATACTTACTGTCGGAAGTCCTTCAAAACAGGATGGCAGGAGAAAAAAATCCATCCCCTGCAGCAGTCTGTTCACATCCTTCCGAAACCCAAGAATTCTTACAGAATCCTCCAGTTTTTTCTTCTGTACCAATGCTTTAACCTTCTCAAAACGAACGCCATCCCCTGCCAGCAAAAGAACTGCATCTGGATTTCTTGCCAGGATTTTTTCAAATATATTAATTAAAAAAAAGTGATTTTTCGCATAAGAAAAACTTCCTACATGTCCTACCACAAATTTATTTTCTATTTTTAGTTCTTTTCTCACTTCATTTCTGACCTGAGGATTGAACTTATATTTTCCCAGATCCACAGCATTAAAGATCGTTTTAAATTTCTCTGACTCTACAATTCTTCTGGGAAAAAGCCAGAGCCCTGCTTTTTTTGAACAGCCATAAAATTCTGTAGCTGCTCTGAAAAGGAAAATCCGGCAGAAGTAATGTATAGCGTTAAATATCTCTCTTTTCACTGGATTTTCACAGTCATTACCACTGGAGTGACTGTGGACCAAAATACGTCTTACTTTTTTTCTCTTTGCCGCTAAGGCAGCTACACAATCAATGGCCGTAGATATATTCAAATACACCACATCATACTGCCCTCTCTCTATAATCCCGCAAACCTGCCGAAACTGTTTGATCGGATGTTTTAGATTGGCGATCGCAAAAATATGAGAATGATATCTGCTCAGATATTTTTCCAATTCTTTATCAATATTGTTTGTGAGCAAATCCACCTCAATATCCTGTGTATGTACATTTTCCAGGAAATTTAAGAGGTAATTATCCACGCCTCCTCCATGACCGTCCATAATGAAGCCTGCAAGTACCTTTCTCATCTTCCTTCCTGCCTCTCTGTTATCTCTTTATTGATCCAGTTTTAAAACTATAGTGCATCAGGTAACCTAAAAAGGTCCATAAAACAAATGCGCCCGGTGAATTGGTGTGCAAACCCTCCAGCAAAAACAGCATTGCTGCTGCCACTGCAATGCAGCATGCTGATAGGACACCTATATAATCTATATCCTCCGGATCGATCTTCCAGAAATTTTTTAGCCATAGATAAATTGTTCTGACTATAAATATAAGGAATACTCCCGCGCCTAATATCCCATGATATACTAGAATATTTAAATATTCATTATGAAGACTCACATAGTCCCCTTGAGGATTATTCACTGCATAAGAATCCGGCAATTCTTTATCCGCATATGGCAAAAAAGAATTATATCCTGTCCCCAGGATCGGTCTCGTCTTCCATATTTCTATTCCGCTGGACCACAGTGCAAGTCTCCCATTGCTTACATCTTCCTGTATTTCATCAACTCTTCCCACCGTTTGTCCCTGTGTAGAAAAATTCTCATTATACCAGGATTTTATTACAGAAGTCTCTCCTATAAATCCACCTGCAAAAACTATCGCCAGCAACACATAAAGAAAAATTCTTTTAACGTTTCTTTTCTGCACAGCTGTATATGCCATCCAGAATCCGCCTGCCAGCAGCATAGCCACTTCTGCTGTTCTGGAATCGCAAAACGCAATATAAAGATAATCTACCGCTATGATCGGAATATAAATTATTTTTTTCCATCCTTTTTGCGTTTTTAAAAAATATATACTAAGCAGCACTGCTATTACTGTAATGATGCCTCCATAATTTGGATCAGTATAGACACCCCAAAGACGACCCCAGCGAAATCCTGCCTGCATGAGCTCATTACTGGAAGACCACCATTTCATCTGATAATGATTCGACATAAGCCAAATTCCTGCTAAAGATGCAATAGCCGTATAAATGATCAGTATATGGGACAAAATTGCAAATTCTTTCTCATACTTTTTTTTATCTCTTGTAGTATCACATACATAAAGCATAAAAAACAACAGGCCCGTCCATACCAGCCATTTAAAATCTTCCCAAAACGCTCCATATTTTATGTTTGTTATCATAGAAAGTAAAAAAACAACACAAAATATCATCAATAATGGCCAATTTGGCATTTTATAGTAGTCCTTAAAAAACAGCAATCTGCCAATTAAAGTAACAACTCCTAATACGAAGCACACTTTTACCAGTACAGGCTGTATTGAAGAATCATAAAGGAAAGAATTAAACGTTGCAATCCCCAAAAGAAGATATGTGATTTTAAACAACCGCTCTAGAATTTCCACATATTTCTTTCGCACTAGTTTTCTCAATAAAATTCACCTCATAATTCTTTTTCCACCAGCTTAAAGGCTGACTCGATCACCTTATCCATATCATAATATTTATACTCTGCCAGTCTACCGCCGAAGAGTACATGTTCCTCTTTATCTGCCAGTTCCTTATACTGCTGGTACAGATTCTGATTTCTTTCATCATTGATAGGATAATAAGGCTCCATGCCTTCCTGCCAGTCTGCAGGATATTCTCTGGTGATAACTGTTTTCGGCTGGGTTCCGAACTCGAAATGCTTGTGTTCGATGATCCTGGTATATGGAGTTTCTCTGTCGGTATAGTTTACCACGGCCACGCCCTGATGATTTTCTTCATCCAGGACTTCGGTCTCGAATCTCAGGCTTCTGTACTCCAGTTTTCCGAAGCAATAATCATAGAAGGAATCAATGGTTCCTGTATAGAGGATCTTTTCTCCCAGCTCGTTATACTTCTCTCTGTTCTCGTTGTAATCCACGCCAGTCTCTATATCGCAGCCTTCGAAGAGCTTCTGGATCAGCACATTGTAGCCACCGATAGGGATTCCCTGGTACAGGTCGTTAAAATAATTGTTATCATAAGTAAATCTTACCGGCAGTCTCTTGATGATAAATGCCGGCAGATCTTTACAGTCTCTTCCCCACTGTTTTTCCGTATAGCCTTTTACCAGTTTTTTGTAAATATCTTCTCCTACCAGGCTGATGGCCTGTTCTTCCAGGTTTTTCGGTTCTCCTTTGATGCTTGCTTTCTGTTTATCAATAATAGCCTTTGCTTCTGCCGGAGTGCTGATATTCCACATTTTGCTGAAAGTATTCATATTAAAGGGCATGTTGTACATTTCTCCGTGGAAATTCGCCACAGGAGAATTGGTATAACGGTTAAATTCCACCAGAGAATTTACAAACTGCCATACTCTCCGGTTGCTGGTATGGAAAATGTGGGCGCCATACTTGTGTACATGGATCCCTTCCATATCTTCACAGTACAGATTTCCACCTACCGTATCTCTCTTTTCAACGACCAGACATTTTTTTCCTGCCTTTACCGCATGATAGGCAAATACTCCGGAAAACAGACCGCTTCCCACTAACACATAATCATACTTTTTCATCTCTATTACCTGCGCTTTCTTACTTTTTCTAGGATCCTGCCGTCTGTTTTTGGAGGGCAGGAGGTTTCTCTCATCTTTCTGATTTTACCTTTGAGTACAGCATAGGAAGACTTCCCCTTACCAGATGGACCGCCCTTCCGAAGGTCAGGCACAAAAACACGGACTTTGCTTTCATACAGGCCAGCGCCAGTTTTAAAGCCCTGCTGTCTCTGGCTTCTGCTGCCGGCAGCAATTTCTGGAACAAAGGATCTGCAAAGATCTCCCTGCAGAACTTTTTCCGGTCTTTGTGTGTCATTTTGGATCTCTTGTCACAGTTTCTCTCCAAGGCGGAGAGGATATATCTTCCATAAAGGCTTCCCAGCACGGAACACGTTTGAGGCGTATCCTTTTCCCAGTATTTCTGCTGCTCATAAAGCATAGAGATCCGCCTTCTGTGAAGGGGATAATAATCCGGCACAAACTTTGTAGTCAGGCTTCCTTCCATACGTTTTGCATAATGGTAAGGCGTGATCCCCAGAAGATTCATAGTGTCAATATCCATACAGTACTGAATATTAAATACAATGTCCTCAATGAGCCGGACCGTTTCATATTCCAGCTTCTTCTCCCGGATATAATCCAGATCATAGACCTTGTTCCAGGCGTAGCCATATAGCGTTTCCTGCTCCAGGGGAAGGATCTCCTTCCGGACCTGTTCCCGGGTCCGGCAAAACCGTTCATGGGGCTTTACCGGATGGGCATAAGAGAAGCTGCCGTCTTTCTCATAATACTCTTCCATATGTCCGAATACGGTCAGCTTCGCCGGGTTTTCCTGCTGGGCCTTCCACACATCCTGAAGAAGACTTTCTTCCACAGAATCATCCGGATCCATAAACCAGATATATTTCCCTTTTGCATGATGGATTCCGGTATTTCTGGCCTGGCTGAGCCCTTTATTTTTCTCATGGTGGACTGCCCGGATCCGTGGATCTTTTCCGGCCAGACGGTCTGCCAGTTCTCCGGTCCGGTCCGGGGAGCCGTCTTCTACAATGATCAGCTCCCAGTCCTCAAAAGTCTGGTTCCGGATACTGTCCACTGCTTTCTTTAAATATTTTTCCACTCCATAAGCCGGCATCACAACCGAAAAAAATGGTCTTTCCATATCAAGTCAGCTCCTCGATCAGTTCAATGATCTTTTTATAGGACTGAGGCCGGTCAAACTGCTCTTTGGCGATCTTCCTGGCCTTTTCCCCCATGGTCCTGCACCCTTCCTTATCCTGATACAGATCTATAATGGCGTCTGTCAGGATCTTTACATCTTCCGGCAGAATGTTAATGCCAAATCCGTCTGTCTCCACCTTCTGACGAAACTCCGGGCTCATACAGGTATTGATCATAGGTTTCCCTGCTGCCAGATAGTCGCCGATCTTGGTCACAATACTCTGAGGCGCCTTTTTCACAAAGGAATTCACCAGGATGTCGGACTTGGCAAGATAAGCCGCCATCTTTTGGTAGGGAGCATAACCTACAAACTCTACATTGGCACATCCCTTTTCTTTTGCCAGATTTTCCAGTTCCTCTTTCAGAGGGCCTCCTCCCAGGATCTTGATCTTAATCTGATCCATTCCCCGGTCCAGGAGTTCTTTCCCCGCCAGCACCATGGTCCGGATATCATAGCTGGTTCCGATAGTTCCCGCATAAGAAACCCAGAACTCTCCTTCTGGTTTCCGGATCTGGGGACCGTATGTTTCTACTCCCTTATCGAACTCCGCGATCTCATTTCCCACATAAACGGTTTTTCTGGGAACGTCCAGTTTCTGGTTCTTCAGAGGTCTGTCCCGGTATTCATCCGAAGTTCCGATGATACCGGATACCAGAGAGTAGACTTTTTCTGCATCCCTTTTAAGAGGATAGAACAGGATATCACTGACCACCGGAATATCCAGTACCATCCGCATAGCTTCCGGCCACAGGTCGTTTACATCTGGGACAAAGGGGATCCCTTTCTTTTTTGCATATTCCGCTGCCGCAAGAGCCACGTCATTAGGGGGGATCTCGCAGTAGATCAGATCATAATCCCCTTCCGCCTCCAGCAGTTTTGTCAGATTCTTTGCCGCAATATGATGGCTCCAGATCCTTCTGGGGTCTATATTTTTCCGATAACCAGGTTCATAAATGAACTTCAGCTTGAATTTATACGCTTCTTTTTTTATGGCGTCAATGTCCCTCTGGGCTTTCTCCCAGTGCTGGAAGGTAGTGGTGATCAAATCCACCTGGTACCCTGCATCTGAAAGGAAGTCTCCGATATAGCGGAAACGGCTGTATCCTTTTTCGCCGTTAAGCTTTACGCCCATGGAAATCACTGCTATTTTTTTCTTCATATCTTTCTCCTGTTGCTCTGACTCTCACTTCTGTCCGTTATCCCCTTTTCAAAAGCACTTCTGCATCCTTCAATGGATCACTGCAAGAGCCGTATCTATCATGATTTTTAAATCTCCCAGTACGCTGAAAGACCGGATGTACTCCAGATTATATTTCATCTTTTCCGGCAGGATATATTGAATATAGATCTCTTCTGTTTCTTTGCCCGTCTCTTTTTTATAGCGGTCGATTTCCGCCTCTTCGTCTTTATAGGCAATGCTGGTCCTGGAAGTAATTCCTGCCGGCAGGAGAAGGGTAGCCATCATCTCAGGGGTGTAGCTGTCCACATATTTCTGTACTTCCGGCCTGGTCCCCACAAAACTCATATCTCCTTTCAGCACATTAAAAAGCTGCGGGATCTCGTCCAGACGGCAGCTCCTGAGTTTTCTTCCCATCCTGGTGATCCGGGAGTCCCCTCCTCTGGTAAC
>UMKW01030472.1_pt1 | contig 12646 bp, 7 predicted proteins | sample 1966391 | NCBI WGS metagenome assembly UMKW01 (sample SAMEA4836183, study PRJEB28245) | human gut metagenome | biome: gut microbiome; material: fecal sample | place: Denmark | collected 2008
GTGTTTTTACGTTATGCGGCAATTTTGTTGATATCTTCGGGTGCTGCTATTTATGGCGTTCTTCACTCGGGAGAAGAGACGGTCTCGCTGGCGGATTTAAATGCAATCACTCCCGGAGGAACTCGGGCGGAATTGGTGTTGCCTTCGGGAGAGGTGATTGATTTAGTTGAGAAATCCGGGGTTATATTGCATGGGGAAAATACGGTCATTAATAACGAGGGAAAAACTCTTTCCTATAAAAATACAGGAAATCAAGCTCCCGTGGATTCTTTACGATATAACGAGGTGATCGTGCCGAAAGGAGGTGAGTATCAATTGGTGTTGAGTGATGGAACGCTTGTTTATCTGAATTCAATGACGAAGATTCGTTTCCCGGAACGTTTTTCTGAAAAATGTCGTGAGGTAGAAGTGTGTGGAGAGGCTTTTTTCGAGGTGGCGGAAAATAAGCGTGTTCCTTTTGTCGTGAAGACGGATGCCTACGAGATTACCGTGCTGGGAACGAAATTTAATGTCACGGCATATGCTGACGAACAAGTGGCCACGACAACATTGGTTGAGGGGGCGGTTTCCATCTCTGGCAAGTGTATCGGGGAAGCAAAAGCATTACGGCCTAATGAACAGTTCGTGCTGGATCGGGTGTCCGGGAGCGTGGAGATCAAGAACGTGGATGTAAATTATTATACCGCTTGGAAGGATGGTATGTTCCGGTTCCGGGATGTTCGTCTGGAAGAGATCATGCATGTCGTGGAACGATGGTATGATATGACAGTCGTGTACGAGGACGAGAGTGTCAGGGATTTGCATTTCGGTTTTAACATGAGTCGTCTCGAAACGATAGAGCCCTTGTTGAATATCTTTGAATTGAACGGTAAAATAAAAATAACGAAAGAAGGAAAAGTACTGAAAATAAAACGAGGTAGATAAAAGCAGGAAATGCTGGAACCATTTCCTGCGGGAATTATTTCGTTAACATTGAGATAATTATTAACTAATAATTGGGAGAACAAATTTATGGAAAATTTTCTAATGTTTCTCAGGTGCAAACGTGAGAAATTACAAAAATTATGGCTTATGTCGAAATGGACTTTTTTATTTGTTTTTCTAGGGATAATAAACACGCACGGAACAGTTTATTCCCAGAACGAGCAACAGGTTACAATCTCTATGAAGAATGCCTATTTAAAGGATATTTTGTGGGAGATTCAACGACAGACCACGTTTGTTTTCATGTATCACGAGGAAGATTTGGATAAGGTGGGAAAAGTGAATGTAGAGGCCAAATCCTTAACGGTAGAAAAGATTCTGCGTGATTGCTTGAAAGGAACAGGTTTGACGTATGTTTTCCAGAATGAGGTGATCGTGCTGAAACCTTTGAATGATGAAAAGAAGAAAGAAATCAGGATTGTCGGTAAGGTAATGGATAAGGGAAAGATGCCGTTGCCGGGGGTAACGGTGGTGGTGAAAGGGACAAATTTGGGAACGGCAACTGATAGCGAGGGAAAATACAGGATGGTTTTACCCGCCATGCGTGATACTAATTTCGTGTTGGTGTTTTCATTTGTCGGGATGCGGACACAGGAGATTAAATATGTAGGGCAGGATTCGATAAATGTTGTAATGGAGGAAGATCACAAGAAAATGGACGAGGTGGTTGTGACAGGGTACTCCAATATTCGTAAAGAGAGTTTTACCGGTAAAGCTACGACTGTAACTAAAGAGCAGTTAATGAAAGTGAATTCAAAAAACGTGATTGCGGCGTTACAAACGTTCGATCCTTCATTCCGGATCAAAGATAATAAATTGTGGGGATCGGATCCAAATGCTTTACCGGAGTTTAATATCCGGGGAGAGACTTCTATCGGGCAGACGAAAGGATTGGATGTAGAACAACAGAAAAGAACACAGCGTACGACTTTGGAAAATAATCCTAATTTGCCCGTGTTTATTTTGGATGGATTCGAGGTGGATGTTCAGAAAATTTATGATTTGGATGTAAATCGCATCGAGTCAATTACCATTTTGAAGGATGCCGCAGCAACAGCTATGTATGGTTCTCAAGCTGCTAATGGGGTGGTTGTCGTTACTACAGTTGCTCCTAAACCAGGAGAGATGCAGATTTATTATAACTTTTCCGGTAATGTGGATTTCCCGGACCTGTCTGATTATAATCTTTGTGATGCGGCTGAAAAATTGGAGGTTGAACGTTTAAGTGGTTTATATTCATCTGATGATCCGGAGAAACAAATTGAACTTACGGCTCAATATTATAAGAAACAAAATGCTATTTTGCGCGGGGTGGATACCGATTGGATGTCGCAACCTTTGCGGAATGCCTTTGGTCATATGCATAGTTTGAATGTATCTGGTGGGGAGGAGAGCATCAGGTATGGTATAGATTTGAATTATAATGCGAGTAAAAACGGTGTGATGAAAGGTTCTTTCCGTCATATTTATGGGGGAGGATTAACGTTGGATTATCGTGCGGGAAGTTGGTTGCAATTATTGAATAATATTTCTTATACGGTTACAGAGTCTGAGGATTCTCCTTACGGACAGTATGCTCAATATGCTGAAGCGCAGCCTTATGCTGAGATATATGATGAGAATGGACGCTTGTTGAAAGAAGTGCAAGGGACTACTGTTTCTATGATAAATCCCTTGTGGAAAGTGGCCAATTTGTCAACTTTCTACGGCAAGATGAAAAACCGGGATTTAACCAATAATTTCCAGTTGAACGTTCATATTATGGAAGGATTGATGCTTAAAGGCCAATTAGGTCTTCGCAGAACGGATGGTCGTACGGATAATTTTAAGGATCCTGCAGATCCTGTATATGATGTAACTCCTGCCGATCAGAAAGGAGAGTTGAGCCGGCAAGAAAATGATAATTGGAGTTGGAATGGAAAAATGATGTTTTACTATAATCATGTTTTCGGCAATCATTTTATTAATGCAACAGCCGGAGGGGAGATTTCTGAAAGCAAAACGGAGTCGTTATCGTATGTGTTAAATGGTTTCCAATTGGGGAACATGCATGAACCTCAATTTGCAGCCACTCAGGCCAGACCGGTAAATGTGTCGGAATCTAAAACTCGTAAGATAGGTTTTTTAGCTTCCGTGAATTACGCCTATAATGATATTTATTTGTTCGACGGCTCTTTCCGTTTGGATGGAAGTTCCGATTTCGGTTCGGATAAGCAATTTGCTCCGTTTTGGTCAGTAGGAGCCGGATTGAATATTCATAATTATGATTTCTTAAAAGGGCACTGGTTGATCAGTCGTTTAAAATTGAGGGCTTCTTACGGTTCTACAGGAAATGTGGGATTCGCTCCTTATTCGGCCATAACAACCTTCCAAACAGCAACAGATGCATGGTTTTTCACGGGGCCTGCAGCTTCTTTGATGGCTTTGGGGAATTCGAGGCTGACTTGGCAAACGACATACAAGTTGGATGCAGGTTTCAATATAGGTTTACTGAATGATAAAATTACTTTGGAGGGATCGTATTATCGGAATGAAACAGAAGATTTGATCGATGACGTGAAAATTCCGGCTTATTCCGGTTTTACTTCTTACAAGGAGAATTCCGGAGCAACGTTGAATGAAGGGTTTGAAGTTGCGTTGACTTCCACTCTTTTCCAGAATAAAGATTGGATGGTGACGTTTATGGCAAATTTATCTTCTAACAGGAGTAAAATTACTGAATTGAGTGAGGAGATGAATGCTTATAATGAAACGATTCTTGCCGAATATGAGAAAGAAAATTCCATGTACAAAGATGTGTTAAGCAGGCCGTTGATATTGTATTATGAAGGAAAGTCCTTGTCTGCGATCTATGCGGTTCGTTCCGAGGGAATAGATCCGGCTAATGGGCGTGAACGTTTTGTAAAGAAAAACGGGATGTCGACTTACACGTGGGATGCTAATGATCAAGTTGTTGTCGGGGATACGGAACCGGATGCCAAAGGTTCTTTCGGTATCAATGTGGCATGGAAAGGAATCACATTGAATGCTTATTTCAATTATCAGTGGGGAGGACAGAGTTATAATTCAACATTAGCGGAGAAAGTCGAGAATGCTCAGATTAGCACGCAGAATGTGGATAAACGGGTGCTGTCTGCAAGATGGAAAAATGCGGGAGACGTGGTTCCTTATTATGATTTGAGTAAAAATCCGACACAGAATCCGACTTCCAGATTCGTGCAAGATGATAATCGTTTGGATTTTACAAGTCTTTCAATAGGTTATGATTTTAGCCGTCAGTTGATTTCTAAGTGGAAACTCAAAAGTTTGAGCGTGCAGTTTAGCGCGAATGATTTGTGTAAATGGAGAAGTGTGAAAGAGGAAAGAGCTATAAATTATCCATTTGCGAGAAGTTTTAATTTTTCATTAAATGTTGGATTCTAAATGGTATATGGCATGGAAAATTATATTAAAATATTAGCAGTTGCCATTGTTTTGGTTTTTGCGGGATGTAAGGATTGGTTGGATGTTACACCAGCAGGGCAAGCAACTGAAAGTGATTTGTTTAGTACGGGTGACGGTTATCGGTCTGTTCTGAATGGTTTGTATAAGTCAATGGGTAAGCCGGAACTTTATGGTCGGAATTGGTCTTATGGAATGTTGGATTGTATGGCCCAGTTATATAATTTGGAGTCCGGCTCATTCAATGACGAGATGTGTAAAGCTGCAGCCAAATATGAATACACAAACACGCAAGTATCTTCAAGTATAGAGAGTGCGTGGGGAATTGCCTATAATATTATTGCTAATGCAAATGACTTATTGCAGAATATCGAAAATGCTTCTAATGATATTTTTGCGGAAGGAGAAATGGAAAGGAAGATGATCACGGGAGAGGCGTATGCTTGTCGGGCCTTGATTCATTTTGAATTGTTACGTTTGTTTGCTCCGGCTCCCGTAAATGATGATGGACGTGCGTATATCCCTTATATCGAATCTTATCCGGTGTTGTCAGCCACAAAACTTGGAGTGAAACCTGTGTTAGAAAAAGTGATTGCAGATTTGGAAAAGGCTAGAGGGTTAGTTGCTGTTTACGATACAACAATAAATGGACAGGGAATTAATTTATCCGGCACGGGACGTTTTAATAATGATTTTACTTATAATTATCAGACTATATCTGGGCAACAGATCGAGGATTTTGATGCTGCATTGATAGATGATTTCTTTAAAGGACGGGGGTATAGAATGAGTTATAATGCCGTTACTGCTTTATTGGCGAGGGTTTGCCAGTATGCGGGACGGGAGCAGGAAGCCTTTAATTATGCTGATGAAGTGGTAAAAGCCCATGTGGTATTTAGAGATGGTTCGAAGAATTTGATGTATAAGGATGATTATAGCGGTTTGACACAAGGTTGGGGTAATAATGAAGCAGATTTTAATAATCGAAAAGATTATAAAACGATGTCTAATTTAATATTTGCTGCCTATAACAGTTTGTCTTATCAAGGAACAGGTAGTTGGTTGAGTGCGGATTGGAAAGGTGGAGTTTCTCCGAATTGGTTTCAAATTTCGGAAAGTTATTTTTTACATGGAGGTGTTGATGAGAAAAGTTTGGATCATCGATGGAATCATATGATTTTTTTGGGTAGTGGCGCCTATCCTGTTTCTGCTAAATATTTTATTCCTACTAATTTGGATACGAGAGATAAAACAGTGAATTTGTTTCCTGTAATTCGTCTTACCGAGATGAAATATATTATGGCCGAGTATTATGCACGTAACGGGAATGTAGGTGATGCCTATCGAATTTTGAATGAAATCCGGGAGAATAGGGGAATTTATGGAAGTTCACTTGGAGGATCGACTTGGAATGAATTTGAGCAGGAATTACTCCATGATGTGCGTCGCGAGTGGATTTCTGAAGGACAATTGTTTTTCTTGTATAAACGTTTGAATGCGGCGATTGTGAATGATAAAGGAACATTGCGTCCTATGACTCTTCAAGAAAGTATGTTCCCTGTGCCAGCAGATATTAAATAATGACATAAACTTTGAATCATGATGAAAAGATATTTATATTTTATGATAATGTTGATGTTTTTGTCCTTCTTTTCTTGTAATGAAGATGATATAAAAGTTTTTGATGGGCAGGCTCAGCTTTATTTTGATAAATTCTATATGAATGCCCTTCAACCGGGAACGGAGGGGGCAGACTCGACTGTGATGTCGTTCTTCTTTTATCCCGATGATACGAAAACAATAGAAGCAGAGGTGGTTGTGAACTATTCCGGATTACCGTTAACGGCAGATATTCCTTTTACTTTAAAAGTGATAGGAGAGGGAACAACGGCTAATGAAGATGAGTATGATTTGGATGACCAGTATGTGTTTCATGCAAGACCTCTGTTGGAAGGGCAATTGGATATTCAAGATACGATAAAGATTCGGTTGAATCTGTCCGAGCGGTTAAAAAAAATGGAGAAGGGGGTACGGTTGTTTGTTGAGTTAGTACCAGGCGAAGGGATTGGCTTGGGACAGTATGAACGTCGTCGTGCCGTGATAATTTCTTCTTATGTGGCAGAAAGACCGGATTGGTGGAAAGAGAATGGTGAAGTTGAACTTACGCTTTTAGGGAAGTTTTCCAATACAAAATATAAGCTTTTCGTTGAACATGCTGATCCCGGTATGACAATGGATGAAAAGATGATAGAGGAACGTCCGGATTTGGCTATCGGATTGGTTTTAAAATTTAAAGAGTGGCTGATTGCCAATCCCGGACAAAAAGATGAGTATGGTAACGATATAACAGTTGTGATTTAATGATTAAAAGTTGCTATTATGAGAAAGATTCATATATTATTTTGTTTGTCGTTTTTCTTGATATTTGGATGTTTAGAGGATGAAGGAAATTATGATTATGACGATATTAAGGAGCCTAAATGGCATACAGATCAGCCGATAAGCGTGTATGCGACAGAGCATAACGTGATGAAACTGCGCGGACATGATGCTTTTAGATGGGATACGGATTCTGTTTCGAGGGAGCGGGAAGTACGCTATGAGTGGAAGTTGAATGATGTGGTTATAGCTACAGAAGCGGATATTGATATTCCGGTGGATAGCGTGATTAAATGGACAAAGATGGAAGAACTTTGTGCTACTGACAAATGGGTAAGAGGTTCATTTACGGTTATCGATAAGGAGTTTGAAACTCATTTCATGAAAGTGGTTTCTTTTTTTATAACACCGTATCGTAGTAATGGAGACTGGTTCGTTTTAACGGAAAAAGAAGGTGAAGGAGAATGTTATTTTGTAAAAAGAACATATAATCGGGAGGAATCGAAGGATGAATTTGAATTGCAGGATTCTTTTAGTGAAATAAATGCATTGTCAATTTCCGGCAAACCTGTTTTCTTGGGATATACTAGAACGGCTAAGAATGTGGGACCGATGGGGTCGATTACGATTATGACTGACGAGGTTGCTTATGAAGTGGATGCCGCTACGTTCGAATTACATTCCGAACTGAAAGATTTGTTCGGCGGAGGAGTCCCGTCCGGGTTTTCTCCGGTTGCGAGGGTTGATGCGTGGGAAGCTGATAGGGGAACTGGGTTATGTACTTTTTTAGCCAATAAAGACGGTAAGCTTTACAGACGGCAATTGTCAAAAAATAATTTGGGAGGGATGTTTATCAATACTCCTTACGAATTGGATGAAAAAGGGTATAAAATTACGGAATTCGGTACCCGTTTGTATGGATTTACCTCGATCCCTTGTTGGGATGAAAAAAATAATCGGGTGATTATGATTGCTTTCGCTTCGAAACAGGCTGGAAGTGGCTGGGGAGATCCCTCCTATTTGGCGACTAGTTTGATCCCTTTAAAAAATGATGGTTCCTTAACTAATTGTCCTCCGGTTTGGGGATTTGAAAGTGGAACTAAAGTATTGAATATGGGATATATGAAGAGTGCAATGTTGAATTTTACGACAAGTCTTAATGTATATTCTGTAATTTATAATGATGCATCAGGAAAGACTTGGTGTGGGGAGTTTATAATGAATCCGTCTGACGGTTCTATAAAGCAGTCTGTTGCTCCGATGCCTCCTTTTTATCCTGAGGGTGCGGATTCTCGTGTAATAGAATGCCCTGTCAGGATTTCTGATGATGCTTTGATATTAGTTACTTGTTCGTCATCTAATGCAAAAGCTAAGAATCAAGTGGTATATACGGATGGCAATCATGTGAATTATTTACTTGTTGCTAGCAAGTATGCGAGTAAGCCGATGATTACGGATTTTCCGGAAAAGGTGACCTATATCGGATATGGAACCTCTGATGTTGGTGCGATAGGTAAGTATGACTTGTTAGTTGTCGGAGGTGAAAACGGTACGTTGAAGTTTTATGACATCTCGGATAGAGATCGGCCGAAGTGTGTGGAGACAATGACGTTTGACGGAAAGATAACTATGGCGAAAGAGATGGCCACGGGAGTGACGGGTGTAGATGAATATTAACAGAAGTTTGTATAAAATCATATTGTATGGAAGAATCAATTGTAAAGGTGGAGCATTTGTCCCATCGCTATAGTGTTCAGTGGGCGATTCGGGATATTAATTTTGAAATTACAAAAAATGGTATTTATGGATTACTCGGCTCTAATGGAGCCGGGAAATCCACTACTATGAATATTATGTGTGGGGTGTTAAAACAGACCGAAGGGGATGTTTACATAAAAGGGATTAGTATTAGTAAAAATCCTGTGGAGGCGAAACGGCATATTGGCTTTTTGCCACAGGTTCCGCCCTTGCATCCGGATTTGACCGTGGAGGAGTATTTGGAGTATTGTGCGGAATTGAGGCATATCCCGGATCGGGAGGTAAAGAAGGCGATAGAAGCGGTTATGATTCGATGTGGTATTTCGCATTTTGCGAAACGAGTCATACATAATTTATCCGGAGGTTATCAGCAACGGGTGGGAATAGCTCAGGCTATTATTCATAATCCTGAATTGGTAATTTTTGATGAACCGACGAATGGTTTGGATCCGAATCAGATTGTAGAGATTCGTCATTTGATTAAAGAGATTGCGGAAGAACGAACCGTAATTCTTTCAACCCATATTTTACCGGAGGTGCAAGCAACCTGTGATTATATCCGGATGATCGAACAGGGAAATATGGTTTTTTCCGGAACTGTGGAGGAATTTGATAACTATATACAACCGAATACTCTGGTTGTTTCATTGGGGGCAGCCCCTTTAGTCGCGGATATTCAAGAGCTGCCGGGAGTTGTTCGTGTAGAGGAATTAGGAGGTCCGAGATTTCGTATTCAATTTTCGGATGTCAAAGAAGCGATGAATAGTATTGTGGAAGCTAGTTATACGCGGGATTGGCAATTAATGGAATTGCAGCAGGAAAAGAGTTCTTTGGATACCATTTTTGCCGAATTGTCCAAAAAATAGTATTAAATTTTATTTGCAGTAGAAATGAAAACGATATTTAAGATAGCGAAAACGGAATTACGGGATTTGTTTTATTCCCCGATTGCTTGGTTAATTTTGATTATATTCACGTTCCAGACTGGAATGTTGTTTACCGGGATGATCTCGGATATCGTGCGTTCCCAAAGTATGGGAGGGCATGGTGCGAATCTTACGCTAGGTATTTTTGGCGGCCAAAGGGGATTACTGGTTGCGGTACAATCTTATTTGTATTTATATATTCCGTTATTGACAATGGGATTAATGAGCAGGGAGTTGGGAAGTGGTTCTATTAAGTTACTTTACTCTTCGCCGATTACGAATACTCAGATTATTTTGGGTAAATATTGTGCCATGTTGGCATATGGATTGGTTTTAATCGGGGTGTTGTTGGTTTATGCAATTTATGGAATGTGTACGATTGAGAACGTGGATATTCCGGTTATTTTAACAGGGCTTTTGGGTGTTTACTTGTTATTATGTGCTTATGTGGCTATTGGTCTGTTCATGTCTAGTTTGACTTCTTATCAGATCGTGGCGGCCGTGGGGACGTTAGCTGTACTTGCGGTATTGACCTATGTGAAAGGAATGTGGCAGTCCGTACCGTTTGTGCGGGAAATTACTTATTGGTTCGGTATGACGGGGCGTTCTGACAATTTTATGAACGGGATGATTTGTAGTGAGGATGTGCTCTATTTTATTGTTGTAGTGATGTTGTTCCTGTTGATGACCATTGTACGTTTACAGGGAAGGAGACAGAAGGTAAGTTGGTTAATGTCTTTTGGTAAATATGCAGGCGTGTGGGGGGTAGCTATAGTATTGGCTTTTGCGTCTTCCCGTCCTGTTTTCAAGTGTTATTATGATGCTACGCATACGAAAATAAATACATTGACGCCTAATAGTCAGGAAATTATTAATCAGTTGGAAGGAGGATTGAAGATTACGACTTATGTCAATATTTTGGATAAGTATAATTGGTTGGGGTTCCCGAAAAACTATAATGATGATGTTCGTCGTTTTGAGCAGTATACTCGTTTTAAACCGGAGATAGATATGGAGTATGTGCTTTATTATGATACGGTTAAAAATGATTATTTGGAACGGGCATTCCCAGGAATGAGTTATGAGGAGAAAGCTAAAAAGGTGATCGAGATGGAGAAATTGAATCCCCAAAAGATATTGACCCCGGAACAAATCCGTGCGAAAGTTGATTTAACGACTACGGAGGGAAATCGGACGGTACGCTTGTTGGAACGAGAATCCGGAGAAAAAACTTTTTTGAGATTATATGATGATTACCAGATATTTCCTTTCGAATCAGAGATTACGGCTGCTTTGAAGCGGATGGTAATGACATTGCCTACAATTGGTTTTTTGTCCGGTCATGGAGAGCGGGAGACAGATCGACCGGGAGATCGTAATTATTGTATGTTTACTCATTTGCCGATGATGAGACAGGCGTTAGTAAATCAGGGTTTTGATTATAAAGATGTCACGTTGGAAAAGGAAGTTCCAGCAGAGATTAACATTTTGGTCATAGCTGAGATGCGCGAACCGATGACGGAGATCGAGAAAGTAAACTTTGATAAATATGTCGCTAGGGGAGGTAATTTGGTTATCATCGGGGAACCTGGACGTCAAGGAGTGATGGGGCCGGTTTTGGAACCATTCGGGGTAAAATTAGTAGATGGATTTTTGATACAACCGGAAAAACCAAAAGATCCTGAACAAGAAAAACAGGATAATGTTAATCTTGGTCCGTTTGCCGGTTTTGTAGCTCCAAAGAATCCGATAGATTTAATTGTGACTCAGCCCACGAAAGAAGCAGAGGAGATGTCTTATGTTTTTGGAATGATGCGTCCTAATTATGTAGCGGTCATGCCTACGGCTGCTGGATTGGAATATACGACAGATAAGGGATTTGATGTTGTACCGTTGTTTATGTCGGATTCAACTTGCTGGAATGAGTTGGAGAATACTGAGATTGTGGATCAGAAAGTTGTATTTAATCCGGATGCGGGTGAAGTGCAAAAATCTTACCCGTTAGCTTTGGCATTATCTCGTAAGATGGGAGAACGAGAACAAAAGATTATTATTTTGGGAGATGCGGATTGTTTGAGTGACGGAGAACTTACTCGTAATAGAAATCCTTTATGGGCAGCCAATTATGTAATTATTCAAGGTAGTTTCTTTTGGTTGTCGGATGGGGAGGTGCCTATTGATGTAAGACGTCCGTATGCAATTGACCGGAAATTATTTGTGGGAGAGACGGGGGCGGAGATTCTTAATTATGCTTTGCTTGGTGTTTTCCCTGGCTTATTACTTTTCTTGGCTTTGTTTATTTGGTTAAGAAGAAGGGGACGATAGGAAATATGTTGTATAGTGGGATCCGACCGGAAGTTATTTTTCGGTCGGATTTTTTTATTTATTCCTGAAATCTTATCTTTGTCAAAAATCCTATGGGAGTGAGAATGAATGGTACAGAGCAAGATTTTGTTCATCGTATAAATGTAAAGGATGAGGCCGCTTTTCATGATTTGTTCACGAGATTCCGGAATTATCTCGTGTTATTTGCCATGCGGAGGGTTGAGCAGTTGGATGTGGCGGAGGATATTGTGCAGGAGACTTTTATCACCGTTTGGGAGAATAAAAAAACGTTCAATTCTTATCAGGGATTAAAAGCTTATTTGTATGAACTGGTGCAGAATAAGTGTACCAATTATTTGAAACATAGGCAGGTTGAAGATAAATACGCCTCTTACGTGAAGACGACAGGTGAGGAGGCAGAGGGGGATTATAGCTTGATGCAGGAAGAAATCTATCGGGAATTATATATGGCAGTCCGGGAGTTGCCGGAAAAGTGTCAGAGGGTTTTTGAGTTGCACTTGGAAGGAAAAAAGAATGATGAGATAGCTGAAATACTGGGAATCTCCGTGTTGACCGTGAAATCTCACAAGCAAAATGCGATTCATATCCTAAAAGAAAAAATGGGAAATCTCTTCCTTTTATACGCCTACATCTACGAGACGTAATTTTTTTTGAAAAATAATTGGTTTTTATTTGCTACTTTTTGATCCCTTTCTTGTATATGGTGTAAAATAAAAAAGACATCATGGATCTGTACGATGAAAATATTGCCCGGTTAATACGACATTCCTTGACAGGAGAACTCTCCGAACAGGAATGGGGAGAACTGGAGG
>UMKW01052587.1_pt1 | contig 12489 bp, 10 predicted proteins | sample 1966391 | NCBI WGS metagenome assembly UMKW01 (sample SAMEA4836183, study PRJEB28245) | human gut metagenome | biome: gut microbiome; material: fecal sample | place: Denmark | collected 2008
GGGCTCTGGGGATTCGACGGAATCAGACATACCGCGCAGCTGATGGTGGAAGCATTTCATGAAGAAAAAGATCCGGAAGATCTGATCGTTCGAAAAGGATGGGGGTGCGAAAGCTGCATATGAGACAGGCATATCGAATTATACCGATTTATACGGCAGACGTGTCCGGTGTCTGTTCCGCTTTGTATGAGCTTGGAGGAATGACGGTGATGCATGATCCTTCTGGCTGTAATTCTACCTATAATACCCACGATGAGATCCGTTGGTATGACCAGGACAGCCTGATTTTTATCTCAGGCCTTACGGATATCGATGCGATCATGGGAAATGATGAGAAATTTCTCCGGGATATCGAAGATGTGGCGGAGGAACTGAAACCGAAATTTATTGCTCTTGCAAGTTCCCCGATTCCCTTTATGAACGGAACAGATTTTCCTGGACTTGCCCGTGCACTTACGGCCGAGACAGGGATTCCGGCGTTTTCGGTTCCAACCAGTGGTATGCATGATTATGTGTATGGAGCAGGGCTGGCATTCTCTGAGATTGCCAGACATTTTACCGGCGCTGCAGAGAAGAGAAAACGGAAATTAAATCTTCTTGGAGTAACACCCCTGGATTTTGGCCCCCAGCCGATGGTAGATGCCATGAAAAGACGTCTGGAAAAATATGGGTGGGAGATCCTTTCCACCTGGGCTATGGGCGATACGCTGGAAGATCTGTCCCATGCCGGTGAGGCGGAGGTAAACCTTGTGGTATCTTCCGTGGGAATCCCGGCTGCCAATGTTCTGAGAGAGAAATTCGGGACACCATTTCTTGTGGGAACTCCGGTGGAAGGCTATGAGGGAGAGATTTCGGACGCACTTGAGAAGGCAGCGGAGAGCTTTTATGAAGCGTTTGAGTATAAAAAAGAAAATCCTGCGGAGAAAAATGGAACGCAGATTTCTGGCAGACAGGAAGAGCTGTGGAAAGTAACTCCGGACCAGGTGCTCTATTTGCAGAAAAAAGACAGCCAGTCGTCAGAACTTATCTGTTCAGGAGACGATTTGGAAACGATCGACAAAACGATCAACAGAGCGGATTCGCTTTTCCCTGTTCCGGACATCACCCTCATCGGGGAACCGGTTACCATGGGCTCCCTGGGAGCAGCCATAGAGCAGAAGTGTGGAAAAAAAGTTCAGCTTCTCTGCCCGCTGGAGATCACAGAAGGACTCCTCCGCCGGGGAGATGAAGCCATCCGCGGGGAAGAAGCCATGGAAGAAAAACTGAAAACTGCCAGGATCATTGTGGCAGATCCTCTCTACCGCCCGATCTGCCCGGAAAGTGCCACTTTTTATGAGATGCCGCATATTGCATTCTCCGGAAGAATCTATCTCAAAAATTTGTATAATTTCAGAAAAACCACATAAACTATAAGAAACCGGAAAGGCGTTGCAGAAATAGCAGCGCCTTTTTATGACGGTAAAACTGGTGAACGGATCTTATATGGAGGGATTTTTATGTGGGGATTTCTGTCGGCGCTGATCTCGGGCGCACTGATGAGCATTCAGGGAGTATTTAACACAAATGTAACAAAACAGACAAGTCTGTGGGTTTCCACCGGATGGGTGCAGTTTTCCGCATTTCTGGTCTGTGTGGCTGCATGGCTTTTTACAGGTAGGGAAAGTATCGGTGCACTGTGGCAGGTGGAGAATAAATATACGCTGCTTGGAGGCGTGATCGGTGCGTTCATTACCATTACCGTGATCCAGAGTATGGGCAGTTTGGGGCCAGCGCGGTCAGTTATGCTCATTGTGATCTCCCAGCTTGCAGTGGCTTATCTCATAGAACTGATGGGACTTTTTGGAGTGGAAAGAGCGGATTTTCAGTGGAGAAAGCTGTTTGGAATGCTGATCTGCATTGCAGGCGTGGTCATTTTCAAATGGAAATAGAAATAAAAGTATTGTAATATTTGTAATACTTCGTTAAAATAAGGTATGGTTTTGTATGAGTAACGGGGCACCTGCCATCACATCGGCAAAAAGGAGTGAACCCCTGACCCATGAAAATAAAATCACATATCAGAAGTGTTCAGCTTATTTTTTCCATATTTATGTTTCTGATCTTTGCAGGACTGACAGGTTGTAAGGATGATGGAGCAGAGTTTCTGGAAAAAGAACTGGTGCAGGAAGAAAGTGTGGAGACATCCAGGAGGGATGCGGAACAAGAAGATCCTACGGACACGGAAAATGGAGTATCTGAGAAGAAGTCTGCACAGATGCAAGTGGATACAGGACAGGAAACGGCAGCTGCGAAACAGCAGCCGGAGACCTCAGAGATTCCAGAAACGATCTACGTAGACATCTGCGGAGCAGTAACCAGCCCCGGAGTCTATGAACTTCCATCCGGCAGCCGTGTTTTCCAAGCTATTGAGAAAGCCGGCGGATATCTTCCGGAAGCTGCGGCAAGTTATCTCAACCGTGCGAAGGGACTTTCCGACGGACAGCAGATCTATGTGCCCACCCAGGCAGAAGTGGACAGCCAGATGATCCAGGTTACTGAGAATGGACAGGAAGCCACATCAGAAACCGTCCCCGGAAATAACAACGGAGAGGAATCTGCCGGAGAAAATACCGGTACAGACCAGAAAATCAATCTGAACACCGCTGATGTATCCCAGCTTACCACTCTCACAGGTGTAGGGGAGTCCAAAGCCCTGGCGATCATCGCTTACAGGGAAGAAAACGGCCCTTTTACTTCCACAGAAGACATTATGAGCGTGCCTGGTATCAAGGAAGGAACCTATGAGAAGATAAAGGATAAAATAGCAATAAAGTAAGGAGCGTTAAATGAGCAGGAAAGTATTGGTAGTAGATGATGAGAAACTGATTGTCAAGGGACTTCGTTTCAGTCTGGAGCAGGATGGAATGGAAGTGGACTGTGCCTATGACGGAGAGGAAGCTCTGGAAAAAGCCAAGGCAGGAGAGTACGATATAATTCTTCTGGACCTGATGCTTCCAAAGATGGATGGTCTTGAGGTATGCCAGCAGATCCGTGAATTTTCCAATGTCCCGATTATCATGCTTACAGCAAAAGGTGAGGATATGGATAAGATTCTGGGCCTGGAATACGGAGCAGACGATTATGTGACCAAACCGTTTAATATTCTGGAAGTCAAGGCCCGTATCAAGGCGATCATCCGCCGTGCAGGCAGCAACCAGAACAAACAGGAGAAAGCCAAGACCGTGGAAGTCGGAGAACTGAAGCTGGACTGCGAAGGACGCCGTGTATTTATTTCCGGAAAAGAGATTAACCTTACAGCCAAGGAATTTGATGTGCTGGAACTTCTGGTATTCAATCCGAACAAGGTATACAGCAGAGAAAATCTTCTGAATATCGTATGGGGATATGAGTATCCGGGAGATGTCCGTACAGTAGACGTACATATCCGTCGTTTAAGAGAAAAAATTGAGGCCAATCCCAGTGAGCCGAAATATGTACACACCAAATGGGGTGTGGGCTACTATTTCCAGGCATAAGCTGTGAAGATCAAAAAAAGCGGCAAGTTTTTTAAAAGTCTCCGCTTTCGTATTCTGATCATCCTGATCATACTGGGAATCGTACCAAGTGTCATTGTAACGGAAATGGTCATTGCCAACTATGAAGACCGTGCCATTGCCAACCGTGTGCAGAGCATGGAAAATATCTGTGACATCATGTGCGACCTGCTTATCAAAGAGAATTATCTGAATGACTCCAGCTCGCAGACAGTAAACAGCAAGCTGGAGTTGTTGTCTAATATCTATGGAGGAAGAATTCTCATTGTAGACAGGGATTTCAGGATTATTAAGGATACCTATGGCGTGGATGAGGGAAAAACTCTGGTATCCCAGAAAGTAGTAAACTGTTTTAAAGGGGAAGATGCCTACCGTTATGATTCCGACAGCCAGAAGCTGATCCTGGCTGTTCCGGTAAAAAGCCCGGAAGTAAATCAGGTGCAGGGTGCCATGATGATTATGGCTTCTTCCAGTGAAGTGACGTCAACCATCCGGGAACTGGAGCAGAAAGGAATCCTGATTATTGGAATTATTGTAGTTCTGGCCATATTCCTGGGATATATCCTTTCCACAGTTCTGGTGAAACCTTTTGCCAGAGTAACAAAAGCCATCGAAGATCTGACAGACGGATATCAGAATGAAGAAATCTCCGTTCCGGATTATACAGAGACAGCGCTGATTACGGATGCATTTAATAAGATGCTTTCCAGAATGAAAACCCTGGATGAATCCAGACAGGAATTTGTATCCAATGTGTCTCATGAGCTGAAAACACCGATGACTTCCATGAAAGTTCTGGCAGACTCTCTTGTAGGACAGCAGGGGGTTCCGGAGGAACTGTATCAGGAATTCCTTTCGGATATTACAGAAGAGATTGACAGAGAGAACAAGATTATCACAGATCTGCTCTCCCTTGTGAAAATGGACAAAAAGGCAGCAGATATGAATATTACCAATATGAATATCAATGAACTGCTGGAAAATATCCTGAAACGTCTGCGGCCGATTGCAGATCAGAGAAGTATTTCCCTGATCCTGGATTCTTTCCGTCCAGTCAATGCAGATGTGGACGAAGTGAAGTTTACGCTTGCCATCAGCAATCTGGTAGAGAATGGAATTAAATATAATGTAGATGAAGGATGGGTCCGTGTAACACTGGATGCGGATCATAAAGATTTCTTTGTAACTGTTGAAGATTCCGGCCTTGGAATTCCTGAAGAATCCATAGAAAGGATTTTTGAGCGTTTTTACCGTGTGGACAAATCTCATTCCAGGGAAATTGGAGGAACCGGTCTCGGACTTGCCATTACCAGAAGTTCCATAGCCATGCATCACGGAATTATCAAAGTATCCAGCAAAGAAGGAGAGGGAACCACATTTACCGTGAAGATTCCTCTGTCCTATATTCCGTCCTAGGAGGTACAGCATGAAAAAAACGATAAAGATTATCTGTGTGACTGCTGCCTGTATCTTTCTTGGGCTGATTGCCTACATCAGTTTTGCGGGAAGAAAAGAGAAAAATACAGAACAGAAGTACAGCTTTTATTATATCAACAGTGAAGAAACAAAACTGAAAGAAGAGAAGTATACACCGGAAAAAGAAACTGCAGAGGTGATGCTCCGGGATTTTTCGGAGAGCCTGAACAACTGCGAGACAAGGGAAGATGGAATTTCACTGTTTCCGGAAGGCGTAAAAATTTCTTCCTATTCTATAAAGGATGGAATTCTGCGTCTGGAATTTAACGAGGCCTACAGTAAGATGTCCCGCACCAGGGAACTTCTGGTCCGTACCGGCGTGGTGAAGATTTTCATCCAGATTCCGGGAATTGATTCTGTGGAAATCTATGTGGGAAAAAAGCCTCTCACGAATTCCAAAGGAGAAGAAGTCGGAGCCATGAACAGTGATACTTTTGTGGAGTTTTCCGGATCTGACGGGGACGTCTACAGCTATGACACTTTTACCCTGTATTTTACAAATAAGAACGGTGACAAGCTGGTAGAAGAACAGAGAAGTGTCCGTTACAGGCGGAATCTTCCAAAGGCAACCGTAGTACTGGAACAGCTGGCAAGGGGACCTCTGGAAAAAGATCATTATCCGACCATTCCGGAAAATTCCGAAGTGCTTTCTCTGACAAAAGCCAACGGAATCTGCTATGTAGATTACAATTCTGTATTTCAGGACTATGCGTTAAATGTTTCCGAACAGATTCCGATTTATTCTGTTGTAAATACACTGATTGCGGCAACGGATGTGGATAAAGTGGAGATTTCCATTGAGGGAAACAAAGAAGTCACTTTTGGCCAGAATATGCAGCTTTATAAGTTCTATGAATGGAATGACAGTCTACTGGCCAGCACAAAAGCCAAAAAAGAACAAAACTGAATCATAATAAAATATCTACATAAACGGGAGAACATGTATGACAAAACGGCCATTATGTTTTCTGTGTTTTCTCATGGTGCTTGGTTTAGGTATTATGAATTTTGCGGGGATTCCTCTTCTTGGGGGGAATCCCCTTCCTGTAACCGTACAGGACTGGATCGAAGCACATCCTGGCTCTGTGATCTGCGGGGAGGTGGAGCAGTATGAAAACACAGAATTCTCCCAGTCTGTTTATCTGAAAAAAACATATCTGATTTATCAGTCAAAAAAATTTTCCATTGAAAATGTAAGAGTATTTTTGAAAAAAGAAGAAGACCTGAAACCGGGAATGAAAATTCTGGTAAAAGGAACTTTAAAAAGAGTGGAGGAACCCTCAAATCCCGGTGGCTTTGACAGTCAGCATTACTATGCCTGCCGTCATATCTATTATTTCATGAAGAACGCTGTGGTCCGGAAAAAAACAGAATCCTATTCCGGATACAGACAGCAGCTTTTTAAGGTAAAAGAAAAATGCAGGCAGATTCTTACGGAATCGGCAGGAGAAGACGCGCCACTTTTCTGCGCTATGGTGCTTGGGGACAAACAGGATCTGGATCCGGAAATGCGGATGCGATATCAGCTGGCCGGGATTGTACATATTCTTGCCATCAGCGGGCTTCACATCAGCATTCTGGGAATGGGGCTTTATAACCTTCTGAAAAAAATCGGTCTTGGAATCTGGCCTGCGGGAATTTTTTCGCTGGGGGTAATGCTGCAGTACGGGATCATGACCGGAGGGAGTATTTCCACCATGCGGGCGGTGACCATGTTTCTCATTGCCATGGGCGCCAGGATCACTGGACGGATTTATGACATGATGACTGCGCTTTCGGTAACAGCTATGATGATTCTTCTGGAATCCCCGGCGTATCTTCTGGACAGCGGTTTTCTTCTGTCCTTTGGCTGTGTTCTTGGGATCGGTGTTGCAGCGGAAAAAATCTGTGCTCTTGCAGGTGCGGAGAAAAAATGGACGAAGGCACTGGTAAGTTCCATGGCCCTTCAGCTGGTGACACTGCCCGTGATGTTGAAATTTTTTGGAGAAGTATCCCTTGCCGGATTTTTTCTGAATCTTCTGGTGCTTCCCAGTGTGGGCTTTGTGTTGATAGGAGGAATGGCGGCACTGTTGCTTGGGATTTTCTGTATTCCTGCTGCAAAACTGGCAATTTTGCCGGCAAGAGGATTGCTGCTTTTTTATGAATATCTCTGCAGCCTTGCAGGAAAATTAAGGTGGAGCACCTGGATCGGAGGGGAACCGGAAATCTGGCAGATTCTGGTATATTATGTTTTTTTGATTACAGTCCTGTTTATGGGACAGTATATAAAAGAACCGATGAGGCGGGAACAGGAAGCGGGTATGAAATCAGAGTTATCCAGCCGGGATAAAAGAATCCCGGGAAAGATCCAAAGGAAACTCCGGACAGTCCGGGCAGCAGCCGGCGCATTGATGATAACAGGAATTCTGATCCTCGGGTTTCATCCGGCAGGAGACCTGAAAGTGACCTGCCTGGATGTGGGGCAGGGAGATGGCATCCTTGTGGAGACTCCGGATAATCACCATTTTCTTATTGACGGAGGAAGCAGCAGCCAGTCGGACCTTGGAAGATACTGCCTTCTGCCGGCTCTGAAAAGTCAGGGGATTTCTTATCTGGACGGGCTTTTTATTTCCCATACAGACAAGGATCATATCAGCGGGGCGAAGGAACTTCTGGAATATATGGGAAATGGCCTCACGACCATCCGGGCAGGATATCTGGTGCTTCCTTCATGGGAGGAAAAGCCGGAGGCCTGGGAGGAACTCTCGGATGCGGCACAAAAAGCCGGAATAAAAATTGTGACAGGAAAAAAGGGAGATGAGCTGCATTGTGGTCTGGTATCTTTTTCCATCTTGTGGCCGGAGAAAAACGCCACAGGAAAAGATGTGAATGAGGAGGCAATGGTGATGGAACTCTCGTTTGGAGAATTTCAGATGCTTTTTACCGGGGATATCGGAGCAGACACGGAGAAAAAGCTTCTGGCGTCCGGGATATTAAAGGATGTGGACTGTCTGAAAGTGGGACATCATGGTTCCCGTTATTCTACCACGGAAGCGTTTCTTGAAAAAATAAAGCCGGAACTGGCGATCATTTCCTGTTCTTCCACCAACACTTACGGGCATCCGTCGCCGGAAACCGTAGAGCGTCTGGAAGCGGCCGGAAGCCAGGTGGAATATACCATGAAAAACGGTGCCATTACTGTGGAAACCGATGGAAAAAAGCTTAAGATATATAGGTTTCGGAGGGACTGAAAAATTTTTTCAAAAACCAAAAAAAACAGGTGACTTTTGTACACACTTGTTGTAGAATAGTCAGGGTTTGTGCGAAAACGAAACATTGAAAACAGGCAACACAAGACAAGGAGTTTTTATTTATGAAATATGACGTACTGATCGTAGGAGCAGGTCCTGGAGGAATCTTTGCAGCCTATGAGCTGATGAATAATGATCCGGAGAAAAAAATCGCGGTTTTTGAAGCCGGCCATCCTCTGGAAAAAAGAAAATGTCCTATTGACGGAAAGAAAGTAAAATCCTGTATCCACTGTAAAACATGTGCGATCATGAAAGGATTTGGCGGTGCAGGCGCTTTCTCCGATGGAAAATATAATATCACCAATCAGTTTGGCGGAACGCTGTATCAGCATATTGGCAAGGATACAGCCACAGAACTGATGGAATATGTAGATAAACTGAATCTGATGCATGGTGGAGAGGGAACCAAGCTTTATTCCACCACAAACAGTGAGATCCGTAAGCTCTGTCTTCAGAACGGCCTGCATCTTCTGGATGCATCTGTCCGCCACCTGGGAACGGATATCAACTATGTAGTACTTCAGAATCTCTATGAAAAGATGAAAGCCCATGTAGATTTCTATTTTGACGCGTCCGTTGACAAAGTGGAGAAAACAGAAGACGGCTATGCAGTTGTTGTAGGTGATGAGCGTTACGAGGGAACTTACTGCATCATCTCCGCGGGACGAAGCGGAAGTAAATGGATGGAGACTGTATGTACAGATCTTAAGATCCCCACACTTTCCAACCGTGTGGATATCGGTGTCCGTGTGGAGCTTCCGGCAGAGGTGTTCAGCCGTCTGACCGATGAGCTTTACGAGAGCAAGATCGTTTACAGAACCGAGAAGTTTGAGGATATGGTCCGTACTTTCTGTATGAACCCGAGAGGTGTTGTGGTTAATGAGAACACCAATGGAATCATCACAGTAAACGGCCACAGCTATGAAGATCCTGCAAAACACACCAACAATACAAACTTTGCGCTTCTGGTATCCAAACATTTCTCAGAGCCGTTCCATGACAGCAACGGATATGGTGAGAGCATCGCAAGACTTTCCAACATGCTTGGCGGTGGTGTTATGGTACAGCGTTTCGGAGATCTGATCCGTGGAAGACGAAGCACAAAAGCACGTATTGAGGAGAGCTTCGTAACACCGACTCTTTCCGCAACACCGGGAGACTTAAGCCTTGTTATGCCGAAGCGTATCCTGGATGGAATCATCGAGATGATCTATGCTCTGGATAAGATCGCACCTGGAACAGCAGATGACGATACTCTGCTTTATGGTGTTGAGGTTAAATTCTACAACATGGAAGTTGAGATCGAGGAGAATCTGGAACCCTGCCACAAAGGTCTCTTTGTTATCGGAGACTGCAGCGGTGTGACACATTCTCTTTCCCATGCATCCGCCAGCGGTATCTATGTAGCCAGATACCTTGAGCAGGAGTACTTCAGTAAATAATATGAGCGGCCCTTTTCTGCTGTCACAGTGATGGCGGAAAGGGGCTGCTTTTATGTTGTAGGAAATCACTGTACCATAAATAAAAAACATAAATCATATAAAACCATGCATAATGTGCATGAATATTGAAAGGAGTATGTTGAAAATAACTGACAGATGCAGGGGAAGCATCATAATTCGTCCGACAGCAATCTTGACAATTTTGTGATTTTGTGGTAAAAGAATAAGTAACCAGGTAAAATCGAATATGTACAAATGTTATGGCAATAAGGTTGCGTCCAGTCGGATGTGCAAAAGAGAATCCGGTGAGAATCCGGAACGATACCGTCACTGTGAACGGGGAGCTGTTTTTAAATACCACTGGGAAACCGGGAAGGGAAAGCAGTGTGGAACCAAGTCAGGAGAACTGCCTTATTGTGAGATCCAGGATTCGCGGTCTACGAATCTGTATTCTCAATAACAATACAGAACTTCTTTTTATGTGTATTGCGAGAGAATCGTGTGTGAGCAGGCGGCCGCAGAAAGCAGCCGTTTTTTTGTACATATCAGTATTCTGGAAATACATGAAAAGAGGACGATAAGAAATGAAAAGAAAAACAATGTTAGCTCTGATGCTCGCAGTTTCCATGACATGCTCTATGGGTGCAGCTACAACAGCAATGGCAGCAGATGATTCCGCTACAGAAGAGAGCGCAGATGAGAGTACTGAGGCAGCTGATACCACAGAGGCTTCTGATGAAGACCAGAAAGCAGCTGACAATGTAGCAGCTCTGATCGACAAGATCTATGTTCAGGAGAGAACTGACACAACAGATGAGGACTGCAAGGCAGCCAAAGAAGCATGGGATGCTCTGACAGACGCTCAGAAAGAACTGGTAGAGGGCGAGAACGCTGATCCGGATTACTTCGGACGTGACACAGGAGACGCTTCCAAAGACGATCCACGTAACCAGGATGAGATCGGTGAGAACGAGCTTCTGGTAGTAAGCTTTGGTACTTCCTTCAATGACAGCCGTGCAGAGGATGTCAAAGGAATCGAGGATGCTCTTGCAGAAGCTTATCCGGACTGGTCTGTAAGAAGAGCATTTACAGCACAGATCATCATCAACCATGTAGAGGCAAGAGATGATGAAGTGATCGATAACATGCAGCAGGCTCTTGACCGTGCAGTAGAGAATGGTGTTAAGAATCTGGTTGTACAGCCTACTCATCTGATGCATGGTGCTGAGTACGATGAGATGACAGAAGCGATCAATGGCTATAAAGATAAATTCGAGTCTGTAGCTATCGCAGAGCCAATGCTCGGTGAGGTTGGAGACGATGCAACCGTGATCAACGATGACAAGAAAGCCGTTGCTCAGGCAATCACAGATGAGGCTTGCAAAGAAGCCGGATTTGACAGCATGGATGCAGCAGCTGAGGCTGGCACAGCATTCGTATTCATGGGACATGGAACATCTCATACAGCTAACATTACATACGATCAGATGCAGACACAGATGGAAAACCTTGGATTCAAGAACGCATTCATCGGTACTGTAGAGGGTAAACCGGAAGATACAGCCTGCGACAAGGTTATCGAGAAGGTAAAAGAGGCAGGATACAAGAACGTTGTTCTTCGTCCGCTGATGGTTGTTGCCGGAGACCATGCAAACAACGATATGGCCGGTGATGATGAGGATTCCTGGAAGAGCCAGTTTGTAGCATCCGGAAACTTCGAGAATGTTGATGCACAGATCGCAGGTCTTGGACGTATCGAGGCTGTTGAGCAGCTTTATGTAGATCATACAAAAGCAGCTATCGACTCCATCGGAAGCACAGATGAGTCCGCAGATTCTGACGCAGCAGCAGATACAGAGGCTGATTCCGCTGAGGATTCCGCAGAATAATAAATATGAAACGATCTGAGTGAGCTCAGATACCTATAAGAAATCCATGTAACTGCCCGGAAAGATCAGGAAGACTGTCTTCCGGGCAGATTGCTGTATCTATGGAAGGGAGAAGATTATTATGAAAAAACGTTATGTAAACTTAATCCTTGCAATGGTAAGTGCATCAGCCATGGCCTTTGGCTCTGTGCCTGCGATGGCTGCAACAGATTCCACAAAAACCGAATCTGCCAAAAACGATTCCAAAGAGGATGCGGAAGCTTCCAATGAGAAAGAGGCAGACGCAGCCAAGACAGATACCCTGGAAGATGGTGTTTATACAGCAGAGTTTGACACAGACAGCAGTATGTTCCATGTAAATGAGGCCAATGACGAAAAAGGAGAGCTTACGGTCAAAGATGGCAAGATGACCATCCATGTAAGCCTGGTTTCCAAGAAGATCGTAAATCTGTTTGCAGGAACTGCAGAAGATGCACAGAAGGATGGCGCCGAGATCATTGAACCTACCACAGATACAGTAAAATACAGCGACGGTTATACAGAGGAAGTTTACGGGTTTGATATCCCGGTACCTGCCATTGGTGAGGAATTTGATGTGGCACTTCTGGGAGAAAAAGGTAAATGGTATGACCATAAAGTCAGCGTCAAAGATCCTGTAAAGACAGGTGATGTGGAAGAAACAACTGATGATACAGACAAAAAAGAAGACTCCTCCGACAAGGAGACTGCAGAAAAAGCAGATGCTTCCAAAGATGAGAAAACTTCCGATGACAAGAAATCTGAGGGAAAAAAGCTGGAAGATCTGAAACTGGAAGACGGAACTTATGAGTTCGATGTAACCCTCACAGGCGGAACCGGA
>UMKW01017073.1_pt1 | contig 12371 bp, 9 predicted proteins | sample 1966391 | NCBI WGS metagenome assembly UMKW01 (sample SAMEA4836183, study PRJEB28245) | human gut metagenome | biome: gut microbiome; material: fecal sample | place: Denmark | collected 2008
AGGCGGGCTTCGATCGCGCGGTTGTCATTGTCACGCAGGACCGCTCGTACGAGAAAAAGCCCTACGAGTTTATGCCTGCCGCGCGTGCGCGTTATGCCGACTACCCCTATCTGCTCGAGGCTATCGAGACGCGCCACGATCGTTACAACATCCAGCGCATGCACCTGTGGAAGTATGAGCGCGAGGGCCGTGCGTTGGTCGTCGCTCCGCAAAAGCCGGTCGAGGTCGGTCATGTCGAGCACGATTCGGCAAAGCTTCTGGACCTGTATATTCAGGGCCGCCAGGAGGCAAAGCGCCTGCTCGCGGAAATCCAAGAGTTCGTTGAGCGCTAGCGACGGCGAACCCTCAAAAATGAAAACAGCTAAAGAGCTGGAAAAATCACGGCTCGTGGATGACATGTGCAGAAACTCTGGTCGGAGCCAAAATACCTGTTGACTCGTACGGCGAGCGGGGTAATATGGACGGGTTACTTGCAGAGCCCCGTGAATCTCTGTAACAACACGTACTGTACATGGAGGAGTCTAAGTGATTTCGAAATCGACTCACTACGCCAAGCAGGGCGAGGTCCAGCGCAACTGGGTTCTCGTCGACGCCGATGGTGCTGTCCTGGGCCGTCTTGCCACCCAGATCGCGATGATCCTGCGCGGTAAGAACAAGCCCCAGTTCACGCCCAACAGCGACTGCGGCGACTTCGTTGTCGTCATCAACGCCGATAAGGTCCAGCTTACCGGTAACAAGGCCGACACGAAGACCTATTATCGCCACAGCGGCTACAACGGCGGCCTCAAGGCTGAGAGCTTCCGCCAGGCTATGGAGAAGCACCCGGAGAAGGTTATCGAGCGCGCCGTTCGCGGCATGCTGCCCAAGACCACCCTCGGCCGTGCCCAGATGACCAAGCTTAAGGTCTACGCTGGTGCCGAGCATCCGCACGCTGCCCAGAACCCCACGAAGATTGAGCTGGAGGCTTAAAGATGGCTGAGAACACCGTTGTCTACCAGGGTACCGGCCGTCGTAAGAACGCCGTCGCCCGCGTCCGTCTCGTCCCCGGCACCGGCAAGGTGACCATCAACAAGCGTGACGCCGAGCAGTATTTCGGCCGTCATCAGCTCGTTGAGAACGCCCTTGCTCCCTTCAAGGTGACCGACACCGCCGGTCAGTTCGACGTTATCGCTCTGTGCGATGGCGGCGGCATCTCCGGTCAGTCCGGCGCTCTGCGCCTGGGCATCGCTCGCGCTCTTCTGAACGCTGGCGATTACCGTGCTGACCTCAAGAAGGCCGGTTTCCTTACGCGCGATGCTCGCGTGGTCGAGCGCAAGAAGTACGGCCTCAAGAAGGCCCGCCGCGCTCCCCAGTTCTCCAAGCGCTAAGGTTTTATCTCCTTACGAGATACAATGTACAAGCGGGGCCTACCGACTGCTCGGTGGGTCCCGCTTTTCTTTTTCGACTAGGGTGGGCGACTGCGTTTTGCCCACTTGGGAAGGAGCGATCCTATGCCCCAGAACATCTTCGGTACCGATGGCGTCCGTGGCGTCGCCAACGCCGACCTCTCGTGCGACCTTGCATTTCGTCTGGGCCGCGCGGCGACCAAGTTCCTTGGCCCGGACATTTGCACCGGTCGCGATACGCGTCTTTCGGGCACCATGCTCGAGAGTGCTCTGACCGCCGGCATTATGGCCGAGGGCGGTCGCCCGCATTGCTGCGGCGTTATCCCTACGCCGGCCGTGGCACTGCTCACCGTTCAAAACGAGCTCGATGGCGGCATCGTCATCTCTGCTTCGCACAATCCGCCGGAGTTCAACGGCATCAAGTTCTTTAGCCGCAAGGGCATGAAGCTTCCCGACGCGGTTGAGGAAGAAATCAGCGCTTGGGTCATGTCCGAGGAGGCCATGGCTGCCGATACGCTGCCGACCGGTGCCGGCGTGGGTCACATCATCAAGATGAAGGATGCTCGCAAGGCATACGTCGATCATGCCATCGATACGCTCGACGGTCTTAGGCTCGACGGCCTAGTCGTTGCCGTCGACTGCGGTCACGGTGCTTCCTGCCAGACTACGCCCGCCGCGCTGCAGCGCCTGGGTGCCACGGTGCACGCAATCAACACCGATTACTGCGGCACCGACATTAACGTTGAGTGCGGCTCTACGCACCTCGAGCCCCTGCGCGAGCTCGTGCTGCGCACCCATGCCGATATCGGTCTGGCCCACGACGGCGACGCCGACCGCGTACTGTTCGTGGACAGCGAGGGCAATGAGATCGACGGTGACTACATCCTGGCTATCTGCGGTTCTGACCTCGCCGCTCGCGGCAAGCTCGCCAACTCCGAGATCGTCTCGACCGTCATGTGCAACCTGGGCTTCTCCATCGCTATGAAGGAGCAGGGCTTCGAGATGGTTCAGACCGCCGTGGGCGACCGCTACGTTCTGGAGCGCATGCTCGCGGACGGCGCCGTCATCGGCGGCGAACAGTCCGGCCACATCATCTTCCTGGAGCACAACACCACCGGCGACGGCCTGGTGACGGCTCTGCAGCTGCTGGCCGTGCTCAAGCGTACCGGTCGTACCCTCACCGATCTTGCCGGCATCATGAAGAAGTACCCGCAGGTACTCGTCAACGTGCATTCCGACAACAAGGCCGGTCTGGACGATTGCCAGCCCATCTGGGATGCCGTCGCTGCTGCCGAGAAGGAGCTTGACGGCCGCGGCCGCATTCTGGTGCGCCCGAGCGGTACCGAGCCGCTGGTCCGTGTGATGGCCGAGGCCGAGACGCACGAGCTGACCCAGCGCGTTGTCGACGACATCGTCGAGGTTGTCAAGCGCGAACTTCCCTAATGGTCAAAAACCGTTGCCAAGTGGTAAACTGTTAAGGTTATTTTGATTGATTGGTATGTCCGAGGGGGAGCATGTTCACTAAAGTCCTAAGGTCTTTTGGTATGCGTGGTCGAGTCCTTACGCTGGATGCTCCCATCTCGGGCGACGTCATTCCGCTCTCCGAGGTAAACGACCAGACGTTTGCCACCGGCCTTTTGGGCCAGGGCGTGGCGATTCAGCCCACCGGAACGCGTGTGATTGCACCGGCTGATGCCAAGGTCGAGGCCATTTTTCCCACGGGACATGCCGTTGCGCTTAACACGGTCGATGGCTTGGACGTGCTCATCCACGTTGGCCTGGACACTGTTCAGCTCGAGGGCAAGCACTTTACCGTACATGCGCAAGTGGGTGACATCGTCCATAAGGGCGATGTACTCATTGAGTTCGATCGCGAGGCAATTGCTGCCGAGGGCTACGATGTGACGGTTCCCATCTTGGTGTGCAACTCCGTTGAGTTCTCGAGCATCAAAGGCTCCGTTGGTGTGCATGTCGAAGAGATGGACCAGCTCATCGTTGCTCGCGAGCGCTAGCAAGTGCACGTGGCCATTAGCCTACAATTCAAACACGTTTACGGAGGGCGCCCTTGAAAGAGGACGCCCTCCGTGGCAAGATGGGATTTGTCCGAAGCTAAAAGGCTTTGGGTCACCGTGGACGGGCAGGGGCCTCGACGCGGCTAGACACGAGACACATACATTACGCGACCTCGCCCTGGTGGCCGCACACGTTGGTTGCGGCCGACGCGGGCCGCGGGCAAGTGCTTGTAAGGGGAGCCTTGCCTCTCTTGTACGAGAAAGGACGCGTAATGAAGATCATTAAAGCTAAAGACTACGAGGATATGAGCCGCAAGGCCGCCAATATTATCTCGGCGCAGGTTATCCTCAAGCCCGACTGTGTGCTGGGCCTTGCCACCGGCTCCACCCCGATCGGCGCCTACAAGCAGCTCGCTGCTTGGTACAAGAAGGGCGACGTCGACTTTGCCGAGGTCAGCACCTACAACCTGGACGAGTATCGCGGCCTTTCGCACGACGATCCCCAGAGCTATCACTACTTCATGCGTGAGAACTTCTTCGATCACATCAACATCGACCTGAACAACACGCATGTGCCCGACGGTTCCAACCCCGACGCCGCCGCTGCCTGCTCTGAGTACGACAAGATCGTCGCCGCCGCCGGTTACCCGGATCTGCAGCTGCTCGGCATTGGCAACAACGGCCACATCGGCTTCAACGAGCCCGATGACCACTTCTCCAAGGGCACGCACTGCGTCGACCTTACCGAGAGCACCATTCAGGCCAACAGCCGCCTGTTCGACAGCATCGACGATGTTCCCCGTCAGGCCTACACCATGGGCACTCAGACCATTATGTATGCCCGCATGATCCTGGTTGTCGCCAACGGCGAGGCCAAGGCTCAGGCCGTGCATGACATGTGCTATGGTCCGGTTACGCCCGAGTGCCCGGCTTCGATCCTGCAGCTGCACACCAACTGCGTTGTCGTTGCCGACGAGGCCGCCCTTTCGCTCTGCGAGTAGCGCGAATCCTGCAGCTCGACATAGCCTTGCCTGAGGCCTCCGCTTTGCGGGGGCCTTTTTGCTATCCCTTTTTGCCCACTTGACCAAAAACTTGCCGCAAGCTTGATGAATGCCGGATGTCCAACAGCTTGATTCATTCTATACCAGATTCTATGCAAAAATGCCACTAAAAGGTCGTAGACGGTAGCGGGTGCTAGGCGAGTTGAATGACATGGCTGAACCTTGTTCATCTGCGTTACACTGCCGCTTGGATGGGACAAGCTGACAAGCTCATTTACCTGCTTAAAGACCGATTAGTCGGGGGATTAATAACAATCGGCCCTCGCTGTACAAAAACTTGCCGCTTGCGTACCAAAAGACAACCTAAAACACAAGGTCGCTCTATTCATAGCGCGGCTTGTATGGTCTTGCGGCTACAGTGTCCATACGGTCGAGTTGAGGAGCGGGCATGGTAAACGATTTGAGCAGTATAGACGAGCTCGAGCTGATGCCTCTGGGCGGAGGCTATATGGTGCGACGCGAACGCTTGATGAATGAGCTTATCGCCAAGGGCAGAAAGGCCGGCATCGTGGTTCTTTATGCGCCCGATGGGTTTGGGAAGACCTCGGTGCTGCTGCAGTACACCCATGAGGTTAAATGCGACCCGACGCGAGGTCCCGTGCGGATTATCGAGGCCGATCGCGCCACTGGGCGCGAGGTGTTTATGCAGCTCGAGGTGGTTGCCGAAGAACTCAAAGACAAACCGTACTCCCTTATCGCGATTGATAATGTGCCAAACCTCGATCAGCACGATACCGAAGACCTCATCGACAGGATTCGCGGCCTGCGCGCTATGGGGGTAGGGGTCTTTATCTCCTGCCGTCCTTCAAATCGTCAGCTGATTCATGGGCTGGGCGATTCGGTTAAGATCAATGCGCAGATGCTCAAGGTGCATGCCTATGAGTATTCGGCGTGGGCATCGGCGTTCTCGATCAGCACATCGCTCGACTTTTATCAGCTCACGCAGGGCGTGCCCGAGCTCGTTGCGGCATTGCAGACGGGTCTGTATGGCCAAGGCGACGTAGCCGGTCTGCTCGAAAACGAGATTGTCAACGTATATGGCGCTGCACTTGCCGATCTGGCTTCGCTCGGCAATAATGCGCTGTTTTGCGTGGCATGTCTCATGGTTTTGATGGGCGAGGGCAATATCGCAGAACCCGAGGCTTGTGGGGTGAGGCTGTCGATGGTCGACCAGTCCTACTTTGTGCGCGACTACCCGATCTTTGGCTTGGATCCGGCTGAGCGGAGTTTTACGTGTCTGGGCACGGAGGATAACGGACGCTTGCGTTTGCGTAAGTTGGTGGCCGAGGTCCGCCCCGAACTTGTTCCGAGGGCGGCCCGGATTTTGCTTAAGGCGGGCCGATGCGATGCGGCGATGGGCCTGGCGGATGCCTTTTTGGACCGTGAGGCGGTCCTTGAACTTGCTGGGCAGTATGGGGTCGATCTTGCTCTGACGGGGCACGGGGCCGATATCTGTCGAGCAGCGCTGGGCACGATTGATGCCGACGATCCGGCTCCAGAGCCAACGCCTGCCGAGGCACTCGGCGTATATCTGGCGGCGGTCAGCGTGTCCAATACAAAGCTCGCTCGCTATATGGCATCGGTCATCGAGCGCGGGGGCGAACGGGCGGCCTGCGAAATAGACCCTGTTTCATGGAGGGTGGCCCAGACATTGACGGCTGTTTGCTATGGGGACAACGGGCTTGGGCTTCCTACGAACCTGGCCGTGCCAGAAATAGAGACGTCCCACACCGCACTCGACATGTTGTCCGCGCATATCGAGGTCAAGCGCTGCCTGACCGAGCGGGGAGATGACGGCGGCGTTCTACAGCAGCTCAAAACGAGCAAGGCCTACGATTGCGAGCTCGATATCGCGGGGATTGTTATACGGGCCGATAGTATGCTGGTGGAGCTCTTTGACGGGTCGTTTGCGGGAACCGACGAGCGCGACGACGAGATGACAGTGGTGCGGGAGGCGCTCGACGTACGTGGGCTTAAGGCGATGGCTATCTGGGTGCGCATGGTGTTGGCGGCACGACGGCTCCTTTCCGGCTTGCCGGTAACCGACGACGCGGCGTTCAACGAGCTCGATCGTTTTGCCGTGCGCATGCGCGACAATCAGATTCAGCTGTTTGGCCTGTTGCTAGAAGGTTGGCAGTCGCTGGCAGAGGGACGGCCGGTTAATGCAAAATTCCGTGCGGTCCAAGTGCTCAAACTTGCCGAGGAGTCGATTGCGTACATGCGCGATAACGCATTGCTGCTGGAGCGCGCGGCATATCTGCGTAACACTTCGATGGTTTCGGTACGCGAGGAAGCGGAGCTACTCGATATAAGCCAGACGCAGGTTGGTGGCGCAGAAGCCTGGATGGTGGCGCTGCATTTGGCCTGTGCGGGCCGAGACAGCGACCTTGCGGCCTGGATGTCCATGAATCGCGCGGGGATTCTGGAGCCGTCGTATCGGCTCTTTGCGCGCCTTGCCATGCATTGTCTGGGCGAGCCGGCGACCAGGATACGCAAGAAGCTTCCCGTGCGCGAGCTGTCGCGGTACTCGCTGCGCGACGATTTGGAAGGGGAGGGCGAGCGCCTATTCCAGGCCGGCGAGGTTGAAGCCGTTGATACCATCGACCATATCGAGATTCGCATGTTTGGTGCGTTTCGCGCCGAGCGCGACGGGTTTCCCATCACGGACAAAATGTGGCGCCGCAAGAAGGCGGCGACACTTGCCGAGCGGCTTGCGCTGGGCATGGATGCGCTCGTCGATCGTGAGACGCTGGCCATGGAGCTGTGGCCCCATGCCGAGTTCAATAGCGCTCGCAACAACCTGTACTCGACGATATCGCGCTTGCGGTCGGCTTTGGGACCGACGCCGGATGGCAAGTCGTGTGTGCTCATCCAAAATGAATGCATCGGACTCAACGGCGACTACGTCAAGACCGATGTACGGCTGTTTGACCAGATAAGCCGCGAGGTTTTGGGAAATCGCACGGGTGCGCGCGGGCCCCATTTAGTTGAACTGTGCCTTAAGATTGAGCAGCTTTATGCCGGACCGCTGTATGTTCCCAATGGCTGTAATCCCACCTACTTTTTGCGTATGCGACGCATTATGCAGTCAAAGTACATCGATTGCATGATTAAGGGAGCAAATGCCGCTCTAGAAGAAAACGATCTGCAGTCGGCGATTTGGCTGGCGGAGTCGGGGCTTCGGCAGGAAACGGCGCGTGAGGATATGGTGCGCTGCGCCATGCGCGTCTACAGTGCGGCGGGGCGACGGCGCGATATCGTCGAGCTGTACAGCGGGCATATGCACCATCTGAGGGAGCAGGTCAATGGCGTGCCCGAGCCCGAGACGCGGCGTCTATACGAGCGTTTGGTGGAGGGGCGGCTCAACCGCGTGCTGGTCGAGCGATAAAAAACGGGCGCCCGAAGTACTTGGGCACCCGTAAGCTTGCTATGTGTCGGCTCGCCGGATCATTGACTCTTAGACGAGCTTGATCTTCTCGATGTCCTTGCGCGAGGACTCGCGATACAGTGAGAACTTGCGACCGATGACCTGGACGACCTCGGCGTGGCAACGCTCAGCGAGCTCTTCGGCGGCCTCGCGGGCGGAAAGACTGGAGCCATCGAGCACAGAGCACTTAACGAGCTCGTGCTTCTCCAGGTAGGCGACCGTCTGCTCGACGGTGCCCTCGTTGACATCGGACTTGCCGATGATGATGGCGGGGTTGAGGTGATGGGCCATGCTGCGAAGCTGCTTGACCTGGGCTCCTGTCAGTGCCATGGGTTCTCGCTTTCTATGTATGGGGCGCCCCGCGACGGGGCCTTAATCTACGTGAGCTGTCCCACGATAGCGCAGGAACGGCGCGGTGTGGAGCGCGTTTGCCCAGTTCAAAAAGAATGCGGATGCCGAGTGAGTGGGCGGTGCGGGCTGCGAACAGGCTATGAGCTGGGCGCAGAGACCGGCTCCCATGCAATAAACGCCCAACGAACCTTGCGGACATGATCGAGCATATAGCGCCCCTGCGGCACGCCCTTGGACCCCGGCTCGCCGGCATGGGGGTTCTCGATCATGTGCTGGGCGATATAGTCGCGCAGGCAGTCGATTTTATCCTCGTTGCCGTGTTCGAGCATACGGGAGAAGTCCGTCACGCCTGCCTCGAGGCTATCGAAGGTATCGCGACGAGGTGATTCAAAGTACGTAACCTGCGGCAGGGCACCCATCTGAATGAGAATGTTAAAGGCATACACAAAGCCATTGCTGCAGGTAACGGAGGCGCCGATAGCGTTCATCAAGTGCAGGTCATAGCGCGGGCTGGAGTTGGCGACCATCGTGACAGCACAACGCCGACGAGCCGTACGATCAAGCTTGGCAAGTGCGCCTTTTAGGTTGGTCGTGGTGACAGAGCGACTGGCAAAGGCAACATCTACAGCCTTGGCAACCGGCCCAACCAGATCCCAATCGTCATCCCAAGCAAGCTCAAGCGGCGTTATGCGCCCCTCGAGCCCATAGTACTCAATACCAGCATCAAGCGTGCCCAACATAGCAGGAGAGAAGTCGGCAGCAATCACGGAATGCCCAGCCTGAGCAAGCGGAATAGCAATCGACCCAGCCCCACACCCCATATCGAGCACCGACTCGTCGGGCTCAAGCGCCAACAGCTTTATAAAATCCCGAGCATAAGGGGCAGTCTCCAACGGCCGAAAATGCCGAGCCCTTTTATCCCACTCAAAAGAATCATCAGCCCGCCGCCGAGCAGCTTGCAAGCGCATCCATTCGCCATTCCAATCCGCAGAAAGCAGCTCAGAACGAATCAAATCATCAGCCACGGGCCATCTCCCTCACAACAAAAAAGCGACTCCTCCCAAAAGAAGAGCCGCAACCAGCATATATCAGAAAGAACCGATCCAACGCCAAATCGCCGCATCAGCCAAGTGGTGCAGGAGCGAAGCAACTGCAACCGGGATAGAACCCAACTGAGGTCCCGTTGTGCGGGAGCCCCGGGGAGGGCAAATATATAAGGTCGATCGCGAGTTCCGCACGAGCCGGAGAGCACTTAATGTGCTCTCCGTGCGAGTCAGGACTGTCCGAGCAGGCGACCTTATATATTTGCCCTCCCCGGGGCTCCTCGCCAGTCCCCCTCAGCTAGTTCTTCAGCGAGTTCAGCGGCGCCGGGAAGCGTCCACCGCGGTGGGCAAGCACGGTGCCGGCGTTGGGGTTCACCGGCATGCTGGGTGCACGGCCGAACAGGCCGCCGTACTCGACGCAGTCGCCCACGCCCTTGCCGATGGCGGGGATCACGCGGACGGCCGTGGTCTTGTTGTTGATGACGCCGATGGCCATCTCGTCGGCGATGATGCCGGCGATGGTCTCGACCGGGGTGTCGCCGGGGATGGCGATCATGTCCAGGCCAACGGAGCACACGCAGGTCATGGCCTCGAGCTTCTCGAGCGAAAGCGCGCCGGCCTCGACGGCGGCGATCATGCCGGCATCCTCGGACACGGGGATGAAAGCGCCGGAAAGACCGCCCACGCTGGAGCTGGCCATGACGCCGCCCTTCTTGACGGCATCGTTGAGCATGGCGAGCGCGCAGGTCGTGCCGGGGCCACCGCAGGTGCCCACGCCGATGATCTCGAGGATGCGCGCGACAGAGTCGCCAATGGCAGGCGTAGGTGCCAGCGACAGGTCGACAATGCCCTTCTCGACACCCAGGCGATGGGCGGCCTCGCGGCTCATGAGCTCGCCGGCGCGGGTGATCTTAAAGGCGGTCTGCTTAATCTTTTCGGCGACTTCCATCATCGAGGCGGAGTCGGGGAGCGTCTCCAGGGCTGCAGCCATAACGCCGGGGCCCGAGACACCTACGTTGATGACGGCGTCGGCCTCGCCACCGCCGTGGACGGCGCCCGCCATAAACGGGGAGTCCTCGACCATGTTGGCAAAGCAGACAAACTTGGAAGCGCCGACGGAATCCTGGTCGGCCGTGAGTTTAGCGGCATCGATGATGGTCTGCGCGGCCATGAGCACGGCGTCCATGTTGATGCCGGCACGCAGGCTGGCGACGTTGACGCTGGAGCAGACGCGGCTCGTGGTGGCGAGCGCCTGGGGGATGGACTGGATGACGCGGCGGTCGGCGTCGCCGATGCCCTTCTGAACGAGTGCGGAGAAGCCGCCCAGGTAATCGATGCCGAGCGTCTCGGCCGCGCGGTCGAGGGCATGCGCGATGGGGGTGAGGTCCTCATCCTTGCAGCACGCGGCGATCTGCGCCACCGGGGTGACGGAAACGCGCTTGTTGACGATGGGGATACCGTACTCGCGCTCGAGGTTCTCGGCGGTCTCGACCAGATGCTCAGCCGTGTGCGTCACGTGGTCGTAGATTTTCGTGCACATGCGGTCGAGGTTCTCGTCGCCGCAACCCATGAGCGAAACACCCATGGTGATGGTCCTGATGTCGAGGTTCTGCTCCTCAACCATGCCGCGGGTTTCCGCGATTTCTGCGGGCGTGATCGCCATCCTTGCGCTCCTATCTGCCAAAACGAGCATAGTCTTTTCTATTCTAACGTGCCGCACGTGCCAAGTGGCGCGTGCGGCACGTTTTGGTGCTCGGTTGTTTCCGTTGTGTTACTGCCCAAAGACCTCTTCGGCGATACGAGCGCTTTCGGCGGCGTCCTTGGCGTAGTAGTCCGCGCCGATCTGCTTGGCGTATTCGGGGGTGAGTACGGCGCCGCCTACGATGATCTTGACGCCCGGAACCTCGGCATGGAGCAACTTGATGGTCTCCTCCATGGCCACGACGGTGGTGGTCATAAGCGCCGAGAGGCCGACGAGCTTAATGTCGCGCTCCTTGACGGTCTTGAGTACCTCCTGCGGATCGACGTCGCGACCCAGATCAAAGACGGTGTAGCCGTAGTTGTCGAGCAGCATTTTGACGATGTTCTTGCCAATGTCGTGGATGTCGCCCTTGACGGTGGCCACGCAGATCTTGCCCTTGTCGGCAATCTCGCCGGCGGGCATCAGGCGCTTGATGGTGTCGAAGCCCACGCGCGCGGCCTCGGCCGAGGCCATGAGCTGAGGCAAGAAGAACTTACCCTGGTCAAAGAGGACGCCAACCTCGTCGAGGGCGGGGATAAAGTGATTGTTAATGAGGTCCATGGCGTCGTGGTCTGCCAGCAGACGCTCGGTCTCGGCCGCGATTTCGCCTTTGCGGCCCGAGACGACCATGTGGCGGATGGGGTCGTCGGAGCTTGCGGCGTTGCCTGCGGCGGGCGCGGCATCGACCGATGCTGCCTGAGCTGCCGCCGGGTTGGCGACAATCTTGTACGGATCGGTCCAGCCGGCGTAGCGCTCGATGTATCCGGTCGAGCCCTCGTCCTCAACGCTCAGGACGCGATAGCTGTAGACGGTATCCATAAAGCGCTTGGAGCCCGGGTTCATGATGGGGGCATCAAGACCTGCGCCAAAAGCGGCAGCCAAAAAGACCGAACCCAGCAGCGGACGGGCAGGCAGGCCAAAGCTGATGTTCGACACGCCGAGCGCGCATTTGACGCCCAGGCGCTCCTTGCACAGGGACATGGCGCGCAGGATCTGCTCGGCCTGGCGTTGATTGGTCGAGGCGGTCATGACCAGGCAGTCGATGAGGATGCGGTCCGGTCCGATGCCGTAGCGGGCAGCCTCGGCCACGATGCGCTCGGCGATGGCGAAGCGGGCCTCGGCGGTATCGGGGATGCCGCCTTCGTCGAGTGTAAGGCCGACAACGTTGGTGCCGTAGTGGGCGACCAGCGGAAAGATCTCATCCATGATCTGCTGCTTGCCATTGACCGAGTTGATGATGGGCTTGCCGGCGTAGCGGCGCACGGCGGCCTCGACGGCTGCGGGGTCGGTGGAGTCGATCTGCAGCGGCAGCAGCGTGGAGCCCTGGAGCTGTTCGGTCGCCTGTTGGATG
>UMKW01069589.1_pt1 | contig 12257 bp, 7 predicted proteins | sample 1966391 | NCBI WGS metagenome assembly UMKW01 (sample SAMEA4836183, study PRJEB28245) | human gut metagenome | biome: gut microbiome; material: fecal sample | place: Denmark | collected 2008
ACACCATATCCAGCCCCTTGATTATCAAGTTGCGTTTGCTGTATTCCATCGAAGGCATTAGTGAATGGCCGAAGCGGTGCTTTTCTCCGAAGACTGTCTTCTGGCGTACACCGGTCTGTATGTCCTTGTACATGTGCGAATAGGTGAAACCGAACATCAGCCGGTCTGCCCAACTTTTGTCCACAATACCCGCTTTGGCCACAATGGCTTCGTTGTGGTAAGTATCATTGAAACGCTTCACGCGCACCTTCTCACTTTCGTTGAAACTGCCCGTCTCAAAATCCTTTACCGGCGCATCTACATAATAATCGTTGTCCGAGTAGTTTTGAAAGGCATTGATTTCATAGCTGAAACCGTTCTTGAAAGTCTGTCCGAAGTTAACGTATGAGCGGTGGGTATTGAACGAGCCGTAAGAATAAGAAGCATCCAGGAACCAGTTCCGGCGTTTCTTGTTGGTAACAATATTGATGACACCGCCAATGGCATCCGTACCGAAGCCCACGGGAACTACACCCTTATATACCTCTATACGGTCGGCAAAGCTCACCGGAATATTGTTCAGGCTGAAGGAGCTTCCCACACCTTCCTGCGGCACACCGTCAATGAACACCTTGACGTGCTTTCCGCTAAAACCGTCCAGCATCAACTGCATGTCCGAACCTACCCCACCCGACTCACGGAGTTTCATGCCCGGAGCCTTGGTCAAGGCATCGCTCAGATTCTTCGTGGTGTTCTGGAGTTCCTTTGTATCGACTGCCACAGCATTGAATGCCGACCTCTTCACCCGGCTTACTCCGGTAGAAACGATAGTCACCTCGTCCAGCTGTTGCGTTTCGGGAGCGATGGTTATGTTCAGCTTCATCCGCTCATCATTGACCAGTTTCACCTTTTTCTCCACCTTTGTATAACCTACGGCAGACACCACCAGCGTATAGTCGCCGGCAGGCGCCTTGATGTGATAGAGGCCTTCCTGATTCGTGGTTCCTCCATAACTCGTCCCTTTCAGATAAACAGTCGCAAAATCCACCGTTTCTTTTTCCGTAGAAATGATTCTACCCGAAATCATCCCTCCTCTCCTCTGCGCATGTACAGACAGAGAAGCCAACAGAAGGAAAAACAGCAGCGAGAATTTAAGTGTATATGCTTTCAATTTTATAATAATTATAATGTTGTTAGTAAACCGGTGCAAAGGTCATTATTAACAGCCAGCTGTGCAATCACTTATTGTAGGTAATTATATGGAGTGGATTTATCGTATATATCATATTATGCAATCACCATTGATAGGTATTATCAATAATAAATCTAAAAAAAGAGGAGCCGGGAAATGAAAAACCCCTATTTATAGGTATTGCCCAATATGCCTTTTTGTACGACCTTTGCTGCAAATTAAAACAAGACAACGGACAATAAATTATTAAAGTTTAAGTATGAAAATTGAAAAGATTGTAGCCCGTGAAATCCTTGATTCACGCGGCAATCCCACAGTAGAAGTGGACGTTATTCTGGAATGTGGTGTTATGGGACGCGCAGCAGTGCCTTCCGGTGCTTCTACCGGCGAGCACGAAGCGCTGGAACTTCGCGATGGCGACAAGCAACGCTACGGTGGTAAAGGTACACTAAAAGCAGTAGAAAACGTCAACAAGATAATCGCACCGGCACTGATTGGCTGGTCGTCACTGGAACAGCGTACCATCGACCACAAGATGCTTGAGTTGGACGGCACGCCTACCAAATCCAAGCTGGGTGCCAACGCCATTCTGGGTGTCTCACTGGCAGTAGCCAAAGCCGCCGCCAATTATCTCGATATACCTTTATACAGATATATCGGTGGAGTAAATACCTACGTAATGCCGGTCCCGATGATGAATATCATCAATGGAGGTTCACACAGCGACGCTCCTATCGCTTTCCAAGAATTTATGATTCGGCCGGTAGGCGCCTCTTCCTTCCGTGAAGGCCTGCGCATGGGAGCCGAAGTATTCCACGCCTTGAAAAAAGTGTTGCACGACCGCGGCCTCAGCACTGCTGTAGGCGACGAAGGCGGTTTTGCACCGGCACTGGCAGGAACAGAAGATGCGCTGGACTCCATCATGAGCGCCATCAAGGCTGCCGGCTACGAACCGGGCAAGGATGTGAAAATCGGTATGGACTGTGCCTCATCCGAGTTCTTTAAGAACGGTATCTATGACTACTCCATCTTTGAAGGCGAAAATGGTAAAAAACGTACTGCCGACGAACAAATAGCTTACTTGGAAGATTTGATTAATAACTACCCGATTGACTCCATCGAGGATGGCATGAGCGAAAACGACTGGGAAGGCTGGAAGAAGTTGACCGAACGCATCGGCAACCGTTGCCAGCTGGTTGGCGACGACCTGTTCGTGACTAACGTGGAATTCCTTGAAAAAGGTATTGCCATGGGCTGCGCCAATTCCATCCTTATCAAAGTCAATCAAATCGGTTCACTCAGTGAAACGCTGGATGCTATCGAAATGGCACACCGCCACGGTTATACCACAGTGACTTCTCACCGTTCCGGCGAAACCGAGGACGCCACCATTGCAGACATTGCCGTTGCCACCAACAGCGGACAAATCAAGACCGGTTCTCTGAGCCGCTCCGACCGCATGGCGAAGTACAACCAACTATTGCGCATCGAAGAAGAACTGGGTAACCTTGCTGTCTATGGCTACAAAAGAATAAAATAACCCTTTGTAGTGAATAAGTCATAAAGAGGGAATAGCGTCTTTGGGAAAAGGCGCTATTTTTATTAAAGAATCGTCTATATCTTTGCAAAAGTCATCCCCTACTATCCTCTATAGGAAAGATTCTTTCCAAGATGGTAGCAGGTTAATGTTTCATTGACTAAAGACTATTCGTCCGACAGTCGTTACATTATCGTCCGACATATGTTTAATTATCGTCCGATAGCTGTTGGACGATAATTAAACATATGTCGGACGAATAGTTTTTAGTAAGCAAGAATATAAAATATAGCGGCGCAACAATCATTTGCTCCCAAAGCCTCCCTTTATTATTTACGGAGGCCTTCAAAAACAGTCCTCATTCACGGTTCATCAAACGATGCTCTGCCATCTGCTCGAACTTCGTGCCGGGACGTCCGTAATTGGCATACGGATAAATGGAGATGCCTCCGCGCGGGGTGAAGATACCCGTCACCTCAATATACTTAGGGTTCATCAAATGAATGAGGTCTTTCATTATGATGTTCACGCAATCCTCGTGGAAAGCACCATGATTGCGGAAGCTGAACAAGTAGAGTTTCAAACTCTTGCTCTCTACCATCTTGACATCGGGGATATAGCAAATACGGATTTCTGCAAAGTCCGGTTGCCCCGTGATGGGACAGAGGCTGGTGAATTCGGGGCAGTTGAAACGCACCCAGTAGTCATTGCCGGAATGCTTGTTATCAAATGCCTCCAATACTTCGGGGGCATAGTCCTGACGGTATTCTGTCTTTCTCCCCAAAAGGGAAAGTTGGTCTTTCAATTCTGTCATAGCCATATATTTTTAGTGATACAAGTGTGCCTCATTTAGTAGAAGCCAAAAACTTTTCCAATCCTTCTCTGCGCAACGTGCATGCCGGGCAGTGTCCACAACCATCTCCCGGGATACCGTTATAACAAGTCAGCGTTTCGTGACGTATAAGTTCGAGCACTCCAAGCTCGTCTGCCAGCGCCCAGGTCTCCGCTTTGTCAATCCACATCAGTGGTGTGTGCAGTACGAATTGCTCGTCCATAGCCAGGTTCAGCGTCACGTTAAGCGACTTGATGAAAGCATCCCGGCAATCGGGATAACCGCTGAAATCGGTCTGCGACACCCCCGTCACAATATGATTAATCCCCCGCTCGCGGGCGTAGACGGCGGCTATACTCAGGAAAAACAGATTGCGTCCCGGCACAAAAGTATTCGGAAAGCTGTCTGCCGGCTTCTCCTGGTCCATCTCCATGCCGGCATCTGTCAATGAGTTACGTCCCAGCCGGCCGATAAAGGAAACATCCATTACTTCGAACTCCACACCTGCCTTACGGGCAATGGCCCTCGCCAAGTCCACTTCCTTCTGATGTTTCTGTCCATACAGAAAACTCAGCGCATACACTTTCTTAAATTCACGTTTTGCCCAAAAGAGGCAAGTGGTCGAGTCCTGCCCGCCACTGAATACCACCAAAGCAGTGTCCCTATTCATCTTGTTAAAAGCCTCTCCCCTTGCCCTCCCCCGTAGGGAGGGAAACAGAGAGGGCATTGCTAATTATTTGTTTGACATAATAACTGATTTCCCCTCACTACGGGTAAGGGGCTTTAAATATCGCCTATTTTCCATACTTTATAGGAGATGCCTTCATCATAGACATCACTACCGTCTATCCGCTTAATAGCTTTTACCACACGGATAGTCACAGGCAGTATCAATACCTCGTACATGGACTTCAGCAGAATCTGGATACACATCATCACCAGCAACTCCCGCCATGCAATGATTCCTCCGAACGCCACCGGAAAGAAAATCAACGAGTCTGCCGTCTCACCAACCATCGTCGACCAAATGGCACGTGCGGAGAAATTACGCCCGTTGCTTGCCAGTTTCATGCGGCTCATTACGTAGGCATTCAGAAAAGAGCCCACCAAGAATGCCGTCAGACTGGCTATGACAATACGGGGCGCCATTCCAAAAACGAAATTGAAATGCGCGGCACCATCCCAGAAAGGGGCGGCAGGCAACGCCACGGCTATCAGTCCCAGCATTACCACAAAAAAGTTCATGGCAAAACCGCTCCAGATAATCAGGCGGGCTTTACGAAAGCCCCAAACCTCGGCTATGCAATCGTTGATAATATAAGAAATCGGGAAGACCAGCAATCCGGCTGTTACGGTAATACCAAAAACCTGGATAACTTTAGTCTCAAGAAGATTGGCTGCAATCAAGCATACATTGAACAGAATGCCCAGCAACATAAAAGGTACAGATACTTTTTGTTTCATACTCCTGTTTTTTACGTGGTGTTCTAGAATACACGACCGCTATTCACGGCATCATACATTTTAAATCCGGTTGCAAAGGTACAACAAGTTTTGCAAATGAACAAACAACATATATTTTAACTAAAACCCAAGCAAGACAAAGCTCCTTTTTTTTATTCGAAGTAATTACAGACAGTGCATATTTAGTTAACGAGACTTAAATAAGATTTTCCAAACCAAGAATATTATTTACAATAGTTTTAAAAAACACAAACCAACAGCATAAAAATCAATATATTAACTGATTTTAGCACAAAATCAAAAACATGCAACCAAGTTTGCTCTCAAACAAGATTTCATTCACGCAAATTTCTTAAGCAAATAAAATAATGGACAACATATTTTAATACATACGATTCTATATTTTAAATAATGAAAATTAGGATTATATTTGATAACAACAATCCGGAAGCTCTGGAAAGCACATTGATATTAACCAAGAATATACCATATTATATATAGTAACCTTAGAAAAACAATGAATGCCTATGATTTACCCGAAAGCCCCAAGACACTATTAGTGTCATCTTCTATTCAACCTATTTATTTTGAGATCCATTAGCTTAAACAAAAAACATCTATTATGAATGAAAATCGTAAACGAGGAACATCGAACAACAAAATCCTCACAGCAATTGCCATCGCCTCCCTATTTATAGGAAGCAGCAAAATCATGGCAATAGAGACCTACTCGGAAAATTCATTCGGAGTGACAGAACAGATGCAGGCACAAACAGCCCGCGGTATCATTGTCGACCAGAATGGAGAGCCTATCATCGGAGCAAGTATCTTGGAAAAAGGTACTACCAATGGAGTTACCACCGACTTATACGGTAAATTCTCGCTAAACGTAAAAAGAGGTGCCACCCTGGTCATTTCCTACATCGGTTATAAGACGCAGGAAGCCAAAGCAGATGCCAACATGAAAATCACCCTTACAGAAGATTCCGAACTACTGGATGAAGTAGTTGTTGTCGGTTACGGTGTACAGAAAAAGAAACTTGTCACCGGCGCCACTGTACAAGTAAAAGGAGAAGACATAGCCAAGCTGAACACTGTGGATGCCCTGGGCGCTTTGCAGAGCCAGTCACCGGGTGTCAACATCACGCAGAACAACGGCTTCCTGGGTTCGGGCTTTAAGGTGAATATCCGCGGTATCGGTACTACCGGAACCTTCTCCCCGCTTTATGTGGTAGATGGAGTTGCCAACGGTAGCATCGACGGACTGAACCCGAGTGACATTGAATCTTTGGACGTCTTGAAGGATGCCGCTTCTGCCGCCATCTATGGTGCGCGTGCTGCCAACGGCGTTATCCTGATTACCACCAAACGAGGTAAAACCGGCGTTGCCGAAGTCAGTTACGACGGCTATGTCGGCGTGCAGAACCTTTACAAAATCCCTACTATCCTCAATGCCCAAGAGTACATGATGATGCAGGATGAAGGCCGTGTAATGGACGGATTGAGTCCGTACAACTGGGCGACCTATATTCCGGAAAGGGATTTGCAGGCCATACAGAACGGAACATGGAAAGGGACAAACTGGCTGAAGGAAGTGCTGAATGAAGATGCATTGGTACAGAACCACGCAGTCAACATCACCGGAGGAACAGACCGTTCCAGATATGCCATAGGTATTTCATACACCAACCAAGAAGCCACCATGGGAGTTCCCGGCGAATTTCCAGAAATGAACCGCTACAACTTCCGTGTCAACTCGGACCACGTAGTCATGAAAAAAGGCAATCTTGACTTCTTGAAAGTGGGCGAAACCATCAACTACAAATATTCGCAAACGCAAGGTTCATTCGGAACCGGCGGCATTTATTGGAACGGAGTGCACAATATGCTCATCATGAGCCCGTTGATGCACCCTTACAATTCAGACGGGGGCTACTACCTCTATGCAGACCAGGAAAAGGATAACTACAAATGGGATATCTCCAACGGAGCCAATAAAAACCCGATAGCTTATCTGGACTACTATATGAACCAGAACCTAAGCAAGTCCCATTACATGCAGAGCAGCTTCTATGCAGAACTGCAACCCATCAAGAACCTGCGTATCAAGAGCCAGTTCGGTTACATCATGGGAGCCTCCAGTTATCGTTCCTATTTGCCGAGATTCGATTATCTGAGTGCGTCACTCAACAACGCAGAAGACAAGGTTACCCAATCCATGTCTATGTATAACCGTTGGTCATGGGACAATACAGCCAACTACATCTTCAATATCGATGACCACAACATCGACGTCCTGGTAGGTCAGAGTATTGAAAAATGGGGTATGGGAGAAGAAATGAGCGGTTCAGCCATAGGCTCAAACTTCTATGATTTCAAGCACGCTTATTTGTCCAATGTTCCATTGACCGCCAACAGTGTGTCCTCCTTGACTGGCAAACCTAACGGGGAAGGTTCCATCGCCTCCTTCTTCGGACGTGTCAACTACAACTATCAGGAGAAATACATGGCTTCTGTCATCATGCGTGCGGACGGTTCCTCCACTTTTGCCCGCGGACACCGCTGGGGATACTTCCCTTCAGTATCCGCAGGATGGGTTATCAGCAACGAGTCCTTCATGTCAGGAATCAAATGGCTGGACTTCTTAAAGCTACGCGCTTCCTGGGGGCAAAACGGTAACTGTAATGTATCTACTTTCCAATATCTTTCACTGATAACTTCCAACAACGGATATGGCGGTTATACGTTCGGCGACTCCATGGACCTCATCAGTACCGGTTCATACGCCTACCGACTGACCAACCCGGACCTTACCTGGGAAACACAGGAGCAATTGAATTTCGGTATCGATGCACGCTTCTTGAACAACCGCCTGGGCTTTGAATTCGACTGGTATAACAAAAATACCAGAGACTGGCTGGTTACGGCTCCGGTACTCTCTTCCTTCGGTGCCAATGCAGTGTCCGTCAATGGCGGTAATGTAAAAAACACGGGTATTGAAGTAGGACTCCACTGGAACGACAACATCGGAAAGGATTTCCAATATGGAGCCAACCTGACCCTTGCTCACAACAAGAATGAAGTGACCAAGATTGCCAACAAAGACGGAATCATCCACGGTAGCGGCAGCGTTCTGTGGGAAGGAGCCGAAGAGTGCTTCCGTGCTGAAGTAGGCAAACCCATCGGCTACTTCTACGGCTACAAGAGTAACGGCATATTCCAGAACCAGGAACAGATAGACAACTACAAAGGTCCGAAACTGAACGGCGACAAGACACAGCCGGGTGACGTAATCTGGGCAGACACCGACAATAGCGGTACGCTCGATGCCAATGACCGTACTATGATAGGTAACCCGAATCCCGACCTGACAATGGGACTTTCCCTGAATGCCAGCTGGAAGGCCATTGACTTCTCAATCACTACTTACGGCGCATTCGGCCAGCAGATTCTGAAGTGTTATCGTGACTTCTCCTCCTCACCCTTGAATAACTATACAGCAGAGATATTCCAACGCTGGCACGGCGAAGGTACGTCCAACAAGTTCCCGAGACTGTCCAGCGCTTCCAGCTCCAACTGGAACAGAGTATCAGACATTTACATCGAAGATGGAGACTATCTCAAGATAAAGAACATCACTGTGGGATTCGACTTCAAGAAAGCATTCAAGAAGTTACCGGTACAACAGCTGCGCCTGTATCTGACCGCACAGAACCTCTTTACCTTCACCGGCTATTCCGGTATGGACCCGGAAATCGGTTACGGTGGCGACGATTATGGTTGGGCATCAGGCATCGACCTGGGCTACTACCCCAGTGCACGTACCTATATGATAGGCTTAAATGTAAAATTCTAATTAACCGAAGAAATTATGAAAAAGATATTATTCATAGCATCAGCAATACTGATTCTTCTTTCAGGATGCGAAAACTTCCTCGATTCGGAACTTTTGACCGAAAAGACAACCGCCAACTTCCCGGAGACAGAAAAGGATGCCCAAGAGATGGTGACGGCCATATACGCCCATCTGTTGTTTGAAAGTCCTGAAACCTCTTCCCAGTATTACATTGCCCAGTTGGCAGGTGACGACTGTCTGGGAGGCAACCTCTCCTACTCCAACAACTGTGCCACCAACTTCCTTATGTACAGTGGCAATCTGAATACATTTGCCGGTATCTGGGACCGTTGCTACACCCTTATCAACCGTGCCAACAATGCCATCAACACAATGGAGAATGTGAAATCATGGTCCAGCGAGAGCGAACGTAACCGACTTTTCGGTGAGTCCTACTTCCTACGTGCCATGGCTTATTATGAGCTGGCACAAGTCTTTGGCGGAGTTCCTTTACGCACCACACTGGAAAGTACCAACCTGCCGCGTGCATCCGTAGACGAAATCTACACCCAGATTGCAGCCGACTTGAAAAACGCTATCGAAATGATGCCGGCAAAGATTTATCCGAAAGGCTCAGACATGACCGGACACGCTACAAAATATGCTGCCGAAGCCATGATGGCACGTGTATTCCTTTTCTATACCGGACGCTACGAAAAAAACGAGCTCCCCAACGGAACTACCAAAGAGGAGGTCATCTCTTGGATAGATGACTGTGTAAACAACTCCGGTCATAAACTGGTGTCCGACCAACGCAACATCTGGGCCTACACCAACGATGCTACCGAAGACAATACCGAAGGGTTCCGTTACCAATACGTTATCAACCATAACCTGAAATGGGAAGGAAACAGTTCCGACGAAACTTTATTCGCCAACAAGCATAACCTGAAATCCGACTGGACCTATACCTGGTTCTCCAACACATGCGCGCAATTCTATTCACCGTCTGCCGACAACTATTCCAACAAAGACAGTTATCCCTTCGGCACCGGTTGGGGAGCTGGCCCTGTATCTCCGGCTATGGTCAACGAATGGAAAGACTGGGCCGCCAAGCAGACCTATACGGACGGTTACAAGGAGGATCCCCGTCTGACCGGTTCCATATGGTCGTACAAAGCACTTGATCCGAATGTTGCCGGCAATGTACTGATGGACTGCACCATGGACGAGGGTGAACCGGAATATACCGTATCCTATCGTTACTATGAACAAACCGGCTATTTCCAGAAAAAATACATCAATATCAATTCCTACAATGAAGGCAAAATCGAACCTTTCGGCAAGCAGATGTTCCCCGGAATATCTTCGCAGACATCCCAACAGCTACTCCAAATTGCCGACTTGATTCATATCCGTTTTGCCGACGTTCTGCTCATGCAGTCCGAGCTGAAACAAGACGCTACGGGTCTGAACAAGGTACGTGCCCGCTCCCACTTGGCTCCGGTGGCCTACTCCCTGGAAGCCATCAAGCAGGAACGCCGCTGGGAACTTGCATTCGAGTCCATCCGCTGGTGGGATATCCTTCGCTGGTCGGGTCCTTCGCTTGAGGAAGCCGGTGACATACTCAACAAACAGACCGGGTTCAATATAATAAATGCCGCTACGGTGGTACCGATGGTCAAATTCGACTATAAGAAACGCCTACAAGCAACCCAAGGCTACTGGCCCATTCCGCAAGACGAAATCGACATCTCCAATGGAGTCCTTGAGCAGAATCCAGGCTGGGATGCATCTGCCCAGTTCTCGGATTGGAACAATATGTAAGAGTATTAACCTATAAATAAAGACAATATGAAAGTAACAAAAATATTGATAGCAATGCTTGCTTCAGCCTTCATCGTTACTGCATGCGATCCTATCGAAGACGAAGACTTGCGAGACAAATATGTGACTGATGCCGGTACACCCATAACCAAGGAGGCATTACAAGCCGCCATATCCATTACCCAACCCTTCCCCAACCAAGACGGAGTAGTGGAAGGCGACCAGTATATCGCCCTGAAAAACTCCCGCCCGGACATTGGCGGTTCATGGCACATAGAATGGGGGGGCGAAGGAAGTAAACAAAGTAAGACTCTGGTCACGGACAACGCTACGGTCATCATGGAGTCCAATGCGGACTATTCCATCTACTATATGGGCATTTCCGCCAATCAGATTATCAAGACAGAGCCGGTTGTAGTGACTGTGACCAATGTATTCGACGATTGGTCCACTTACTTCACCGGTGCAACCGACAAGAGTGACAAATCTGCCAAGAAGACCTGGAAATTCCGTGAAGTCAGCTGGGGTTCCGTCTGCAATATGGGGGCTCATGGAGGCTGGAAATATACCAGTGCAGGCTATACTCCCGAATCAAATTTTGCCTGGTGGGCCAATGTCACTGCCGCCGAAGCGGGAGACCAGTCCATGGTATTCGAATTCGACGGAAACAAGATGAAAACCTATGATGCCAGCGGAAACCTGAAGGCAGAAGGTACTTTCTCCTTCACACACGAAAAACCGGAAGACGGAGTACTGGGTGAACTGATAACGAGCATCCCCACCATCGGAGGGAATTATGACGACAACGGACAAAGCGTAGGCAGCAACAAATTCTGGCTGCTGACACTGGATGAGAACTATATCACAATCTATCATCCCGGCAAGTATAGCGGTGGTGTGGATTGGGACGACAGCGGCTGGTATGCTTATTTCAAGACTGAAGCAGAAACCGATTCTGAATAATATGCACTCTCTATGAAAAGGAAACTGCTATTTATAATAGCTACTGTCTTTCTAGTAGCCGCATGTCACAATGACGACTACATGCCCGGACTGCCAGCTCCGGGAAATGAAGACAACGAGACCGAAATGGCCGAGCAGATTGCAGGCCGGGTTGCATTGGGCTACGTCACTTATTATGGCACATCCATACCCGATGCCAAATACCTGACCCACATAAACTACGCTTTTGCAGAATTATATGTTAAAAACGGAATTTATGAAAAGTTTGGCCTGCAAGGTGATAAATCCCGTTTTGATAAGGTAAAGAAAATAAAGAGCCAGTATCCACATGTGAAGATATTACTCTCTTTTACCAATAGCGTTTCCAATACTGACAATTCCCAGGACGGAGGTTTCTCCGCCCTGGCGAAGAGTCCGGAAATGCGCAAGCAATTCGCACAAGACTGCAAAGCCTTTGTTTCGAGTGAGGGCATAGACGGTATTGACATTGACTGGGAATTTCCCGGTATGACTTTCAGCAGCAATGCCTATGACGAGTTGGTAGATGTGGAGAACTTCACCCTATTGATGAAAGACTTGCGTGCAGAGTTGGGGCAGTCCACCCTATTGACCTATGCAGGTTATTGCA
>UMKW01028163.1_pt1 | contig 12222 bp, 6 predicted proteins | sample 1966391 | NCBI WGS metagenome assembly UMKW01 (sample SAMEA4836183, study PRJEB28245) | human gut metagenome | biome: gut microbiome; material: fecal sample | place: Denmark | collected 2008
TCTCAGGATTAATCAAAATTATATTACTTCATCATATATTTCCGTAAAATAACAACCGCCTCCCGGCGTTTGTTATAGACGGTTTGGAGGGCGAGGCCTAGCTTCGTGGCAATCTCTTCGGGTTTCCAGCCTTCGAGGTACATACGTATGACCGTGGCGTAATCGCCGGGTAGGAATTTGAGAGATTCGTACAGGGAATGGTATAGCTCCACTTGCTCGATGTCCTCTGAAAATTTGTTTTCAACTTTACTCTCCATTTTGAAACGTTGTTGGTATCCCAGATGCTTGATTTTATTCTTGTAGGCATTTTTCAAGGCGATAAAGCAGAATGTCTTGATGTAAGGGATTGACGAGAATTGGACGGATTCCCGGAGCCACATATCGGTGAAGATGTCTTGTATAACGTCTTCTGCCGGAACATTCAGGGATTCGAAAAGTCGGGTGGCGTATAGATATAATTCTCTATATATCATTCGATAAACGATACTAAATGCTTTCGGGTTTCGCCGATTAAAAGATTCCAAAAGAATTATATCGTTCTGTTTTGACATGCATCCAATATAGATTTATTTATGCAAATGTAAATCTTTTTTGAAAAAAAACACTTTTCTGCGGTAGTTTTTCCTATCTCGGTTTATATATGTATAAAAAAGCATAGATATGAAGACTGAAAAAGATATAGAAGAAATTCTGGATAACGTGAAAATCCCTTCGGATGAAGAGGTTGAGGCTGCGGGAATGCGGTTTGACCGTCGGATACGTCGCCTGAGGATGCGTCGTCGCGTGATGTGGGCAACGGGTTCCGTGGCGGCAGTCCTGTGTTGCGGGTTAGTGTTTACTTCTTTGTGGATGAATAGAGGGGTAAAAGAAAATCTCGGCGTGGTGGGAATACCTCGTGTCCTTACAACGGATCATCAGGTTGTTGTGCCGACATTGATTTTAGCGGATGGCAACAAGTTGAACTTGAAAGAGAGGGAAGCGGATTCTACCGCGGGGAAATCGAATATCCGGATTACTGACGACCGGGTGATCTACGATACTATGCCTGCCGTGCGGGAAATCGTGTACAACAGGTTAATTATCCCTGCCGGGTTTACCTATAACGTCACTCTTGCCGATGGGACGGAGGTAACGCTGAATGCCGGGAGTAGCTTGAAATACCCGGAAATATTCGTTGGGAAACAACGGGAAGTGGAATTGTCGGGTGAAGCCTATTTTAGCGTGGCCAAATCGGATATTCCTTTCGAGATAAGTGTCGGCGGTTCGAAGATCCGGGTCTATGGAACCCGTTTCAACGTGAAAGAACGTCCTCAAAAGGCCATCGAAACCGTTTTGATCGAGGGGAAGATCGGTTTTAAATCCCCTGGTCACAAGGAAGTCCGAGTCGTTCCCGGGGAATTAGTGTCTTATGATATGGCATCGGCAGGCATCAAGGTACAACCTGTGGATGTACAGTATGCCACGGCGTGGTTAGACGGCGTGTTCCGTTATCGGGACAAGCCTTTGGATCTGGTGTTAGAAGACATTTCCATCTGGTACGGGGTTTCTTTTGAATCCCGGGAAGGACTGGATAAAATAGAAGTCACTATGAATCTAAATAAAACGACACCGATAGATGAAGTTGTGTCGTTCCTTGAAAAAATAACAAATTGCAAATTTATAGAAGAAAGGGGGCATTACACCGTGAAGTAAACATTTGAATCAAAAAAATTATCCCGCTAGGCAGGATAATTTCACGTGAAATCGCTATCGAATAAAATTGAGCCTTTATCATAGCGACCATCAAACAGTAAATCAAATTTACTATTTAATTAATTAGTACGACAAATTTATGCAAAAAAATCACATCGGCGGTATTCATATCGCTAAAAAAATTGCGTTGTGCATATTCTTGGTATCTGCGACGCTAAGTGCTGTACCAAAGAGTACTTTCGGGGCCACATCCAGTGTGTTTCAGGTCATCCAAAAGAAAGTAACGATTTCGATGAAAAATGCCACGCTGGAAGCAATCCTTACCGAAATCAATCGGCAGACGGGCCTTGATTACGGTTTCCAAAGTAACGGATCGGTAGATAAGAACCGGAGATTCACCTTAGAAGTAACGGATGTTACCGTGGAAGAAGCCCTCAATACACTATTGAAAGATAGTCCGTATGATTATGTGTTGGAGAAAAATCGGATCGTGATAGTCATCCGGGAAAAGAAACCGGTACAGTTGATTGCCGTTACCGGGCGAGTTGTGGATGAAAAAGGGAATCCCATTCCCGGGGCGACGGTGCTTATCCAGGGAACTACCCAAGGGGTGGCCACGGATGCTGACGGACGTTACACGATCAATACTCGGTCGGAGGATGCTTTGCGGATTTCCTTCATTGGTTACAAAACAGAGGTAGTGCCACTTAAAGGCAAAACGAAATTGAATGTTCGTCTGAACCCCACGGCCGAAAATATCGAGGAGGTAACCGTTGTGGCTTTCGGGGAGCAAAAGAAAGAGAGCGTGGTTTCGGCGATCACTACCGTGGATGCAAGAACCTTGAAGTCTTCAAGTAGTGACTTGACTTCCCAGTTTGCTGGGAAAATCGCCGGTATCGTGGGGTGGCAGACGGGAGGTATCCCCGGGGCGTTGACAGAAGAAGAAATGAATACCAAATTTTACATTCGTGGTATCACTTCCTTCCAATCCAAGGCTAATATCGATCCCTTGATCTTGATTGATGGTGTAGAATCGTCCAAGTTGGATCTTTCTCGTATGACACCTGAAGATATTGAAACTTTCAGCGTGATGAAAGACGCTTCGGCAACCGCCATGTACGGGGCTCGTGGGGCGAACGGGGTTATTTTGATTACGACAAAAAAAGGACAGGAAGGTAGTGTTTACACCTCTGTTCGTTACGAGGCAGTATTGAGTATGCCAACGAGGGAGATCGAGGTGGTGGATCCCATCAATTACATGAAAATGTACAATCAGGCATTGTTGGCTCGTAACCCGGATGCCACCCCGCAATATAGCGTGGAGCGCATCGAACGTACCGGTTCTCCTTCCTATCCTTCTTGGGTGTATCCGGCGAATGATTGGTATGACATCATGTTCCACGATTACTCCATTAATCATCGTGCCGGATTGAATATCCGGGGTGGTTCCCGGTTGGTTCAATATTACACGTCCGTGAATTATGTCCGTGACGAGGGTATGTTGAAGACCGATCGTTTGAACCAGTTCAAGTGTAATATCGAGAATAGTACGTTCTCTTTCCGTACGAATTTGAATATTGATTTGAGTGCTGGAATTCGGTTAAACATTAACACTTCGGCGAACTTGGATAAATACCGCGGTCCTTATGCCGATGTATCGCAGGCCTATTATCTGGCTTTTAATGCTTCTCCGGTGGATTTTGCTCCAACTTATCCTGCAGATGAGTCATCTAACTGGCCGCATCTTCGTTTTGGCGCCGTGGATCAAAATACTACCAATCCCTATTTGATTTTGCATCAGGGATATAAGGATCGTCGCCGTTACTCTGCTGTGGCCCGTGCAGAGTATATACACAATCTTTCGACTCTTCTCAAGGGATTGGAGTTACGGGCTTCCGTTTCCATGAACCAGACGGGGTACTACGCGAATGCTTATAAAACAGTTCCTTATATGTATGCTCTGAAAGACTATGATTTTGAAACCGGAGTACATCAATTAAATGCTTTGAATAGTAGTGAGGCATCAAGGACATTGACAAAAGATACAGATGGTCAACATACGAATAGTTCTCAATCCACGCAAATGAGTTACGAGGTACGGGGGCTACACGTGGCGGCTTGGGGAGAACATCAGACCAGCTTGACTGTTGTGTTTAATGCGCAGGAGACAACCTATTCACAAACCGCATCCGTGTTGGATGGTATTCCTAACCGAAATATGGGCGTGTCCATGCGCGGTACTTACGGGTGGAGAGACAAGTATTTTGCAGAAGCTAGTTTTGGGTACAACGGGTCCGAACGTTTTGCCAAAGATCATCAATTCGGATTCTTCCCCGCATTAGGAGCGGCTTGGATTGCTTCCAAAGAGAGGTTTCTTGCTGATCACACCGCTCATTGGCTTTCTTTCTTGAAATTTCGTTTCTCGTGGGGTAAGGTCGGGAATGACGGTGTGATTAAAACTCCGCGTTTCACGCATCTACCTTTGCTGGATAATGACAGTGCGTTAGATCCAGCTCCAAGTGGAAACAATATATCAAGGCCTTACGTGGCTTCTTATCCGAATGAGAAACTCACGTGGGAAATTGCAGAACAAAGTAATATCGGTATCGAAACCAAGTTCTTTGGTGGGATTGTGGAGCTAAATGCTGACATTTATCAAGAAATTCGGCATAATATTCTGGATTATCGTTACACGATGCCCTCGACTACTGGTTTGGAGAAGCCGCAAATTGGTAACGTGGGTAAGGCTCGTTCTCGGGGTATTGATCTTTCGGGTAAGATACAACACGCTTTTACTCCGGACCTTTGGATGATTTTGAACGGTACGTTCACGTATAGTAAGGCCACTTATAGGGAGATCGAGGAAGCCACGAGTAAGCCGGAATGGCAACGGAGAGAGGGGCATGAACTGTCGCAGCAGATCGGTTACATTGCCGAGGGACTTTTCCGTGACCAGGCAGAGATCAACAATTCTCCTACCCAAGGAGGAGACATCATGCCGGGAGACATTCGCTACCGTGATATAAACGAGGATGGAGTCATTGACGTGAATGATGCCACGTATATCGGATTCCCGACAACTCCCCGTGTGATTTACGGGTTCAGCGGTTTCTTTAACTTCAAGAATATTGAATTTAGTTTTGCTTTCCAGGGATCCGGGAAACGGGCTTTCTTTATGAATCCTCAGAATATTAGTCCGTTTGTGGACAACCGAGCTATGTTGAAAGCGATTTACGATGACCATTGGAGTGCAGATAACATGAAGGAACATCCTTTCTGGCCGCGCCTTTCCACGCAATCAATAACCGCACATAATCCTCAGGAAGCATGGACCGGATCAGAAGAACGAAGATCAACTTATTTTATGCGTGAATGTAGTTTCTTGCGTTGCACTTCTATCGAATTGGCTTACAATCTTCCGCGGGAATTCCTGCAAAGATTGAGAATGCAAACGGTGAAATTCTACGCCCGTGTCAATAATCCTTTCCTGATCACGAACTTTAAGGTTTGGGATGTGGAGCTGGGGGACAATGGTTTTAACTATCCGATTCAACGTACCTGGTCGATCGGGTTAAACCTAAGTTTCTAATTTAAATATATACAGGAATGAAAAAATATTTATTATCAATACTTTGTGGTATTCTTCTGCTCCCCGGGTGTAATTACCTTGATATGGTGCCGGAGAAAGATATTGAAACGGTAGAATCGCTTTTTGAACAACGCACGAAAGTAGAGCTTTGGTGGAAAGGACTTTATGCCGAGTTGAACAACATATTCGCCGATTTTAGGGTTAATACGGCTTATCTTGGAGCGGATGAATTTGTAACTTGTCAGGCCCTGCATAGTTCTACATTGTATAATCTTGACGGGTTAAAGATTGCTGATGGTCTTCAGATGTCTCAAAATCCTTATGGGTCAATATGGTATAGGATGTATGTCGTTATCCGCAACTGTAATATTTTCCTTGAAAATGTGGACCATACCTATAACATGAGTGAGGAAGATCGTAATTGGTGGAAGGCAGACGTGAAAGCAGTAAAAGCGTATGTTTATTTCGAATTGGTACGCCGTTATGGTCCCATTTGTTTGGTTCCTCAAAATATGCCGGTAGACCTGCCAGTAAAAGATTATCAATTACCTCGCCAACACGTGGACACTTGTTTCAAAGAGATCATTAATTTATTGGAGGAATCCATGGAGTACGTGCCTAAACATAGCCAGAGGATATCCAATTATGGTCATACGTTTAGCCTCGAAGCTGTGTATGCGTTGAAAGCAAAAGTGCTACTTTATGCTGCCTCCCCTCTTTTCAACGGGAATGCGTTTTATTCCGACTTTAAAAACAAGAATGGGGAATTACTTTTTAATTCTACTTATGACCGGAATAAATGGTTATTAGCCGCAGAGGCCGCTGATAAGGCCGCTGAAATGTGTGAGGACGGCGGACGGGCTTTAGTCTTGGGTGCGACCGGGAAAAAGACCGATTTATTAAATAAAATGGCTGATATTGAGAATATGTCGTTTTCTCGCTTTAACAATTCGGAATACTTGTTAGAATGGAAATACCCGTCTACATTTTACCAATTTATTTTGCCGCGATTGGTTGGTGATGACGATAATTTTGACTCTCAAGCGTTAGGTTGCCTTTCTCCTTCTATGAAAATGGTGGAAATGTACTACACGGCGAACGGGCTACCCATTGATGCCGATATTACATGGAATTACAGCAATCGTTATAAATTAGCTTCCGAAAGTAGTCCCGTGTACGAGGGGGTTATCCCAATGAATATCGATGTGGTGAATCTTCATCTTCGTCGTGAACCCCGGTTCTATGCTTGTATTGCGGGAGATCGGATGTATTGGCAACGCGGAACAAATACGGCAGATAAGGACTATAATTTTCTTGTAAAAGCACATAAAGGAGAAGAACCATGGGGAACGCAATATGACTTTATTGTCAGTAACTCATGGCAGAATATCAACGGTTACTGGTTGAAAAAACACCTGTTCTCGTGGTTCAATACTTTAGGATATGCCAATAACTTACAAGGAAATGAAACGGCAGCTATTATCCGTCTTGCCGAAGTCTACCTGATGCAGGCGGAGGCTTGGAATGAATATTTGGATCAGCCGGATAGCCGGGTGTATGATCCGTTGGACAAGGTGCGCGAACGTGCTGGAGTTTTACCCGTGAGAGAAGCTTGGGGGAGTTATTCCAACAACCCGGTAAAAGTAACCACGAAAGTTGGGATGCGGGATATTATTCATCAGGAATATGGCATCGAGTTTGCCTTCGAGGGACATCGCTACTGGGATATTCGCCGCTGGTTGACGGCCCACCAGACGATGAATGAAAAACAATATGGCTGGAATGTTATCGGGACCACGGATCAGGCATTCTATAACTATGAAACAGGGCCGGTCGTGGTGTATAGCAGTAATAAATTCATTGCTCCGCGGGACTATCTTGATCCGTTTGATGCGGAAGAGATCTTGATTTCCGGAATGGTGCAGAACCCGGGATGGGGTGGTAGGTAAATGATGGATTTATGATTGTAGATTTTAATCCTTAAAAAGATAGAATGATGAAAAATACCATTTTCTTATTATTAGTAATATTCGGTTTGTTTGCCTGTGAGGACGATGATTCGGTTTTTGAGCCATCGACTGAGGGACTGGAGATCAAGTTTACTCCGGTTGCGGGAGGAGCAATGATGCATTACAGGTTACCGAACAATAGCGACATCTTTGCCATGAATATCCGTTACAAGGATTGGCAAGGATTTGATATATTGAAAGCATGCGGTTATAGTGGAGACTCGGTTTTGTTGGATGGTTTTACTAGAAATCAGGAAGGGATAAAAGCCCGGATCTCTTTTGTGAACCAGAATAATGAAGAATCGGAAGCCATGGAATATGAATTTTCAACGCTGGACAGTGCGCCTTGGTCTTTCTTCGATGACTTGATGGTAAGATCCTCGTGGAATGGTTTTCAGGTGATTTACAAGAGTCCCTCGGTGGTTACCGGAATGGTTCATGTTTTTTACTTGGGAACAAACCCGTTGACGCAGAAGGAAGATACGATTCTGATGAGTAGTTTCCCGATCACGCAACAAGGAGACACGGTTAATTTTATACAAAAACAGGAAAGAGCAAGCAATACGGTGATTGTCCGCACGGAAGATTTTCATGGTTTCCGTGTAAGACAGGAAATTTATCCGGACATTGATGCTTTTCAGGCTGAACAGTGGCCGATGTCAGCCAGTGATTTCAATGATTTCGGTTTGTCAAGAGAAAGTGCTAAGGCCAAGACGGGAGTGGAATATCTGTTTGACGGGGAATTGAAAGGATTGGAACGTTTGATAGCTTCTGCTTATGAAGATAAGGATTCTCGTCAAGGTACGGAAATTTATGGAGCTTACCTTGCCGGACCTTATTCCTACGAAAAACCGATTATTCTTGATTTGAGAGAACCAAAGACTCCGGCATGGATTCGTATTTATTGCCTTTATCCCATGCATGCAAATCATGCCGTTGGTTTGGCTACTTGGGGAAACGTGTGGATCGGTTCTTACGAAGATAAAGTGCCGTGTAAAATGTCGGTGTATGGTAACAGCGCATCTTCAGATCCGGATGACGAGGGATGGGTGTATCTAGGACAACTGAATCAAGATCCTAAACGTGAGGCGGTAACAAAAAGGTGGTCACGTCTTACGACAGATCTGATGTTAGCGCCCAAGGATGTGAATGATTTGGAAACAAAAGACCCGATTTACGTGGATATTCAACTCCCTCCTGTAAACGACAAGTATCGTTACTTGAAAGTACTGGTACACGACACGTTTGACACGTCGAAAGAAGACGGGATAAATCGTAATTTACAAGAGTATTTTACGTTACAGGAACTGGAAGTTTATGTGAAAAAGGATTAAGTTATGAGAAAGAGAAAATACATCATAAATCTATTTGCGGTGGCAGCCTTGTTGGTGGGGTGCGGTGAAAGTCTGGAAGACACGTATAGTGATTATGCCGGAGACGGGAAGATCCGTTATGTGGCAAAATGTACAGAAGTTCATGCCACTCCGGGCTGGGAACGCTTGCTTGTGGAATGGATAAACGGGACGGATGCTACCGTTGATAAAATCAAGGTAAAATGGTCATGTGAAGACCTGAAAGATTCGATTTTACTTCCCAGTACGACCGAGTCTTACGAGTTGAAAAATTTGACAAATGGGACTTACCGTTTCGACGTGAGTGCCATAGATTTTGCGGGTAACGAGTCTTTGGTGGAAACCACCTATGGACGTCCTTACACGAGAGAACATGAGATTATGCTGGCATTCACGAGAGGAGTTGTGAAACCGTACTTCCTGAAAAATAAATTGATTTTCTTCTCCGATCAATGGAACGAGAATATTGATGAGATTAAACTGCAATACAAGAATACACAGGGAGATATTCAATATTATACGTTTGATAAAGAAACCAGTTATAGTGCTTTTATCACGATCGATGATGTGAGCGTGAACCCGACGGACACGATTTATGTGCTTCGGAAAGGAAGGGTGGAAGGTTGTCCGGATTTGATTGAATTTGACCCGTTGGCATTGAGCCATACAAAGATTTTCAGTTCGGGATTTGTGAATGCGATCGAGCGTCGTTATGGATATTCGAACAAAACGAAAGAACAGGAGGCGGAATTTGAGAAATTTGTTGAGAAAGTTACAGAATTGGAATTTGATTACGATATCGAAACTTTCGAGGACGTGTTGTATTGCCCGAATCTGAAAAAACTCGTGTTTGCGAAAAATCGGTATTTAGATAAAGAGCATGGCTATTCGACGGATGACGATTATCCTAAATTACGGAGTGATATAGGGAGGAGTCTGCTGGTGTTGGATAAGGCAAGTGAACCGGATGTTTTGGGATTGAAAATCGAATGGTATGGAGGTTGGAATATCCCTTATTTTGAATATGAAGAACCCCCGTATATGGAACACATGGGATTCTCCCCGCTTCCCGCGATGGAAATTATTCAGCCGGAAGCTTTAAAAACGTATGACAATGGTAGCAAAATAAACTGTTCTCCTTCGGACCTTTATGCCGATTTGGATGCCTTGTTAGATGATGATTATCAAACGACATGGACAACCACGTCTAATACTGTACCTCGTAAGTACGAGATGGCAATGGAATTGCTGGAAGAGACAGAGATTAGCGGGATAAAAATAGCGCAACCCTTATATCACCCGATGATGGATAGACGAATGCAGTATATTATGCCTTCTCAAATTTCTATTCAAGTATCAACCGATGGAGGTCATTGGCAAAATGTCACTTATTTTGAAACCAATGAGCTGGGACGAGGTTCTGGTGAGGTTACTTTATTGAAATTCCCTGAAGGTTCTCGGCGGGTACGTTACATCAAGTTTACCTTGCAAGACGGTACGGACCCGGGAGGGAACTGTGCGATCGCTTTGGGTGATATTCTTCTCTTCAAATTGAAGTAAAGAAAGATGTCTTTATATGCTCGCTTGAGCGACTTTGATAAGTATTAAAAAGAAGGTGTGTCAAAGAATTTTGGCACACCTTCTACAAACAGATCTAAAAAAGTATGCTAAAAATCAATCATTTTACTAAACTCTTTTTTAGCGGGATACTCTTATTGTGTTTTTCCGGTGCTTTCGCTCAAGAACAGGAGGATCGTCTCCTGCAACTGATGAAACAAGAGCTGGTGTACTGCATGGAGCAACTGAAAAAACAAGAAAGTATTCCCTATTACATGAACCTGCGGGCGATGGACGACCGCACGATAACGGTCGTGAGCTCGTTCGGGGCCGTGACAACTTCCAACGAGAATCGTATGAGAACGTTGGTGCCGCAAATCCGGTTGGGTAGCCCGGAATTGGATAATTTCAAGTATAATATGCAGGGTGGGTTTGCCGGACCTAATGCACGGGGAGCACGAGGGGTAGTTTTGCCTTTGGATGATGATGCCACGGATGCGATTCGGGAAGCGATTTGGCGGGAAACATTGCAACGCTACGAGTTTGCTCGTAATATGTATGATCAAGCAAAGACTCGGGCCACGGTGAGCGTGGAGGACGAGGATAAAGCCCCCTGTTTTTCCGATGCCCCGATGGTGCGTTATTACGAGGCACCCTTGGCTGCCGGAAGGCAAAAAATGGATATTAAACGGGCTTGGGAACAGCGTCTGAACGAGGTTTCTGCCGTGTTCAAAACTTGTCCCGAGTTAAGCGAGGGATCAGCCAGTTTTAGTTTTCAGATATTGCGTACCTATTTCGTGAATAGCGAGGGGAGCTTGGTAGTGCAGAACCGGGTAGCCACCCGGGTGATGTTAATGGCATCCCTGAAAGCGGCAGACGGGATGGAATTGCCGTTGAACAGGGACTATTTTGCTTACACGCCTGATGACTTGCCGGATAATGACCGGATGATTGCCGATGCACGGGACATGATCAAGCGATTGCTGGCTTTGCGTGATGCTCCGGTTGCTGATCCTTACACGGGGCCTGCTATCCTGTCGGGCCCTGCCAGTGGGGTGTTCTTTCATGAGATTTTTGGCCATCGTCTGGAAGGTCATCGATTGAAATCGGGCGGTCAAACTTTCAAGAAGATGGTGGGAGAGCAAGTGTTGCCCGTAGAATTCCAAGTGTATTGTGCGCCTTTGTTAAAACGCTATGCTGATACCGATTTGTATGGTCATTACGTGTATGATGACGAGGGCGTGAAAGCTCGCCGGGTGGATAACGTGGTGAATGGCGTGTTGAAAGAGTTCTTGATGAGTCGGGTTCCGCTGGATGGGTTCCCGTCAAGTAACGGCCATGGTCGTACTTCTGGCGGTGGCGATCCCGTTTCCCGGCAATCCAACTTGATCATAGAGACCTCTCACCCTTACACGGAGGATGAACTTCGGGCTATGTTGGTGGCAGAGGCTCAAAAGCAGGGAAAGGAATACGGTTACTATTTTCGGACCGTGACGAGTGGTTTCACGTACACGGGCGAGGGCGGAAGTCTGAATTCCTTCAACGTGACACCCTTGGAAGTATACCGGGTCTTCGTGGATGGTCGCCCGGATCAGTTGGTGCGGGGGGTGGACTTGATCGGTACCCCGTTATCCATGTTCTCCAATATTGCGGCTGCCGGGAATGAACCCAGTGTTTTCACGGGTGTTTGCGGTGCGGAGTCGGGATGGGTGCCCGTGACGGCATCTTCTCCCACGATATTCGTGAGTAAGATCGAAACGCAACGTCGGGCACAAGCTCGTGATATTGCCCCGATACTGCCTTCTCCGAAACCGGAAATGGTGAAAGAGAATGATCCGGATGGTGTTATTTTTGCCGCGATGCGTTCCGAACAGGAACGTAATAAGGCGGCTTTAGTCCTCCCTAACGGGCCGAAACCTTATTATATTTCGTACACGATAGCCCGTTATCGTCACTTTCAGATGGCGGCCTCGTTGGGAGGATTAATGCTTTCGAACGTGTCCCCGTGGCAAATGAGTGGCGG
>UMKW01017320.1_pt1 | contig 12175 bp, 10 predicted proteins | sample 1966391 | NCBI WGS metagenome assembly UMKW01 (sample SAMEA4836183, study PRJEB28245) | human gut metagenome | biome: gut microbiome; material: fecal sample | place: Denmark | collected 2008
ATTCCAAGAAAATACTTATTTATTTTCATTTTCCTCAACAATTTTTCCCTCCGCAATTTTTAATATCACATCACACACTTCCTTTAAATCTTCTTTATGATGAGTGGCTACAATAATCGTTGCTCCTCTTGACTTCTCCTCTCTTATTATTTTATATATAAGCTGCACTGCCTCTTCATCCAATGCATTTGTCGGTTCATCAAGCAATATAATCTTTTGATTTTCAAAAATTGCCTGTGCAATATTTAATCGCTGTTTCATTCCCAATGAAAATTTTTTTACTTTTTTTTCAGAGTCGGGGTCCAGACCTACTCTTTCCAGAGAAAAGATTATATCTTTTTCATCAGCTATATTTTTTGTCTTTGCAAGCATCTGAAGATTTCTCTTTGCGGAACATTCCGGCAGCAATTCCATATTTTCTATAACAATACCGGTCTCAGGTGGAAACTCAATTTTATCATGCAGCTTTTCCCCATCAATGAAAATACTTCCACTATCCAGATTTATCAAACCACTTATAGCTCTTAGCAGCATAGTCTTTCCTGAACCATTTTGCCCATATAAACCATAAACAAAACCACTTTTAAACGTATACGATACATTATCCAATACCGTATTTTCCTTTATCCTCTTTGTTACATTTTGTAATTGTATCATACTATATCATCTCCTCAGTAAATGTCTGTTTTCTTATATTTTATTATTGAAATAATATTTAAAACTACTAATAATATAATCACATATATAATTGAAGTTTCATATCTCACATATATGTTTTTTTGATAAATTATCCCACTACGCGTTCCAAATAGCATATTGGGGAAAAGCATAACTCCAATCCGGCTTAAATCACGATTTATCAGTACGCTATTTCCAATTATCAGGGATACCGCCAAAAAAACATTTACAAATATATTTGAAATACTGGCATCCATAAATAATTCAAGTAAAAATTGTAATTGTATCAATGTCCATACTCCAACAAAATATGTAACTATTACCTGTATTAATTTTATACTTGATAAATCATTCCATGTCCCATCACATATTAAAAAAATAATCGTCTGACCTATTACTATACAAGCTAATTTCGCTGCTGATAATATAGCATTTTTTAAGTATAACCTCTCTCTGCTATACGATCTGATCAGCCAAAGCTTACCATATCCGGTTGTAATTTCTCTTGCATTACCCGAAAAGTAAAAAAGTACAAATGGCAATGGTATATATGCATATAAAATTTGCACTAAATTACTTGTTTGGTTGTCAAAAATAAAAAGTGTACTGGCAAACGGTAATTGATATACCTCATAGTCACTCATTTGTATTACAACTCTTTGCATAATAATCATGCATATGATCAATATTATGTTTAACCACTTATTTTTCATTTCTTAAAATATCCCTTTTTGCAAACGTTACTATTCCTGCTATGTACAGAACTATTGCCATTACTATATTTTTTGCAAGAATACCCAAACAGCTTACAAACGATTTATTTCCTTCCAAAAAATTATATGCTGCAGCAACATCTAAACCTGGTATCCAAAACTTAACGAGCCAAAATCTTATCAAAATGAATTGTACAAAATTAACTCCAAAAGCTCCTATAAGAGCAATAAGTTCATTTTGTAAACACTCTCTAAGTATTTTGTAAAAAAGACCTGTCGCGACAAAGAAAATCCAAATAACAACAAATTCCATAAGAGAATACAGCACAAATGGATATTTCTTAATTGTTGCACCATTAAAACTATATACCGTAAAAATATAATCAACTATCTGACGAACTGCCGAAAATATTGCCGCCATTACAATAATTATCCTGATCTGGCTATTATTATATTTTTCCCGCGTTTTATATCTAAGTAATATATATGTTTTTTCTTTGTCCAATGCATAGTATATTCCCAATAAGACAGGAATTGTATCTACAACCAATATTTCTTTAATTCCACAGAAATTACTGCCTGAATTGTGGATATTCAGGAAAATCACATCTTCCGTTATCCCCATCTGCCCTATTGAATTAAGCATAGGTACATTTGAAAAATAACAATCTATACTACACAATCCCACATATATTAAAGCGCATACTAAATATTTATACTTCAACAATTTTTTTCTCCCATATAATAGCTGTTATAATCACTAAAATGTAAAGCACTATACACCATATCGCCACTGGAACAACAACATTAAAATCATATTCCATAAACGGTTGAAAAATAAGCATTGATGAATTTTTAAACAAAATTGGTATGAACCAGATTGCAAAGGTCAACGCATATACCATCTTTCTTTCGTGTATAGATATTGCCAACGCAGCTCCCATCATTCCCAAAACGCCGGCAAATATTGCCGTTATAAGAATGTAGACTATATTCGTTGTCAATGGATGTGTATAGCTTATTTCAAAAAGAAATGTTTTTACCATGACAAAACTGTTATATTTCAATGGTTCTGCATCAAACGGTGTATTTGTTCCCCCATTAAATACTATTTGTGAGAGTATAAGATTTAATCCCAATCCTACAAATACAATTGTAAATGATACAATAAAGGCTGATTTCATTTTTTGTAAAATATATTTATTTTTTCCCATTTTACATATCAATATATTCTTATATCCTGTAATATAATCAACAATACACTCTTCTCCCACTATTACAAGCAAATATAATGGCAAAAAACACAGATAAATCATTTGAAATATGTGTCCTTGTGAATAGCATGATAAAAATGTGACATATAACGGATATGGTTTCCCCATTTCTCCATTAAATTTAATAATATCCTGATAATAAATCTGTACAATATCCAAAATTGGAATTACAAGCATAAAAATTATCATTCCTATACTTTTTTTATCACTTATAATTCTGTTTAATTGCTGTCTCATTTTTTCCTTTCCTTGTGTTTTTTACTACCGCATTGTTACCATAGACGTCTATGCTTATATAGTATCTCATATTTCTGAAAATTCGACTTAATTTATTATGAAAATTTCTGAATTTTTCATTGTCATGTACATCCAAGCTTCAGATTTCTTCAGAATTTTTCAGATTTTATTAAGCGCATATTGTGTTTTTATGTGCTATTATATTTATATCACTTTTGTTTTTACAATAAATCTTATTCATTTATATAAGGAGCAGCTTGTATGGATAAACTACTCATTATCGAGGATGACGAAACAATCAGAAATGCACTTAGAATTTTGCTTGAAAATCAAGGTTACTTCATCGAAGAAGCGCATGACGGTGAAGAAGGGCTCCAAAAATTTGACTCAACCTTTGATCTGCTGATTATTGACATAATGATGCCAAATATTTCCGGCATTGAGGTATGCCGCAAAATCAGGGAAAAATCATATGTTCCGATTCTCTTTTTGACAGCCAAATCTCTTGAAACCGATAAAATGGAAGCCCTTTCCGCCGGAGGGGACGATTATCTTGTCAAACCATTCTCCTACGTGGAGCTTATAGCGCGTATTCAGGCTCTTATAAGAAGATGTCGCGTCTACGACAATGCAGATGCATCAGACACCACCGCTTCATCCACTATTGAACGATGTGGCTTAACCTTATACACAAAATGCAACAATGTCAGTTACGATGGCAGACAGCTTGCTCTCACGGATAAAGAATATCAGATTCTTCTGCTGTTAATTTCTCATCCGACAAAGACATTTTCAACACAGAATATATTTGAAAGCGTCTGGAATGAACCGTATACACAGTTTTCCAATAACACCATTATGGTTCATATTAAAAATCTGCGCAATAAGCTTGAAGCCGGCTGTGGCTGTGCCCACCTGATTAAAACAGTGTGGGGAAAGGGATATAAATTTGAAGAATAAATTTAACGGATATAAGGAATACATAAGCAGCTTATTGATTTCATTTTTAATAGCTTTATTGATTTCAATTGCTGTATTTACAGCTATATACCTTTACGGGGAAAAAATAATAAATGAATATGTAAACTCCGACAGCTATATTTACAATACACAAGCTGCGTATATTACAGACTTTCAAAAATATGTGTCTGACAATAAAATTTCGTCAAACGATTTTAAAAGCATTGAAGCATGGATTCAAAGAGAAAAGCCCGAATTTTTTCTCATATCCATTGACAATGAAACATATTACGCTTCAACAGAATATTTAAGTCTCAAAAAGCCTCAAAATCTATCATTACATAATCAGAAAATATCTGTTTATCTTAAAGCTGTAAACTTTAATGACAGAACAGCTAAAATTTTTGTATATAATAACTATCAGGAAAAATATCTCAAAACTTTGCTTATTTGTGATGCTCTCTTCACTTTAATTACAGCAATAATGATTTTGTTTTTCATTTCCAGACATATTCTCATGCAAATACATGGCACTTTAAACGTTGTCGAACAGTCTGAAACCGAATTGATCAATGAAAAAAATATGCTGATACGAAGCATGGCACACGATATCCGCACTCCTCTCGCAGGGCTGCAGTCATACGCTGAAATTATCAAAATGGAAAATAAAAAGGGTGCGATTCCCACTGAACACATAGATGTGATTTTCAATAAAATATGCGAAATAAAAGGCCTTACCGACCAGCTTTTTGACTATTCACTTGCCTGCAATGAAGAAGCTCTTGAGCTTGACGCTCCATGCAATATGGAAAGTGCAATAGGTGACTATCTTTCTGAGATGGCTTTTATCCTCCGTGAAAACAGCTTTTCACTTGATATAGAAAAGCTCATATGGAAGGATTTTAAAATCACTGTGAACTCAAACTTTCTCGGAAGGATTTTTAACAATATTACAAACAATATATGCAAATATGCAGATAAGAAAGCTCCTGTCTGCATAAGCTGTATCTACCGGAATAAAGATGCAGGTATCGAGATAACAAACCATATCTCAGATAAAAGCTCTCTGTTTAATACCACCGGCATGGGTATCAGAAATATTACGATTATGATGAAGCAGATGAATGGACGGGCTATTGTTTCACATAATAATACCGAGTTTCGCATTACTCTTTGGTTTTCACGCGCATAAAAACAATCCGCTACACCAAACTCTGGCATAGCGGATTGATTTATATACATCTATCTTTTTTTATTTATCAAGCAAATCTGTGTAGAAATCAGCGTAATGTGTCTCGCCTGACTTGATGTAGTCAATGGCTGCTGATGGATGCTGATTTAAGCGTCCTGTGAGCAGGTATGGAATATCGTAGCCCCATACAGCACCGCTCTCCTTGAGCGGAAGCATATGCTCTTCGATGAATTTGAGTACAGGAAATACGTTGTATTTTGGATTTTTGAGGAAGCTGAGTAAAAGCTCCATCGCACAGTTTCCTGCGCCTCGTCCCATGCCCATCATTGTTGCATCCAACAGGCTGACTCCCCGGGCTGCTGCCTCTATGGTGTTTGCAAATGCAAGCTGCTGATTGTTGTGAGCATGCATTCCTACGAACTTTCCGTTTGCCTCCGCAATTTCTGTGTATTTGTCGGCAGTGCGGCGAATCTGCTCAGGGTAGAGAGCTCCGTAGCTGTCTACGATGTATATGCCGTCTGCAGAGCTCTTGGCAACCATGTCAAGTGCCTGGTCTAAATCTGATTCCTGTGTATTTGAGATGGCCATGATGTTGCAGGTTACCTCGTAGCCCTTGGACTTGGCATCCTCAATCATCTCGATTGCTGATGGCATCTGATGTACATATGTAGCCACACGCACCATGTCAATCACACTGTCCTCGCGAGGGAGAATATCCTTCTTGTAGTCACATCTGCCGACATCCGCCATGACAGAAATCTTCATATCAGAGTTGTTGTCTCCGACTATCTCACGGATAGCTGCCTCATCACAGAACTTCCATTTGCCGAATTTATTTACATCAAAAAGCTCCTTAGATGCTTTATAACCAAACTCCATATAGTCGATGCCTGCCTTTACGTTTGCACGATAAAGAGCATTGATAAAATCATCTGTAAACATAAAATTGTTTACCAGTCCTCCATCCCTAATGGTAGCGTCAAGCACGCGGATATCAGGGCGTGCTGTCATTAAATCACCTTTCTGAGCCATTTTTGTTTCCTCCAAGTATAAATATTATTGTAACAAATATAGATATTACTGTAGCTTGATGTTACATTTTAAAGTTTTAATGCTTCAACGCTTTAAAGCATATAAGTATAATAACACAATTATTTAAAATTGCAAGTAAAACTTTACTTTTTTTTGTCAGACTAATATAATGAATGAGGTTGTAATACAATATCAAAGGAGGACTATATGATTTCTTATTTGACTTCGGCAGATATGTCGATAATAGCTTTCATCGGAGTGATTTTTGCATTCGCACTCACATGTATTGCTATTGCAAAATTAAATAAATTTTTACCAAAGGACCTCGGCAGACAGTTTGCTGTGGACGGAAAGCTTTCAGCCGGGAAGCCGAGAGGAGCCGGTATTATCTTTATATTCACATTTGTGATATCGGCACTGCTTTTCTCACAAATCAATGCGGAGATCGCCATTTATCTTGTGCTTATAGTTATTGAGATGCTCACAGGCTACTTTGACGATGCGGCAGAAAAGCCATGGGGCGAGTATTTAAAGGGCGCACTTGATTTTGCGGTTGCCATTGTTGTGGCAGTTGTGTATCTGCATTTCAACTCAAGCACAATCACCTTTGCCATATTTGGCGGCTCTGTAAATATTCCACCTGTTGTGTTTGGAATACTTACAGTCATCTTAGTCTGGGTATCAATCAATGTCACAAACTGTTCAGACGGTGTTGATGGTCTTTCCGGAACACTTACCATCATTACCATAATGACTTTCTTCGTGCTTGATTCAGTGCTCAAAATAACTGACAGCTTCAACTATTGTATTTTATTATTTGCGGTATGTCTGCTCGGATATCTGTGGTACAATGCCACACCAAGCAAGCTTTTGATGGGTGATGCCGGCTCAAGAGCCATGGGTATATTCATAGCTATTTGTGCTCTTAAATCACAAAGCCCATTCATCTACATACTGGCAGGTCTCGTGCTTATCATCGACGGTGGACTTGGACTCGTAAAGGTTTCTCTTCTTAGATTTTTGAAGATACATATTTTAAAGAATACCACAACTCCTATCCATGACCACGTCAGAAAGAAGCTCGGCTGGTCAAATGCACAGGTCGTTTTCAGATTTGCAATTATCCAGATTGTTGTGTCACTCGCGACGGTTTATCTGGCGATGATTTAACAGTTTTAAAACTATATAAAGCAAAAGCCGGAGTCTGACAATTTGTCGGCTCCGGCTTTTACTATTTACTGTGTGGACTCCTTTAACACTACCTCATACGGCAGAAGTGTCCTGTTCTCAGTCTCTTCACCCTCTATCTGTCTGAGCAGATTCTTGCAGGCTCTTGCTCCAAGCTCCTTTGAATCAAATGAAAGTGATGTAATGGACGGCACATTATTTTCCAGCACTGAGCTGTTGTAAAATGAAGCCACCTTCACCTGCTGCGGCACCTTTATATGCCTTTCGCGGAGCCGTCTCATGGCCTGCGCACAGACTGCATCATCCATACACAGCAGACAGTCGCAGCCCCTGTCAATTGCATCATCTACAGCCTTTTCGATATATGCTTTGCCTTCAAGGTTTAAAAATACAAGATTGTCATTTATTTTCTTTCCAAACTGCTCATGGGCATCCACTACGCCTGCGTATCTGGTCTGATTTACAACAATATCCTCGCTTCCACCGAGAAGTGCCATGTTTTTCATGCCACGCATGAGCATAATTGATGTCAGCTCCCTGCAGGCACTTCTATGGTCATGGTCAATCTGCTTTACATCCTTATATTTGCATGAGCCAGCTGTGACAAACGGTATCCTGCGCTCCTGCAAGAATGTCACCTGTGGATCATCTACCATCGTGCGAAGCAGCACCACTCCATCCACCTTATGATTCTGTATGATACGCCTAAGCCCCGCCATATCATTGCCTGAGCCTATACAAAGCAAAAGGTCATATTCCATCATACCTGCTATCTCCTGAATCCCCATTATAGCTTCCTGGAAAAATGGCAGATCGACAAGTGCATAATCCCCCGGCATCACCACACATATATTAAATGTCTTTGACTGTGCAAGCCCCCTGGCTATTACATTAGGTTTATAATCATGCTCCTGTATATATTCAAGCACTCTTTTTCTTGTTGCAGCGCCTATCCTGCCCTTTCCCGATATAGCCCTGCTTACTGTTGTCTTTGAAACGCCAAGTGCTTCTGCTACATCTGATATCGTGATATTGTTACTCATTCTGCCGCCTCTTTCATCTAAACGTGACTAATCACTGAACAACTTTTATTTGTTGCGCAACTCTATTGTTTTTCATTATAACCTATCTTCATACACTTGTCATCCCAGACATGCAATTTTTGCGCAACTGACTCATTCTTCCACGCATATTCGCTCAACATTTTGTTTTCTGATGATTTAATATTTACACCATTTATTTACTAACGTATATTTATGGTATAACTATTGGAGGTACATATAAATGAATTTTAACGAAATATTATATGGTGTGGCATATTACGACGAATATATGCCTTACGACCGCATAGAAACAGATTTTAAGATGATACGCGATGCCGGCATGAATGTTATCAGGATTGCCGAATCCACCTGGAGCACATGGGAGCCTAAGGAGGGAGTATTTGATTTTACACACCTGCACCGCATGCTTGACTGCGCAGCAAAATATGAGCTGAAGGTCATTGTCGGAACACCTACATATGCTATTCCATCATGGCTTGCAAAAAAATATCCCGATATTCTCGCTGTAACACATAACGGCAAAGAGCTCTACGGTCACCGCCAGAACATGGATATCACAAACCCTGACTATCTGCACCATGCACAGATTATCATTGAAAAGCTCATGGAGCAGGTAAAGGACTACGACTGCGTGATCGGCTTCCAGCTCGACAATGAGACAAAGCCTTATGACACCTGTTCCAAATACGCTCAGGCTAAATTCGTAGAATATCTGAAAAATGAATTTCCTGACATTGACGAGTTCAACAGGGAGTTTGGACTTGATTACTGGAGCAACCGTGTGGATGACTGGGATGCCTTTCCTGATATCCGCGGCACCATAAATATGAGTCTTGATGCGGAATACAAAAAATTCCAGAGAAAGCTCGTGACAGACTTTTTTGCATGGCAGTCCGATATCGTCAAAAAATACAAGAGAGATGACCAGTTCATCACTCACAATTTCGACTTTGAATGGCACGATTACTCTTACGGCATGCAGCCGGAGGTCAATCAGTACGAAGCTGCCAAGTGTATGGATATCGCAGGCTGCGATATATATCACCCTTCCCAGAGCAGTCTGAGTGGCCGCGAGATTACCGCCTGCGGCAATATTGCAAGGGGCATAAAAGGTGATAACTATCTGGTACTTGAGACCGAGGCAGCCGGAAATCACCCATGGCTTCCTTATCCGGGACAACTGAGGCTTCAGGCCATAAGCCACATTGCAAACGGTGCATGCATGGTTGAATACTGGCACTGGCATTCTATCCACAATGCCATAGAAAGCTACTGGAAGGGCGTGCTCTCCCACGACCTTAGACCGAACAGGCTTTATAAGGAATGCAGTGTCATCGGAAACGAACTAAAAAAATACGGACACAGGCTGGTAAATTTGAAAAAGACAAACAAGTTTGCGATTATTGCTGACAACTCTTCTCTTACAGGACTCAATGAATTTAAGCTGAACAACGAAAGTGACTCCAATTACAATACCGTTTTCAGATGGCTTTGCGATGCCCTGTATCTGATGAACATTGAGTACGACGTGATTCCTGCCGACCCGGCACTTTTTGCTTCATATGAGAATATACTTGTGCCTGCACTCTATAGCGCAACAGATGATGTGCTCAATGCCTTAAATGAATTTGTTGCAAACGGCGGCAATATGGTGGTGACCTTTAAATCTGCTTTTTCGGATGAACACCTTAAAATACGCCATGACGTACAGCCTTATATTATAAACAAGGCTCTCGGCATACAGTACGATGAGTTCACCCTGCCTGACAATGTCACCGTAAGTTGTGGCGGCAAATCATCAAAAGCGCGTGACTGGATGGAGATGGTTGACTGTACCACTGCCACACCTGTTGCTATGTATGAGCACAAGCACTGGGGAGTACACGCAGCTATCACAGAAAACTCTTATGGCAAAGGACGTGCCATGTATCTTGCCACACTTTTTGGTGAGGACACGCTGATAGAAGCCCTAAAGCTTTTCTTCGGCGAGCAAAAAAATGAATTTGATGCTTCTTATCCCGTTGTCATAAAGCGCGGCACCAATATGCAGGGAGAAAAAATCATTTATCTGCTTAACTACTCGGATGATGAGCAGACTGTTACCTGCCATGCAGACGGTCTCAAGAAGCTTTGCGATGACAGTACAGTATCAGCAGGCGATTGTATAGCTCTTGCACCATGGGATTTTAGCATTCTTTATGCAGATTAGCCCACAGGTTATATCCTATGCTTTTTGCTGCAGATAAATATTTCACAAAAAGCTCATTATATAAGGTCTTAATTATTAATTTTTTCATAAAATTTATTAAGTCTTTTGTTTTGGTGTTGTTTGAATTATTTTTCAGTGTTATAATTTCAAGCGGATTAAAAAGGTGGTTTTATGAAGAAAATACAGAATAAGCTTATAGAGCTTTTCAACCGCTACAAGCATGTGTGGATTTTATCATACTTTATCATATATCTGACCTGGTTTGGATATTTAGAGCGCACTGTTACCACACATTATCACTTGATTCATCTTCCAATAGATGATTATATACCATTTTGTGAATACTTTGTTATTCCTTATATCATGTGGTTTGGCTATGTGGCCTTTGGAATTGCTTTCACGGCATTACATGACAAAAAAGAATTTTACAGACTGTGTGCGTTTTTATACACCGGTATGACCGTATTTTTGGTTATATCAACGCTCTACCCAAATGGTCACAATTTAAGGCCTTATTATTTCACGCACCACAATATGTTTACAGCGCTTTGCGAGTGGCTTTACTCCACTGACACACCGACGAACCTGTTTCCGAGCATTCACGTATACAATTCGCTCGGCATTCATTTTGCGGTGATGCACAGCAGCTATTTCAAGGATAAAAAGCACGTTCAGCATGCATCATTAGTGCTTTGTGTTCTGATTATACTGTCTACCATGTTTATCAAACAGCACTCAGTATTTGACGTTTCTACAGCCTTTATGCTTGCTTTTGTAATGTACAATGTGGTCTACATCAAAAACTGGATGCATCTGCCGCAGAAGAGCGGAAGCTTCCAGGATACAGCAAACAGCAAGGTTCGTGTTTGATTTAATAATTGCAGCTTTCAACTCAAAAAGACATCATCCGGAATTTACACCGGTTGATGTCTTTTTATATTTCACTCATAAAAATGCATGACACTCAAAGTCTGCATATCTGTCCTGTTATCTTACTCTCTCCCTGCTGTAGTCGAGCACCTTGTCCACAGTTGATTTTATTTCTACTGAATTTTTCCTCTGAGTGGAAATTTCTGCGTATGCATCCTCTATCTGCAGCTTATTGCGCTCCTCAAACTTGATAATCTCCTCCTGTGTATTGCGGATTGACACAATCTGCTGTCTGCACGCTTCTATCATGTCAACTGAAATCTCATCACACTGTGAAAACACATGATTGAGCTCCACACCCTGCTTCATGAGCTTTGTCGTGGCAACATTGTTGTCCTTTAGAAGCCCTACAAGGTGGCTCACCTGCTCTTTAAGTGCACTAATCTCAGCTTTTGCCTCTGAAAGCTCCTGTTCAACAGCATCAATTGCACTGTCATATGAAACAGATGCCTCCCTTATGCTCTCAGCAGCCTCTACGAACAGCTTTCCCTGCTCTCCAAGCATGCCCGCCTCTATAGCAGCATTGAGTGAGAGAACACTCATCTGCTTATTCTGCTCCTTCATCTGCGCAGCTATATCCGCACAGCTATCCACATGCTCCTCAAGCCTGTCCGATGTCTCTGGCAAGCTCTTGGCCGGAGCGGTAAAATGCTTATTGTTTTCGACAAGCGCACATGTATCCTCATGCTGTGTGGCAA
>UMKW01063463.1_pt1 | contig 12158 bp, 10 predicted proteins | sample 1966391 | NCBI WGS metagenome assembly UMKW01 (sample SAMEA4836183, study PRJEB28245) | human gut metagenome | biome: gut microbiome; material: fecal sample | place: Denmark | collected 2008
AGTGGGGCTGTGTATGGGCCTTCTGGGGGATGCGCCGGACCCTGCGCCTATGGCGGTGCTGTCCCTGTCCTGCGCCGCCCTGTCCCGGGTCCGTCCCGCCCCTGTCCCGGTGCGCATCGGGACATTCTGCGCCGTGGGCGCGGGCTGCGTTCTGCTTCTGGGAATGGAGGAGCCGCTGTATCGTGTGATCGAGCTGGCCTCGGGCGGAATGTTGTCCCTTCTGCCCTTGCCCCGGCTGACTCCGGCGGCGGAAAAAAAGGTGCCCCAGCCGGAAAAGCGGCCCCTGCAGGACCGCTTCGCCAAGCCTGCCGCCGCCCTGCGGGATCTGTACGACAGCTTTTTCCGGGGCACCGCCCCGGAAAAGCCGGAAAATCCCTCTGTGTTGTTTGACCGGGCGGCGGAGCAGGTGTGCCGCCGGTGTATTCTGCGGGATACCTGCTGGCGGCAGAATTACGGCGCCACCTACAACGCCTTCAATGACGCCTGTCCCCAGCTGCTGCGGCGGGGTCAGGCGCTGCCCGGGGATTTTCCCCTGTATTTCACCTCCCGCTGCGTCCATCTGACGGAATTTGTGGAGGCGGTGAATCTGGAGCTGCGGTCCTATCTGCTGCGGCAGCAGTATCACCGGCGGCTGTCGGAGGTCCGGGACCAGGCCCGGGAGCAATATGCCCAGCTGGGGGACCTGCTGGCCAGTGCCGGTCCCGCCGTCCCCGCCAGCGCCCAGGCCATGGGCTATCGGGTGGCGTCGTCTCTGCGGCCCCGGGAGGGGCAGAATGTCTGCGGCGATCAGCTGGATTCCTTCGAGGTAGGCGGCGCCGTGTATCTGCTGCTGTCCGACGGCATGGGCAGCGGCGAGGCCGCCCACCGGGAGGCCGCCATGACCGTCCGGCTGCTGCGGCAGTTTCTGGAGGCGGGCATTGAGCCAGGTCCGGCGCTGAAAACCTTAAACACCGCCCTGTCCCTGCGGGGAGAGAGCGGCGGAGGCTTCACCACCATCGACCTGCTGGCCCTGCAGCGGTCCAGCGGCCAGGCGGCCCTGTATAAATACGGAGCTGCCCCGTCCTACTGCAAGCGGGGCGGCAGCGTCAGCCGCTATGCCGGGCAGTCCCTGCCCGCCGGGCTCCAGGCCGTCCGGGACGCGCCGGAGTGCACCCGGCTCCAGCTGACTGCCGGGAGCTTTTTCGTCATGGTGTCCGACGGCATTGCCGACGCGGGAAACGACGAATGGCTGCAAAATCTGCTGGCAGGCTGGAGCGGCCGGGACGTCAACGCTCTGGTGTCGCTGATCCTGGCGGAGTCCCGGGGGCGCAAGGGCCTGGAGGACGACTGCGCCGTGCTGGCACTGCACCTGTCCTCCGGCGAAAAAAAGCCGGTTTAGCGGGTATATTCCCCCTATGGGCGGGCATACTGAACCTGTCAGACGAAATCGCAACAGAGGAGGGCATAACTCTTGGTAAAAGGACTTTCCCGCCGGGTCATTGTGGTGGATTCCCCGGACCCGCATATATTCGAGCAGGCAATTTTCATCGTGCGCAACGACGCGGCAGTGGGCAGCGGCGGGGTCACCTCCCAGCAGGTGGTGGACCAGGCCATCCGCATTGCCAAGGACTATGCCCGGTCCCACGGCGCGCCGCCCCGGCGGCGGCTGCGCATGTCCCCGTGGCTGGCGGCCCTTCTGGGCGGCGCGGTCATCGGCGCGGTGTGGCTTTTGGCCATGCTGATTTGATACCATTGCTATTTTCTTACCATTTTTCTCCTCACTTGGGGGCGGACGGGGTTTCCCGGTCCGCCCTCCCTTTTTGTCCTGGCGCTGTCTCCTATGGATGGGAAGCCGGCAAACCCGCACTGCCTTCGGCGGATAGGAAAGCTCCCTGCGGGAAGTGCCGTATTTCGTTCATTTCAATTATTATGTATGAAGCCGGAAATCCTTTATCAAAATTTTCACAATTTCCTGTTGCGAATTTTTTCTGTGTATGATAAAATATTAGATGAATCATTTAACGAAACTGGTTCGATAGAAAATCTCCAACGAAACATAGAGGAGGAAAGGAATGAACCCCCAAACTGATCGTGCTGCCGCCATTGTGGAGCAGTATGGCTGCAAGACGGAGAACCTCATCGCCATTTTGCAGGACATCCAGGCGGCATACAACTATCTCAGCGAGGCCAACCTGACGTTGGTGGCCGACCGCCTGGGCATCAGCGTGTCCAAGGTATACAGCGTGGCCACCTTCTATGAAAACTTCTCCCTGGAGGCCAAGGGCAGGCACATCATCAAGGTCTGCGCCGGAACCGCCTGCCACGTCCGCAAGTCCGGCCCCATTTACGACGCCATTTACGAGTATCTGGGCCTGTCCGGCAAGCGCAGGACCAGCGACGACGGCATGTTCACCCTGGAGACGGTGGCCTGTCTCGGCGCCTGCGGCCTGGCCCCGGTGATGACCGTGGACGGCGAGGTCCACGCCAAAATGTCCCCCACCAGCGCCCTGGAGCTGCTGGAGAAGATCCGGAAGGAGGAGGGCGCCCAATGAAGCTGACCCGCGACGCGTTCTGCGACCTGCGCAACGAGGCCCAGCGGGCCCTGCGCCGCAGCAAGGAGACCCCCTCCGTGCTGATCTGCGCCGGTACCGGCTGCATCGCCGGCGGCGCCATGAAGATCTATGAAAACCTCCGGGCCGAGTGCGAAAGCCGGAATCTGCCGGTGTACATCGGCCTCAAGCACGACACCGACGAGGAAAAGAGTCTGCACGTCAAGATGAGCGGGTGCCACGGCTTCTGCGAAATGGGCCCCCTGGTCCACATTGAGCCCATGGGCATCATGTACATCCATGTGAAGCCCGAGGACTGCCACGAGATCCTGGAAAAGACCGTTCTGGGCGGGGAGATCATCGACCGGCTGGTGTACCGGCTGAACGGGGTGGCCTATCCCCGGCAGGAGGACATCCCCTTCTACAAAAAGCAGCACCGGGTGGTGCTGGAGAACTGCGGCACCAGCGACGCCCAGGACATCGAGGAGTACATCGCCAAGGGCGGCTACTCCGGCTTTGAGCGGGCCCTGTTCGAGATGACGGACCAGCAGATCTGTCAGGACATCATCGACTCCGGCCTCCGGGGCCGGGGCGGCGGCGGCTTCCCTGCCGGACAGAAGTGGGACGGTGCCCGCCGGCAGCAGGCGGACAAGAAGTACATCGTCTGCAACGGCGACGAGGGCGACCCCGGCGCCTTCATGGACCGCTCCATTATGGAGGGCAACCCCCATTCCGTGCTGGAGGGCATGATGATCGCCGGCCTGGCCGCCGGCAGCGACGAGGGCTATATCTACGTCCGGGCCGAGTATCCCCTGGCGGTGTCCCGGCTGAAAACCGCCATCGAAAAGGCCCAGGAGCTGGGCCTGCTGGGGGACGACATTCTGGGCAGCGGCTTCAATTTCCACCTCCATGTGAACCGCGGCGCAGGCGCCTTTGTCTGCGGCGAGGGCAGCGCCCTGACCTCCTCCATCGAGGGCAAGCGCGGCATGCCCCGGGTAAAGCCCCCCCGCACCATTGAGCACGGCCTGTGGGGCAAGCCCACGGTGCTCAACAACGTGGAGACCTTTGCCAACGTCCCCCTGATCATCCGCAACGGCGTGGACTGGTACCGGCACATCGGCACGGAAAAGAGCCCCGGCACCAAGGCCTTCGCCCTGACCGGCAATGTGGTGAACACCGGCCTGATCGAGGTGCCCATGGGTACCACCGTCCGCGAGGTGATTTTTGACATCGGCGGCGGCATCCCCGACGGCAAGAAGTTCAAGGCCGTGCAGATCGGCGGCCCCTCCGGCGGCTGCTGCTGCGCCAGCAGTGAGCATCTGGACCTGCCCCTGGACTTCGACTCTCTGAAGAAGATCGGGGCTATGATCGGCTCCGGCGGCCTGGTGGTCATGGACGAGGACACCTGCATGGTGGAGACTGCCCGCTTCTTCATGAGCTTCACCCAGAACGAAAGCTGCGGCAAGTGCGTTCCCTGCCGGGAGGGCACCAAGCGCATGCTGGAGATCCTGGACCGCATCGTCGGCAACGAGGGCACCATGGAGGACCTGGAGCTGCTGGAGAATCTGTCCAATACCATCACCGAGACGGCTCTGTGCGGCCTGGGCCAGAGCGCCTGCAAGCCCGTCCAGAGCACCCTGCGCTATTTCCGGGACGAGTATCTGGCCCATGTGGTGGACCACCACTGTCCCATCTGCAACGGACGCAAGCGCCATCTGGAGATCATTCCCGAGCTGTGCAAGGGCTGCGGCAAGTGCGCCAGGAACTGTCCCATGGACGCCATCTCCGGCCAGATCCGCATGCCCCACGTCATCGACACCACCAAGTGTATCCACTGCGGCGCTTGCTGGGGAGCCTGCCCCTTCGGCGCTATCGACGCCATTGAGGAGGAGGTATGACCATGGCCAAGGGAATCATGATCGTAGACGGCCAGCGGGTGCCGTTCGACGGGGAGAAGAACGTCCTCTCCGTTATCCGCAAGGCGGGCATCGACATGCCCACCTTCTGCTACTATTCCGAGCTGTCGGTCCACGGCGCGTGCCGCATGTGCATCGTGGAAAATGTTAAAACCGGTAAAATCGACGCATCCTGCTCCATGGAGCCCCGGGACGGGCTGGAGATCCGCACCAACACCGCCCGGCTGCTGCGGCACCGGCGGATGATCCTGGAGCTGATGCTGGCCTCCCACGACTGCAGCTGCACCACCTGCGCCAAAAGCGGCAACTGCCGCCTGCAGGCCCTGGCCCAGCGCTTCGGCGTCAGCCGGGTCCGGTTCCCGGACACCCGGGAGCGCTATGAGCAGGACAACACCAGTCTGGCCATTTTCCGGGACCCCAACAAATGCATTCTCTGCGGCGACTGCGTCCGGGTCTGCGAGGAGCTCCAGGGCCAGGGCATCCTGAACTATGCCCACCGCGGCAGCGAGCTGCAGGTGATGCCCGCCTTTGACAAGAAGCTGGACCAGACCAAGTGCGTGGGCTGCGGCCAGTGCGCCGCCGTGTGCACCACCGGCGCCATCACCGTGAAAAACCAGATCGGCCAGGCCTGGCAGGCCCTCCACGACCCGAAAAACCGGGTGGTGGTCCAGATCGCCCCCGCCGTGCGGGTGGCCCTGGGCGAGGAGTTCGGCCTGCCCGCCGGAGAAAACGTCATGGATCGGCTGGTAAAGGCCCTGAAGCTCATGGGCGTGGAGGAGGTGTACGACACCGACTTTGCCGCGGATATGACCACTATCAGCGAGTCCCAGGAGTTCCTGGAGCGGCTGAAGGCCGGCGGTCCCTTCCCCATGTTCACCAGCTGCTGCCCCGCCTGGGTGAAGTATCTGGAGCTCAACGACCCCAAGTATCTGCGGAATATCTCCTCCTGCAAGTCCCCTATGGAGATGTTTGCCGCCGTGCTGCGGGATAAGTATCAGGCAAAGGACGCCGCCGACGGACGGCGGACGTATCACATGGCCATCATGCCCTGCACCGCCAAGAAGATGGAGGCCGCCCGGGTGGAATTTACCCGGGACGGGCAGCCCGACGTGGATCTGGTCATCACCACCCGGGAGCTGGTGGACATGATCCGGGAGGCCGGTATTCAGCTGACGGAGCTGGAGCCTGAGGCCCCGGACCTGCCCTTCGGCCTGGGCTCCGGCGCGGCGGTGATCTACGGCGTCACCGGCGGCGTGGCAGAGGCCGTGGTGCGGTACTGTCTGCCGGACAAGAGCAACAACGCCCTTCAGGCCATCCGGGTCACGGACCTGCGGGGCGACGGAGCCATCCGTGAGGTAAACCTCACCGTGGAGGGCCAGGAGCTGCACATCGCCATCGTCAACGGCCTGTCCCACGCCAAGGAGCTGATCGCCGACGTGGAGGCCGGAAAGCGGTTTTATCACCTGGTAGAGGTCATGACCTGCCAGGGCGGCTGCGTAGGCGGCGCGGGCCAGCCCTATGGCCTGACGGCGGCGAAGAAGCGCCGCGGCGCGGGTCTGTACGAGGCGGATGCCACCGCCATGTTCAAGGGGGCGGAGAAGAACCCCATTGTCACCCGCCTGCTGGACGAGTACGGCCACGAGCGCTGCCATGAGCTGCTCCACGTCCGCTACGGAGAATAACAAGCCATCACCAAAGCAGCCCCTCCGGCCAATCCGGAGGGGCTGAGCTTGTCAAAAATCCTTTTTGGCAGGCGTTTCCCTGGACTTTCCCTGCAAAGCCTGGTATAGTAAGGGAAAAAATCGAAGGGAGTCATGCACATGCACATCACCGTTTATCTTGGCGCCAGCCGGGGCAACGACCCGGCGCTGGAGCGCGCCGTCCGTGAGCTGGGCCGGTGGATCGGGACCAACGGCAACGCCCTGGTCTACGGCGGGTCCAAAACCGGTCTTATGGGCTGCCTGGCCCGGAGCGTTCTGGAAGCCGGCGGCCAGGTCACCGGTGTGGAGCCGCAGTTTTTCATGGACGCAGGCTATCAGTACGACGGTCTGACCCGGCTCATCGTCACGGAGGACATGGCCCGGCGCAAGGCGAAAATGATCGAGCTGGGCGACGCCTTCATCGCCTTCCCCGGCGGCACCGGCACCCTGGAGGAGATTGCCGAGGTCATGTCCCAGGTGTCCCTGAAGCAGCTGAAGGCTCCCTGCATCCTGTACAACCTCAATGGATATTATGACCATCTGAAGGCCCTGCTGGAGCACATGATCGAAAAGGATCTGTCCTCCCCGGACCGGCAGCAGGGCATCCATTTTGCCGCAGGTCTGGCGGAGATCCAGGAAATTCTGCGGCAGGCATAACGGTATAAAAGCGGACGGGGCAGAGTCTCGTCCGCTTCCTTTTTTCTTCCTCCCGGCCATTTTCCTGGTGACAATTGCGCTCCGATGCCGTATAATGCTTCCCATAGGGTCCCCATCCGGGGACAGGATAGGGAACAGAAGGGAGACAATACATGACAGATATCCAGATCGCCCAGCAGGCCGTGCCCCTGCCCATCGGCGACATTGCCGCCTCCTGCGGCATCGACCCCCAGTATGTGGAGCAGTACGGCCGCTGCAAGGCCAAGATCGACTACCGCCTGCTGCGGGAGCAGGCCCACCGGCCCGACGGCAAGCTCATCTTAGTCACCGCCATCACCCCCACCCCCGCCGGCGAAGGCAAGACCACCACCACCGTGGGCCTGACGGACGGCCTGCGCAAAATCGGCAAAAACGCCGTAGCCGCCCTGCGGGAGCCGTCTCTGGGGCCGGTGTTCGGCGTCAAGGGCGGAGCCGCCGGCGGCGGCTATGCCCAGGTCATCCCCATGGAGGACATCAATCTTCACTTCACCGGCGATTTCCACGCCATCGGCGCGGCCAACAACCTGCTGGCCGCTCTGCTGGACAACCACATCCAGCAGGGCAACGCCCTGGGCATCGACGTCAAGCAGATCGTCTGGAAGCGCTGCGTGGACATGAACGACCGCCAGCTGCGCCACGTCATCGACGGCCTGGGCGGCAAAATGCAGGGTGTCCCCCGGGAGGACGGCTTCGACATCACCGTGGCCAGCGAGGTCATGGCCGTTCTGTGTCTGGCCAGTGACATCACCGACCTGAAGGCCCGGCTGGGCCGCATGATCGTGGCCTATACCTTCGACGGCCGTCCCGTCACCGCCCATGATCTCAAAGCCGAGGGAGCCATGGCCGCCCTGCTGAAGGACGCCCTGAAGCCCAACCTGGTCCAGACCCTGGAGCACTCCCCCGCCTTTATCCACGGCGGCCCCTTTGCCAACATCGCTCACGGCTGCAACAGCGTCACCGCCACCCGCATGGCCCTGAAGCTGGGGGACTACGCCGTCACCGAGGCGGGCTTTGCCGCAGACCTGGGGGCGGAGAAGTTCTTTGATATCAAGTGCCGCCTGTCCGGTCTGCGCCCCTCCGCCGTGGTCATCGTGGCCACGGTCCGGGCCCTGAAATACCACGGCGGTGTCCCCAAGGCGGAGCTGGGCCGGGAGGACCTGTCCGCCCTGGAAAAGGGCTTGCCCAACCTGCTGCACCATGTGAACACCATCCGCAATACCTTCCATCTGCCCTGCGTGGTGGCCATCAACGCCTTTCCCACGGATACGGCGGCGGAGCTGCGCCTGGTGGAGGACAAATGCCGCGCCCTGGGAGTCAATGCCGTGCTGTCTGAGGTGTGGGCCAAGGGCGGCGAGGGCGGACGTGCCCTGGCCCAGGAGGTGGTGCGCCTGTGCGATCAGCCCCAGCTGGCCTCCTTCTCCTTTGCCTATCCCGACAACGCCTCCCTGGCCTATAAGCTCAACGCCATTGTGGGCCGGGTATACGGCGGCGCTCAGGCGGTGCTGACCCCCGCCGCCCAGAAGCAGCTCCAGCGCCTGACGGAGCTGGGCTTCGGCGAGCTGCCGGTGTGCATGGCCAAAACGCAGTATTCTCTGTCCGACGACCCCACCCTGCTGGGAGCTCCCACGGGCTTCACCGTCACCGTCCGCAGTCTGCGGGTCAGCGCCGGAGCCGGCTTCATCGTGGCCTATACCGGCGACATTATGACCATGCCCGGCCTGCCCCGGGTCCCGGCGGCGGAAAAGATCGACGTGGACGAAAACGGCGTCATCACCGGCCTGTTCTGAGAGAATACATATAGAAGCAATCGCACCCCCGGCGGGATTCCGCCGGGGGTGCGTATTGTTTTCAGGTGTTCCGGAGGTCTGCCGCCCGGCGGAGATCGTCAATCAGCAGCAGGACATGGCCTGCCGCCTCCTCAGAAAGTCCACTCAGGTCTGCGCACAGAGAGGTCTCCCGACCCAGCAGATAGTCCGTGGATACCGAAAACAGCTGGGCAAGTCGCAAAAGCATCTCTATGGATGGCTGAATGTTGTCATTTTCCCAGTTGGACACCGCCTGCTTGGATACGCCCAGGCGCTTGGCCAGGGTCACCTGGCTGTATCCCTGGGCCACACGAAGATCGTGTATGCGCTTATTCAACATTGCTCCATCCTCCTGCACCGGACGCGATATCCATTATCAAAATACTATTATCAACGAACACTTGACAAATATAAAATACTTTGGTATTTTAATTATAGACAGTCGCAGAGCAGTGTAAATATCAATCAACGATACAAGGAGGAGGCCAAATGTCTTACAATACGAGCGAGTTTCGTGGCGAAGCACATAACCCGATACGAATCGCCAATGCCGGAGCGGATTACTTTTCCATTCTGGAAAAGCGTCTTCCGGAAGAACTGAAAAAGAAAGGGATTCCTGCTGTTGTTCGGTCGGATGTTGCAAAGAGCGGCGGCTTATTTGGCAGCCGGGTTCCGATGCTGGTCATCTCACACCCCAATCCGCCCAGCCGCTATTTCGATATCGGCGTGGTGGTCAATGGGCAGGTTCTCTCTTTCCCTTTGCTGGGCTATTCCGCAGAGAACACGCGTGCCAACAAAATTGATGAGACGCGCAGCCAGGGAAAACTTCTGAAGGGTTTGCTGATGCGTAAACCGGATGAGTTTCAGTTGCAGCAGGAGGAGCTTTGGCAAGGAGATGTGATTGACACCATTTTGAGTTTCTATGATTGAGGTGGATGATGTACAACAACACGGATAAGTGCTCAAATTGCCGCTTCTACCAGCCGGATGGCAGCGGCAAGGGCTATTGCAGCTACTGGGACAAGACCGTCAGACACGAGGGTCATTGCAGCGAATATCAGGAACAATAGGCAGGGGTAATTATATGTTTTATCGCATGAAGGGTGTTCGTCTTCATTCGGGTGATTTTTTCAAATGCAGCGGATGCGGACGAGTTGTTCGTATGCGGGTTCTCGGTGACAACTGCACCTGTCGTGAGTGCGGGGCTATGATGTACCGTATCAAGTAAGCGAACAAAAATCGCACCCCCGGCGGGAATCCCGCCGGGGGTGCGTATTGTTTTCAATTATCACGCGTTTTCCGCGATATACCGGGCCACATACACGCCGCTGGCACTGGCGTGGGACAGGGAGTGGGTCACGCCGCTGCCGTCGCCGATGACGAACAGCCCCGGGTGGCAGGTCTGGAGGTTGTTGTCCAGCTGCACCTCCATGTTATAGAACTTCACCTCCACGCCGTAGAGCAGGGTGTCGTCGTTGGCGGTGCCCGGGGCGATCTTATCCAGGGCATAGATCATCTCGATGATGCCGTCCAGGATGCGCTTGGGCATCACCAGGCTCAGGTCGCCGGGAGTAGCGGACAGGGTGGGGGTCACGAAGCTCTCCTCAATGCGCTTGGGGGTGGACCGCTGGCCCCGGATCAGGTCCCCGAACCGCTGGATGATCACGCCGCCGCCCAGCATATTGGACAGCCGCGCAATGCTCTCGCCGTAGCCGTTGGAGTCCTTGAAGGGCTCGGAGAAGTGCTTGGCCACCAGCAGGGCGAAGTTGGTATTCTCCGTATGCATGGCCGGGTCCTCATAGCTGTGGCCGTTGACGGTGACGATGCCGTTGGTGTTCTCGTTGACCACCGCCCCCTTGGGGTTCATGCAGAAGGTCCGCACCCGGTCCTGGAACTTCTCCGTCCGGTACACGATCTTGCTCTCATACAGCTCGTCGGTAAGGTGGGCAAACACCTCATAGGGCAGCTCCACCCGAACGCCGATGTCCACCCGGTTGGACCGGGTGGCGATCTCCAGCTCACGGCACACGTCCTCCATCCACTTGCTGCCGCTGCGGCCCACGGAGATGACGCAGTACCGGCCCTGATAGCTGGCCTTGTCCGTCACCACCCGATACCCGCCGTCCACGCGCTCCACGGCCCGCGCCGGGGTATCGAAGAAAATGTCCACGCCGTCCTTCAGAATGTTGTACAGGTGCTCCAGCACCACCAGGTTCTTGTCCGTGCCCAGGTGCCGCACCGACGCGTCCAGCAGGTGCAGGTCGTTCTCCAGGCACAGCTTCTTGATAGGCGTCGCGCCGGTGGAGTACAGGTGCGTCCCCTGGCCGCCGTTTTCCACGTTGATCTGATCCACGTATTCCATCAGCTCCAGGGCCCGCTTCTTGCCGATGTGCTCGTGCAGGGTGCCGCCGAACTGGTTGGTGATGTTGTACTTGCCGTCGGAAAAAGCCCCGGCCCCGCCGAAGCCGTTCATAATGGCGCAGGTGGGGCACTTGACGCAGGACTTCACCTTGTCCCCGTCAATGGGACAGTGCCGCCGGCTCAGGGCATGTCCCGCCTCAAACAGGGCGATCTTCAGGTCCGGCCGTTTCTTCAGCAGCTCATAGGCGGAATAGATCCCGCCGGGGCCCCCGCCCACGATCAGCACATCATACTGCATAGTCATTTCCTCCTGATTCACATAGTCATACGTGTATAGTATACCACCTCCGCCCCGCCGGAACAAACAACTTTTTCTTATGCCAGCCATTCCCCTTGAGTAATGCCCCCTCCTGTGGTACAATAACCCCAAAAAGCCGCAAGGAGGGCCCGCCTATGAGCCGCGCCGACGAAATATTTCAGCAGAACTGCCGGGACATCCTGGAAAACGGGGTGTGGGACACGGACCAGGCCGTCCGTCCCCGCTGGGACGACGGCTCCCCCGCCCACACGGTGAAGAAATTCGGCATCGTCAACCGCTACGACCTGCGCCGGGAGTTCCCCATTCTCACCGTCCGCCGCACCTACTTTAAAACCTGCATCGACGAGCTGCTGTGGATCTGGCAGCAGAAGTCCAACAACATTCACGACCTCCGGGGCCACATCTGGGACAGCTGGGCCGACGAGACCGGCTCCATCGGCAAGGCCTACGGCTATCAGCTGGGGGTGAAGCACCAGTATCCCGAGGGGGAGTTTGACCAGGTGGACCGGGTGCTGTACGACCTGCGCCACAACCCCGCCTCCCGCCGCATCCTCACCAATATCTATAACTTCCAGGACCTCCACGAGATGGCCCTGTATCCCTGCGCCTATTCCATGACCTTCAACGTCTCCGGCCGCACCCTCAACGCCATTCTGAACCAGCGGTCCCAGGATATGCTGACGGCCAACAACTGGAACGTGGTCCAGTACGCCGTCCTGGTCCACATGATGGCCCGGGCCTCCGGCCTGGAGGCCGGCGAGCTGGTCCACGTCATCGCCGATGCCCATATCTACGACCGCCATGTCCCTCTGGTGGAGGAGCTTCTGCGGCGG
>UMKW01016428.1_pt1 | contig 12142 bp, 10 predicted proteins | sample 1966391 | NCBI WGS metagenome assembly UMKW01 (sample SAMEA4836183, study PRJEB28245) | human gut metagenome | biome: gut microbiome; material: fecal sample | place: Denmark | collected 2008
GGCTGGGAGCCGTGGGCGGTCAAGCCGTACTGGACGGCGTGATGATGAAAGCGGAGGGCCGCTGCGCAGTTTCTGTGCGCTGCCCGGACGGGAGCATCCAGACGGAGCTCGTTCTGTTCCAGCCGTTGGGAAAGCGGCACCCCATTTTAGGACTTCCGCTCATCCGGGGCTTTATCAACTTTTGTCAAATGCTTGCCTTGGGCCAGCGCGTCCTTTCCATTTCAGTTGTATTGACCGACCCGGAGCCGGAGCAAACAGCTTCTCACGTATCGGAACGGCTGTTCACTGCCGCTGTCTGGATATTTGCCGTTGTGCTGAGCGTGGGGCTTTTTATGCTTTTGCCCGCATCGGTCGTCAAGCTGGGAGGCCGGTTGCTGCCTTTGGACAGCGTTTGGCTGAAAAACATCGTGGAGGGACTGGTTCGGATATGCGTCCTGCTGACCTATCTGCTCCTGACCTCTCTGATGCCCGATATGCGCCGGACATTTGAATACCATGGGGCGGAACACAAATCGGTGGCCTGCTACGAGGCGGGAGAGCCATTGACGCCGGAAAACGCCGCCCGGCATACCCGGTTCCATCCCCGCTGCGGCACCAGCTTTCTGTTTATGATGATCTTTGTCGGTATCCTGTTTTACTCGCTCCCAATCTTTTCATGGAACAGTGTTTGGGAGCGGGTACTGACGAAACTGCTCTTTTTCCCTGTGATTTCCGGTGTCGGCTATGAGATCATCCGATTCTCCGGGAGACATCCCGGCAATCTCCTGCTGCGTATATTGACTGCGCCGGGGCTGTGGCTGCAGCACATCACCACCAGAGAGCCTTCGCTGGAACAGCTGGAGGTGGCGATTACGGCTTTGCGCAATTCGCTTGAAAATCAATGAAGGAGGCCCATATGGGACGAAAAGAAAAAACTCTGCTCATTACGATCATTGCCAATGTGATTTTGATCGCTCTGCGCTTTTTCCTGGCTGATCTGTCCGGGAGTGTTGGACTGGCCGCCAACGCATGGCACTCCATGACCGACGCCTTCGTGACCAGCGTGGTGTTCATCGGCCTGATGATAGCCCGGTACGGTGCGGAAAAACTGCGGCTGGCCAGCAAAAAGGTGGAGCATATCCTGGCGATCTTTGTTGCCGTATTCATTTTCTACATGGGACTGGAGATCCTGTCCGACGCACTGAGCGGCGAGACAACGGAGCTGCGCTATGTTCCCTTTGCGGCAGCGGGCGCTTTTCTGGGCATCGGAATCAACTACTTCATGGCCCGCTATAAAATCTATGTAGGCCAGCAGACCGGCTCCCAGAGCCTGATTGCGGACGGCTATCACTCAAAAATGGATATGTACTGTTCCGTGGCGGTGCTGGTAGGTCTGCTGGGCTCCCTGTTCGGGATGCCGAGCCTGGACAAAATCGCCGCCATTATCGCCATGGTGCTGCTGATGATCGCAGGTTATGAGATCCTATCTTCCAACCTCCATCTGCTGCTCCATCCGGAGGAGGACACCGGCGCCGAACACGGCCACCACCATCATGGACTCCCCGGAGGCAAAAAGCTCTATGCCGGGATAGGCGGCGTACTGGCGTGCGCCTGGCTGCTCTCCGGCATCTATGTGGTGCAGATGGACGAGAGCGGCATTGTCCGCCGTTTCGGAAGCGTGGTCAATGACGCCGTTACACCAGGCATCCACTATAAGCTCCCCGCACCCATCGAAACGGTGACGCTGGTGAAGGCGGAGAATGTGAGCCAGGTAGAGACTGGCGTGCAGGAGCTGCTGACCGGGGATACCAACTTGGTCAATGTGAACCTGTCTGTCCATTACAAGATAGAAAACAGTGCGGACTATCTGCTGAATGTCAGCAACTCCGAAGCCCTGCTGCAGTCCAGCGCCACCACCAGTATCCGGCAGATCGTGGGAGAGAACACCATCGACTATACCTTGACAGACGGCAAGCCGGAGATCGAATCGAGCGTCCAACAGGCGCTGCAGGAGACGATGGACAGGAACGGGACTGGCTTGGAGATTGTAAGCGTCCAGCTTGTGGAGGCCGCTCCGCCGGAGGCTGTGCTTTCCAGCTTTGAGGATCTGGCCACCGCCCGGCAGGACAGCGTCATCTACATCAACGAAGCCACAGCCTATCAAAACACCATCGTCCCCCAGGCGCGGGCCGACGCCTACCAGCAGGTCGCTGAGGCCGAGGGCTACCGGGAGGAAACCATCAAGACCGCCCAGGGTGATGCCGACCTCTTCTCCCAGCGGCAGGAAGCCTACGCCTCCTATCCCCGTGTGACCCGGTTCCGGCTCTATATGGAGGCCATGGAGGAAGTCCTGCCCAATGTGCAGAAGCTCCTGCTGGGCGGCAATGTCTCCGTCGACAATGCGGAACTCTGGCTGGGCAACGGTTCCAAATAAGCACCATCGAACAATTTCATCATTTGGAGGAATGATTTTATGACAAAGGCAAAAGGCGCACCCAAGAAGACGGTTCTCTTTGGTATCGGAGCGGCGATCATTCTGTTGCTTCTGACTCTCGTGATCTATCAGGTGGACAGCACGGAATATGCGGTGGTCACCCAGTTTGGACAGCCTGTCCGGGTGGTGGAGGATGCCGGCTTGAAGATAAAGCTTCCCGATCCCATTCAGTCCGTCCAGCGGCTGGATAAGCGGGTGCAGGTCTATCAGACCTCGTCCATCGAGCTGCTGACCCTGGATCGGCTGAATGTCTCTCTGGACTACTATGGCACATGGAAGATCGTAGACCCCATTCTCTTTTTGCAGACGGTGCGGGACAATATCGGCGCCGAGGCCCGACTGCTGGATGTGTTCTCCTCCAGCCTGAGCGTCCAGTTGGGCCAGTATAAGCTGGAGCAGTTGGTCAATACAGATGCGGAGAAACTGGAGCTGGACACCATGATCGCTGATACCGTGGCCTATGCCAAGGAGCGGGCTGCGGAGTACGGCATTGAGGTGGTGGACGCCCAGATCCGGGTCCTCAACTTCCCGGAGGCTAACAAGCAGAGCGTTTACGACCGTATGAGCGCCGAGCGTGAGCAGATGGCGCAGCGTTACCGCTCCGAGGGCAGCGAGGAAGCCTCTAACATCCGTGCGAACGCAGAAAAGGAGCAGCAGCTCATTTTGGCGGAAGCCTATCAGAAGGTTCAGGAGATCATGGGCGAAGGCGATGCCGAGGCCATCCGCATTTACGGCGAAGCGTTCCAGAAGGACCCGGAATTTTATGAGTTCATCCGCACTCTGGAAACCTACGAAAAGACCATTGATGGCAACACGACTCTGATCCTGCCTTCTACCTCGGAGATTTTGAAGTATCTCGGTGGAAGCGGCAACTAACAAGGAGAACAGTCTATGAAGAAATTTTCTCTTGACCAGCTGCGGGAAACCGTCAACCGCTTTTTCCTGCGGCTTGCGGCCATACCCCAGGGAAGTGGAAAGGGCGGCAAGAAAGAAGGTTCCGTCCGAAATGATCTGAAAAACGCTTTCCGGCATATCAACCCCAAGAAGGCTGGCCTGGGCGTGCTGGGCGGCGTGATTGCGGTCTACCTGCTCTCCGGCATCTATGTCGTCAATCCCGGTGAACAGGCCGTGGTGCGCCGTTTCGGAGCGGTACTGGATCAGACGGTGACGGAGGGCCTGCACTACCGCCTGCCCTGGCCCATTGACAAGGTGCAGACCGTCAATGTTTCTGAAGTTCGCCGGGCGGACATCGGAATGACCCTGCCGGAGCATATCCACCAGCCCGATGACGAGCCCCAGGCGATCCAGCTGCTCACCGCCGATGAAAACATTATCACCACTCAGGCCATCGTCCACTACCGGGTGAGCAATGCGGCAAAGTTCCTCTACAATGTGAATGGCAACAGTGAGCAGCTGGTGCGGTACAGCGTGGAGGCGGCGCTGGTGCAGCTCATGGCCAGCGTCCCGGTGGATAATATCCTCAGCACTGATAAGGTGGCCGCCCAAAACGGCGTGATGGAGTTGGCGCAGGAGGCGCTGGACCGCTACGATGCCGGTATCCAGATCACAGCCTTCAATATTCAGAATGTGGTGCCGCCCGACCCCGTCTCCTCCGCCTTTCTGGATGTGACCAACGCCATGTCCGAGCGGGAGACCTCCATCAACGAGGCAAACGGCTATTACAATAGCCTGATCCCCCAGGCCAGAGCAGAGGCCAACCGCATGATCTCCAATGCGGAAGCCTACAAGCAGGAGCAGGTGTCCCGCGCCACCGGCGATACCGAGAAATTCCTCAGTATGCTGAAGGAGTATCAGAGCAATTCCTCCATCTACACGGCGGACACCACAAAGTACCGTCTGCTGCTGGAAACGCTGGACAAGATCCTGCCTACCGTCAAGCTGTATATCGTGGACTCCTCTGACGGCAGCGTGGATGTGAAGCTCTTTGATCCCAGCATAAGCGGAGCGGCTATTACGGCCAATTCACAAGGATAAACCGATGATCCCACAGGAGTGAATGCTTTCAAATGGTAGAAATTATAATGCGGCGTGAGGTGGACGGAAAAATCACAGAAACGGTACTGGTTTCTATTGATGAGGAGCCTCTGATCAAGATTAAGCCTATGGAATCTGTCCTGTCCTTTCCCGGCATAGAGATCCGATTAAACGAACATATTGTTTACAGGGATGACAGGGAAATCTTTCTGACCCATCGGGAATTTGCCACTCTGTCCTACCTTGCCCGTCATCCAAAGTGGGTGTTTACCGCAGAACAGATTTACGAAGCGGTCTGGCGGGAAGACGGCGAAAACTGCGGGACAGCGGTTGCCAACATTATCAGCCAGCTCCGACGCAAGCTGACACCGGATGATCCGAAAGGCGGATATATCCGCACAGTCATCGGCGGCGGATACAAATTTGAAGCCCCAGAATAAGTCGATCCCCCGGAGCAACCGCTTCGGGGGATTTTCTGTCGGTTTGCGTCGATAAGTTTTCCCCTTTTTGAGCGTATTTCATCGTAATTCCAAGGGGAGTGGAAATATACCAGTTACAATGGATCTATGGCAGCATCTCCCCGAATACCATGAAATGAGGTGCAATATGGATTGTTTTTTGTGAGTATATGAGCGTTATTTTCAATTCGAGTTGAGCAGCTCTTATCAAACATTGATTCTGAAAGCGAAGGAAGGAACCAAACAACGGATGAATTAAATATTCTGAATCGGCAAGGCGGCAGCAGCGGGCTGCCACAAGTTTAGAAAGGGGATGATGTAGCCGCCTGTGTGCCGGCCGCGTGAGCGGACAAAGGAAAGAGGTGCGATTTGGGTGACACCATTGATCGCATTAAGCTGTTCTGCCGTCTGACCCAGCCGAGACACACCGCTTTTAAGACAAAGAGAGGGAGAAGCCCCCACCATCATCATAGTGGGCATAAACACCATACCAGGCAGAAAGATAAACCTCCTCCTGGTGGTGCTCCGCTAAATCTCTGCGGACTTCTTAATGCACAGACTGTAAGAGCGGCCGATTTTGCGCATCAGCGCGAAACCGGCCGCTCTTTTTCTGTTTTACGGTACCGTCCACGGTGCCGCTCTCCTCCGCTTCTGAAATTTGATTTTTCTCAAATTTCAGAAGAATGGAGGAACGCCGTATGGCGAAGCATGATAAGTACCACCCAGACTACTCGAAACTCTACCCTGGGATCGAGAGCCGGCCCGAGATACTCGCCGTGCTGAAGCAAAGCGACCGTAAGATGAAATACATAGAGGTAGACCTCAAGACGGAGCGTCCCGTCTACAGCAAAAAAGCTGGCCGCATCATATTCCGGCCCAGCCGGGAGGATTCCTTTGAACGGCTGTGTGAAGATGAACACATCCAGTTTGCCTCTGATGATTCTTCCCTGGAAGAAGAACTGGCCCACAAGGATATGCTCCAGCGGCTTCGGAACGCCATGGGGAAGTTGGAGCATGACGAGGCGTCCCTGATCCACGCCCTGTTCTATGAGGGGCTGAGCGAGCGTCAGCTCTCCAAGCGAACCGGCATCCCGCAGCGGACGATCCATGACCGCAAAAGGCGGATACTCGTCAAATTGCACAAACTTATGGAAAATTAAAAAAATTTCCGCTCAACCCCCTCGCTCAACGGCAAAGAGAGTGAGGGGGTTCTTTCGTTTCTCCCTGTGCAGCTTGAAAAGTGAATATCCAGCGAGTGAATAACATCAGCGGACAAGCCTCCAAAAGAGGAAAAGCGATGAGTCGGACGCGCCAAGACCACCTGTGCGGGCTTTCCCGCATCAAAGACGGCCAAATAAGGTGCCCAGCGGTCCCCGTCCAGACGAAAGCAGCCCTGGCAAGCTGTTTTGCAATGACCTTGTCCGCCCACAATGGTACCCCTGCCCAGCCACAGCCTCAAGCAATGGGGGCAGCTCGGAGAGATCCTCGGAGGGGTGAGATTCCCGGAGCGCGGCGCCAGCTGCGGTTCACTTGACTGCCCATGGCCTGGGAAGTAGTGTCGAATAGGGCCAATGATACAAATTTCAGAAGCGGCGGGGGCCGCATTCCAGCAAAGAGTTAGTCATACTTTTGCACGCACTGGAGCGGCCCCCGTTTTTGCTCAGAAGTAAGGAGGCAAAAAGGTTGAGATCACAGAAACAACGCGCCATCCAGCGTGGGGATATTTATTATGCTGACCTCATGCCAGTCACCGGATCGGAACAGGGCGGCATCCGGCCTGTGGTGATCATCCAGAATGATACAGGCAACCTCCACAGCCCCACGGTGATCGCGGCGGCTATCACAGCACGGCGAAAGGGACAGCATCTGCCTACCCATGTACAACTGCGTGGATCCGCCTGCGGCCTGTTCCGGGACTCCACCGTTCTGCTGGAGCAGCTCCGGACACTGGACAAGTCCCGGCTGGGAGAGTACATGGGCAATGTAGGCGCGGAAAAGCTGCGCCAGATCGACGCGGCGCTGGGCATCAGCGTTGGGCTTGGAAACTCAGATAGCTGTTGAATGAGCGCATCAAAGCTGAAAAACCAGTCGGTTACAAACTGTATCCAACTGAAATTAATAACCCAACAGGCGGAAAATAGTTATACATAGCGCCGGCCATCTGCTGTTGAGATGGCCGGCGTTTCATATCATCATGGGCCGTTCACCGGCCCGCGGTGGGCGGCCTTCCTGACAAGGAGGGCTATGTATGACAGGAAAAGAATTATCGGATAACCTGACTTTTCTCTCTGCTCTGAAGCTGCTGGAGCAGTTGGTGGAGCGGGAGCTCCTGACCACGGAGGAGGCGGAAGTGACCCACCGGGAGCTGGCCCGAAGGCTCCGCCCCACCCTGATCCTTGGATAATATCCCGTCCCGTTCCCTTTGTCAATTTGCGCGGGTTTCCCGCCGGTTTCTTATTGGCTTTGGTGAATAGCTATCCTGCCAAACCTGTGGTATTGTCGTTGCTGAAAGGAGGTCAATATGACTATGGTACAAGCACAAAGCATCATGAAAGCGGCGCCCCGGATCACAGTCATCGATCCCCGGCCGCCGGAACAGGCCAAGCTCCGTGTAGCGGCCTATGCCCGCGTCAGCAGCGACTCAGAGGATCAGCTCAACTCCTACATCGCCCAGGTGGACTTCTACACCAAATACATCTCCTCCAAGGAGGACTGGGAGATGGTGGACATCTATGCCGACGAGGGGCTCACAGGCACGGAGGCCCAGAAACGGGACGACTTCAACCGCATGATCAATGACTGCCGGGCCGGAAAAATTGACCGGCTGCTGGTCAAGTCCGTCTCCCGGTTTGCGAGGAACACCGGGGAATACATCCAGTTCATGCGGGAGTTGCTCCGGCTGGGCATTTCCATCTACTTCGAGAAGGAGAATCTGGATACCGCAAAGATGACCTCGGAGCAGGCGGCGGACCTCTACGGGGCTTTCGCCCAGATGGAGTCCACCAACCATTCCAGCAATATGCGCGTCAGCAACCGTATCCGCATGGAGAAGGGCATCTTCACACCACCCACGCCGCCCTACGGCTACCGCTTGGTCGAGCGGGAGCTGGAGATTGACCGGGATGAGGCCGATGTGGTGCGGTATATCTTCCGCGCCTATCTGGACGGACAGGGCAAGGAGGATATCGCAAAGGAACTCAACGAACTGGGCGTGGTCAGGGGTCATGGCCGGGAACGCTGGTATCCCAGCACCATTCATTACATTCTGACCAACATCTCCTATACCGGGAACATGATCTGGCAGAAGACCTGCGCCACCGATACCTTCCCCTTCCGTCAGATCAGGAACACGGGCCAGAAGCCCCAATACTTCGTGGAGGATTCCCATCCGGCCATTGTCAGCCAGGAGGACTTTCAGCGCGTGCGGGAGCTGATGGCACGGCGCAGGGAGCAATTCCTCTCCCACGCGCAGCGCCGGCCGTCTGTATACAGCAGGCGCGTCTTCTGCGGGGTGTGCGGCTCCATGTGCCGCAGGAAGGATATCCGCGGCAAGGTCTACTGGGTATGCCACCGGCACGATCAGGAGAAAAGCCGCTGCCCCGTGCCCCAGGTGCCGGAGGCGGAGATCACATCAGCGGTACTCCGCCTGTACCACAAGCTGGCACAGGATCCCGCCAGGATATTCCGCCCCATGGCGGAGCGGCTCCGGGAGCTTCGGGAACTGGAGCTGCGCTCCAACCGGAAGATCACCGATATCGACAAAGAGATTGCGCGTTTATCAGAGCAGAATCTCGTACTGGTTCGGCTGAAGTCGAAAGGGTATGTGGATCCTGCTCTTTACTTATCCCAGCAGGATGAGATCACGCACAAGCTGAAGGAGTTGAAAAAGCTCCGCCGGCGGGCGCTGGAAGCATCCGGAGAGGACCAGCAGCTCCAGAACACAGAAGCGATCCTGGAATATCTGGAGGACAGCGGCAGACCGTTCCAGCGGGAAACGGTAGACGAGGAGCTGTTCGAGTTCCTGATCCAGCGCCTCACCGTTTACTCAGCGGAGACAGTCAAATTCCGCCTGTACAACGGGCTGGAGTTGGCGGAGACGATGGAAAGGGCGGTGCGGTAAATGGCGTGGCAGAGAAAGATCCCTTTCGGCTATATGATCCGGAACGGAAAGGCCGGTCTTCACCCGGTAGAGGCCGACGCAGTAAAGCGCATCTACCAGATGTATCTCGACGGCCTCTCCTACCAGCAGATCGCCAATGAAATGGAGCGCCAGGGCGTCAAATACCACCAGCACACGGACCGCTGGAATAAGCACATGGTCAAGCGGATGCTGGAAAATGAAACATATCTCGGCACGGGGATGTATCCCCGCCTGATCACCAGCGAGGTTTTTATGAAGGTTTGTCTCCAGCGGGCTGGTAAAGCCTCCGGTACCCCCTGTCCGGATCATATAGCTCCCATCCGCAGGAAAGCCGTATGCGCCCGCTGCGGAGCAGCGATGGCGCGAGACACCAAGTCCTACGGAGTTCCCCGTTGGCGGTGTGAAAATCCCGACTGCGCTCAAACCGTCCGTGTGGAGGATCCTGTCCTGCGGGACAGCCTGACGCAGCGGCTCCAGGCGCTGGCTGAGAAACCCTCCCTGCTGATACCGCCGGATACCAGGCGGCAGGACGGCCCGTCCATGGACGCCATCCGCATCCAGAATGAACTGAATCTGGCCTTTAACCGCGGCGCGGAAAGCGCCGAGCTGATCCGCGCGCTTATCTTTGCCGCCGCCGCGGAGAGCTACAGCGCCATCCCGGACCCCACTCCCGGCTGCAGGCTGGATTGTCTGCGTAAGCGCCTGGATGCGGGACCGGCAGATGAAGGTGTCCTTCAGGAACTGATGGATACAGCCGTCAAAGCAATCCGCCTGGGAAACGGCGGCGCGTTGGAACTGGAGCTGATCAACGGGACCATCTTCACATCTGACAGAGAGGAGAGAACGGCATGAGTACCACGCCAAAAACACCCAAGAAAATAACAGTCATCCCCGCTGACCCGCAGATGGTCAACCGGGACTTTCGGAAACAGCATCTGCGTGTGGCTCCCTATTGCCGTGTCTCCACGGACAAGGACGAGCAGCTCTCCAGCTATGAGGCGCAGATCGAATACTATACCGAGAAGATCGACAGCAACCAGGACTGGACCATGGTCCGCCTGTACGCCGATGAGGGCAAGACCGGCACCTCCACCAAGAAACGCAAGGAGTTCCTGCAAATGATTCGGGACTGTGAAAAGGGAAAGATCGATCTGGTCATTACCAAATCCGTCTCCCGGTTCGGACGCAACACGCTGGACGGCCTCAACTATGTCCGCCGTCTGAAGCGGCTGGGTGTGGGCGTCTACTTTGAAAAAGAGAATGTCAACACCCTCTACATGGACAATGAGATGATCCTGACATTCTTCTTCTCACAGGCCCAGGCGGAGAGCGAGTCTCTCAGCGGCAGCGTCAAGTGGGGCCACCGCAAGAATTTCAAGGATGGAAAGGTGTACTATCAATTTGACAGCTTCCTTGGATACCGCAAAGGTCCGGACGGCCAGCCGGAAATTGATGAGGAGCAGGCCGCTGTGGTGCGCAGGATCTTTGCCCGCTATCTGATGGGCCACAGCACCTGCCGGATCTGCAAGGATCTGATGGCGGACGGCGTCAAAACGGCACGGGGCAAAACGACCTGGCACGACAGCGTGATCCAGAGTATGCTGCGGAACGAAAAATACATTGGGGACGCCCTGCTCCAGAAGACCTACATGGCGGACCTGTTCACCCACCAGCAAAAGAAGAACATTGGAGAGCTGCCCAAATACTATGTCCACGAATGCCACCCCGCCATCATTGACCGGGAGACATTTCAAAAGGTGCAGGAGGAACTGGCGCGGCGGGCCGGCCTGAAAAAGACTTCTTCCAAGACCAGGACGGAGCTTGGCAAATACAGCGGCAGATACGCGCTGAACGAGATATTGGTCTGCGGGGAGTGCGGCAGCCCGTACCGCAGGCGGCTCTGGATGCCCAACGGCGAAAAGCGGTATGTGTGGCGGTGCCTGAACCGGCTGGAAAAGGGCAGGCGGGTCTGTAAGGACTCGCCCACGCTGGAGGAGCCTGCCCTGCACGCCGCCATCCTCTCCGCCATGAACGAGATGTTCCAGATGCGCACGGCCAAGCAGACGCTCAGAGACAGCATCCAGGCGGCTCTGGCGGGCAGCAGTGATCCATTGACGCTCCCTGCTGTGGAGAACCAGATCCGGGCCTTGCAGGAGCGCCAGCTGGAGCTGTTCCAGCTGGCGGTGGGAGCCGGAGCGGACTGTGTGGAATACGACGAGGAGATCCGGCAGATCAACATGGCCAAGACCCGTCTCATGGCAAAGAAGGCGGAACTGGAGCGCCAGGGGCAGACCGCCGCCGAATTTGACCGGCGCATGGAGCAGATCGAACACGAACTGGAGCAGACCAGCGCCGCCCTCACGGATTTCGACGAGGTCACGGTACGCCAACTCATCAGCAGCATCAAGGTGCTGGGACGGGACAAGCTGCTCATTCTGTTTAAGGATGGGACGGAGATCGAACAGCGCATAGAGAATGAGAAAGGGGCCAGGGCGTCATGATCTGTATCACGGGAGATACCCATGGAGGATTCCAGCGGTTTGGAAACAAATACTTCCCCCAGCAGCGGGAGATGAGCCGGGATGACTACATGATTATTTCAGGCGACTTCGGCGGCTTATGGGATGGCTCGGCTGAGGAGAACTACTGGCTGAACTGGCTGGAGGACAAGCCCTGGACGACCCTGTGGGTGGATGGGAACCACGAAAACTTTGATATGCTGAAGCGACTCCCCGTGGAGGAATGGAAAAATGGCCGGGTGCAGCGGATACGGCCCCATATCCTGCGGCTGCTGCGCGGGCAGGCTTATGAAATAGACGGCCTGACCTTCTTCACCATGGGCGGCGCGTCCTCCCACGACATTCAGGACGGCATCCTTGATCCCAGCGCCCCGGACTTTGAGCGGGAATACTGGTGGAAACGAAGGACCCGACAGCGGTTCCGCGTCCTGGGACATAGCTGGTGGCCGGATGAGCTGCCCTCCGATGAGGAATATCTCACCGCGCTGGCAACTCTGGAACGGATCGGCTGGCGGGCGGACTGTGTGATCACGCACTGCGCCCCGTCGAGGATCGT
>UMKW01044392.1_pt1 | contig 12078 bp, 12 predicted proteins | sample 1966391 | NCBI WGS metagenome assembly UMKW01 (sample SAMEA4836183, study PRJEB28245) | human gut metagenome | biome: gut microbiome; material: fecal sample | place: Denmark | collected 2008
AAAACAGCCGTCCCGACCGGAACGGCTGCATTACAAAGTTTTGACTGTACCAAGTATAGCAGATTTGGATTTACGGCGAAAGGGCAGGACTGCGCCAATGTATGGGCAATCCTGTGCCAATTTACCGGAAAGCTGCCAAGAGTATTATCACTACCAAGAGACTTCATCAAGAACAAAAGACTGCTTTTGAGTATCTGCTTGATATTATAACAACACAAGCACATTCTCTGCCTTGCAATGTCATAATAAGACAAAGTATAATGAAATATCGGTAATTGAACTCCTGAAGATGACAAAACATTTGGTCCTATTTCAAGTTGTGCGCTGCACTTTTATTGGAGGGCTTAGGAAAATCTTAATAAAATTTGATGCAATTCATTGTGATTTTCCTAAAGGATATTGGTATGCTATAAAAGAGTTATATTTTGTGAGAGGAATGGATTAGATGGCTGAAAAAGTCTTAGTTGTAGACGATGAACGCGATATTGCAGATTTATTAGAAGTCTATCTGCGAAATGAAAACTATGATGTTTATAAATATTATTCGGCAAAAGAAGCCTTAGAGTGTATTGAAAATCAAGAAATAGATTTGGCTATTCTTGACATAATGCTGCCGGACATTAACGGCTTTTCTCTTTGTCAGAAAATACGGGAGAAATATACCTATCCCATTATTATGTTGACGGCAAAGGATGAGGAAACAGATAAAATTACAGGTCTGACTTTGGGAGCGGACGATTATGTAACAAAACCTTTTCGCCCGCTTGAATTGATTGCAAGAGTGAAAGCCCAGTTGCGAAGATATAAAAAATACACACCAGTACAGATTGAGAAACATTCTACACCCAAACTCACATACAAAAAGCTAATGCTTGACACGCAAACGTATGAGTGTGAATTGAATGGGACACCTATATCTTTGACCCCGACGGAATTTTCTATTTTGCGTATTTTGCTTGAAAGACAAGGAACTGTTGTCACTCTTGAAGATTTGTTTCATTTGGTATGGAAAGACGAATATTACAGCAAAAACAGCAGCACAATCACTGTCCATGTCCGGCATTTAAGAGAAAAATTGCAGGACACGACAGAGAAACCACAATACATTAAAACGATATGGGGTGTTGGATATAAGATATAGCCCGCCCGTGATTGGAGATTGAAATGAAGAAAAAAGAAAAGATAAATTATACTGTGCCAATTCTATTTTTATTATATCTGGCACTCTTGATATGGATTATCTTATTTAAGCTGCAATTTTCTATCCTCGACTTAGATCGAGTACGGGAAATCAATCTAATTCCATTTTATTATGAGCATGAGGTTACTTTTCACGCAACAGAAGTTTTACAGAATGTGTTGATCTTTATGCCCTTTGGAATATATCTGTGTTTATTACTTCCTAAAAGTCGGTTTGGCGTGAAATTGCTTTTGATTTCCGTGGTGAGTTTGCTACTGGAAATCTGTCAGTATGTCTTAGCGATTGGCCGGTCAGATATTACAGACCTTATTACAAATATTTGTGGCGGTCTATTCGGTATTATTCTATATAAAGCGGCAATCAGACTGTTTCGGAACAAAAAACGGGTAGATCAAGTAATTATTATTTCAGCCGCGATTGTAACAGTAATAGTTGGTGGAGGACTGCTGCTCTTGCTTGCAGCAAACTGATGGAGGTGAAAAGTATTGAAGAATAACTGCTATTCCATAGAAAAACGGCTTCGGTTGCGGCTGTTCCTTCTTCTGTCCTTATATACGGTAATCGGTTTTGTCATTATGTTGCTTTCTGATTATGTTTTAGCATTATTTCCGTCGCCCATTAGCACATGGATTTTAGAGCGGCTGGATGTAATCTTTGCCCTTTATCTTATCTTTGGCTTTGTAGGCATTTTTTATTTCTATTGGAAAAAGCCGTGGGAATACTTGAACGAGGTTATCGGCGCAACGGAGATTGTTTATGAGCAGAACGACCATGCGATTGAACTGTCTGAACCACTACGGGAAGTTGAAAGCCAGATGAACCAGATTAAAATGTCTGTCCTTTTGAGCCAGCAGGCCGCAAAGGAGGCGGAAACAAAGAAGAATGAGTTGGTGATGTATTTGGCCCACGATATTCGCACACCTTTAACAACTGTAATCGGATATTTGAGTCTGCTTAATGAAGCGCCCGATATGCCGGAGGAACAGAAAGAAAAATATATCGGGATTGCACTGGATAAATCAGAGCGATTGGAAACTTTAATCAATGAACTCTTTGAAATCACACGTTATCATACAAATACCGTTCAAGTGAAAAAGCTGCCGGTTGATCTGTATGCCTTACTATCCCAAGTCATTGATGACTTTTACCCCGCACTCTCTGAAAAAGGAAATACAACCCAAATATCTATGCAGGATGGTTTAACCGTCACGGGTGATCCAGAAAAACTTGCCAGAGTGTTCAACAATTTATTGAGAAATGCAGCATCTTACTGCTATCCAAACACTGAAATTGACATAATTGCGATTAAGAAAGGTAATCATGCTGTCGTGATCTTCAAAAATCATGGGCCAACTATTCCGGCAGACCAATTAAGCACAATCTTTGATAAATTCAGCCGTTTGGATGAAGCCAGAACATCCGATACAGGCGGCGCTGGCTTAGGTCTTTCGATTGCAAAGGAAATTGTAAACCTACATGGCGGAGAAATCACGGCACAGAGCCAAGCGGAAGAAATTACATTTACGGTAACGCTGCCTCTTTCAAACAAATCTTAGGAATTTCTTAGGAGTATTCCACATTAAAATTAGAGATTGCAAAGCCCCTGTTCGGTAGAATAGATACTGAACAGGGGCTTTGCTTTTGAGGAAGAAAAGGAGTGATGATTATGGAACTGAAAATTGAGCATTTAAGTAAGCGGTTCAAAGATAAAACCGCTGTCAATGATGTAAGCCTGACACTGACAAGTGGAGTTTGGGGCCTGCTCGGTGCAAACGGAGCAGGGAAAACAACTCTCATGCGGATGATTGCTGATATTATGGTGCCAACCAATGGGGCTATTTATTATGATGGCCAAGACATTCACGAAATGGGGAAAGCCTATCGAGAGTTGTTTGGCTTTTTGCCGCAGGATTTTGGATATTCTCGTGATTTCACGGTCAAAGACTATCTCGAATATATGGCAGCATTAAAGGATGTTCCGGCAAGAGAAACATCAAGGAAAATCAATCATCTGCTGGATATTCTTACGCTTTCGGATGTGAAGCGGAAAAAGATAGCAAAACTATCTGGCGGTATGAAACGGCGTGTAGGCATTGCCCAAGCCATGTTGAACGATCCGAAAATTTTAGTAATGGATGAACCGACCGCAGGACTTGACCCCGGAGAACGGGTACGCTTTCGTAATTTTATTTCCGAGTTTTCCCATGACCGTATTGTGTTGATCTCCACGCACATTGTTTCTGACGTAGAGTATATTGCAACACGAAATGCGATTATGAAAGATGGAAAAATTGTTGATGTAGGTACAACAGACGAACTGGTGAAGCAGATCGAGGGAAAGGTCTGGACTTGCACTATTCCGGCCAGAGATTTAGACAAGTATGAAATGCGCTTGCGAATAATCAACCAGCGCGGGGAAGATAACAACCAAGTATCTATACGGTATCTGTCTGATAAATCCGAAATTGAGGGTTCGATCACCATATCACCGCGCCTTGAGGATTTATACCTCTGGCTATTCCCTCAAGCCGATCTTTCAAAGGAGGGAAATTGATATGCGCTTATTTTGTTTAGAAGTAAAAAGGATTTTGAAATCACGCCGCACCTTGATATTGCTTGCAGTAGCATTATTTCTGGCTGTCATTATGGCTTATCTGCCCATCAGCTTTGAGTCTATCAACCGTCCCGGCGAAAACGGTACTGTAATAGAACTGAATGGCTTAGATGCTATTCAATTTAAGCGGGAATACAGGCAGCAAATTTATGGAGAAGTTACACCGGAGAAAGTCGCAGATGCCTTACGCACATATCAGAAATATGTGCAGGAATATGGTACAGTAGATGATATTCCGTTAGATGTTTATACGGAAAATATCACGGCTATCCGGCCACTTCTTGACCGCTTACCAGAAGCCTTTGCCGATCCCGATACAGGCATAGGTGCTGATCTAATGGAGATTGACCCAGATGTAGTAGAGCAAAGCCTTTATGAACAGTTTGCGTCCCACCTAAACGATATAATGAACCTTGAACAAGAAGATTATCCATCAGCAAAAGAATTTGCAACAGAAAAATATTCCGAAGTTGATAAACCATTCCAGCTTTATCCGGGTTTGAGCCGGGACGCCTTTGACTATATTGAGCTGTATATTTTCATTCTTTCCATTTTGTGCGTTGCGATTGCGGCACCTACATTTGCTAATGAGTATCAAACTGGAAGCGACAGCATTATGCGCTGCACAAAAAATGGACGTGTGAAATTTGCTGTTACCAGAATACTTGCTGCTGGCTGTATTTTTGTGGTAGTGTTCATTTTGGGTATGGTGATCCATTTGTCCATTATCAACCTTGCTTTTGGGACAGAGTGTTTGAAAACATCTTTCCAAATGCTATTTTCCATCATAAATCTTCCCAATATCAATTTGGGGCAATTACAAGTGATTTTGGTATTGGCCGGGCTTTTATCTATATTGGCAAGTATTAGTTGCACACTATTTTTATCTGCAAAGTGCAGGGACTCGTTAAGTTCGTTATTGATTTCACTTGCCGTTATGCTCTTACCGACCATCATTTATACCGCATTGGGCAGTTCCGTATGGCTTTCCACGATTTTACCATCTTCTGGTATTGGCCTGCAAAATAACTTCCTCTATCAGCTTTACGGTTTTAATTTCTTGTATGTTGGAGATATGAGCTTTTGGACACCCTACATTATTCTTATTTCAGCAGCGATTGAAATTCCTGTATTCGTCTTTTTGGCGATACGGTCTTATTGTAAGCATCGAGTGGCGTAAGGGCTTTTATCAAGTATTTGATAAATTCAAACGATATTTGTGATACCGCTAAAACTGTTCATCAAACCGATTCATTATAACGGATGCTACACTTTTGCGCCCAAATTGCTCCTTGCCGTTTGGGCGCTTTTTATTGTGAATCGTGTATTCCAATTCTGTAATTTGATTTTAGCATTTATCTCGGGAGGGACATTGAGGAGTCTAAAGGCTAATCCACCCCTTTAAAATCGAATACTTGTCGCCCACTGGCGGAGCTAATGAGTAGAGATCTTGAAGCAGGTTTCCAAAATTTCTTTGCTTCGTATGCCAAGGGTCAAAAAAAGCACGGAGAAACGGCAATCACCATTTCTCCGTGCTATTTTTCGTCTGGTTGGAATTTTACGATGTCATCCAGTTCGCAGTTAAAAAACTTGCAGAGCGTATCCAGGGTATTGGTGGAGACGGATTCGTTCGCCTGCATCCGGCGGATGGTCGAACTGCTGATACCGGCCTTGGCCTGCAAGGTATATGTGGTTGCACCGTGCCGCTTCATGGTTTGCCACAAGGGCTCGTATGAGATCATTCCTGGTCGTTTCCTCCACTTCCTTCTTTACATATCTCTATTATTGCCTATAATGGAGGAGTAGCGTTATAGGCAATATTGCCTATACAAGAATGGCATAAAGTGAAGAGCATGGGAGGAAACAGGATGGAAGTCGTAACGAAAACCTGCTGTATAACGGGCCACAGAGATATTCCAGCGGAGAAGAAGAAATTTGTGGAAGAAGAATTGCGGAAGGAGGTAGCAGCGGCGATTGAGGATGGCTACACTCGATTTATTTCCGGATTTGCCGAAGGTGCCGATCTTATGTTTGCGGCAGTCGTTGCCGAAGCAAAAAAAGAAAATGACGGATTGTTTTTAGAAGCGGCGATTCCCTATGCCGGCCGGCTGAAGACGAAGAACAAAGACTTTCATAGACTGCTGGCTGCCTGCGCTGGTGTGAAAGTGATCTCCGACCACTATGTTCCCTCGTGCTACATGAACCGCAATCGCTATATGGTTGCCCAGTCGCAGCGTGTGATTGCGGTGTATGATGGACGGGACAAAGGGGGGACGCTGTTCACGCTGCGCGATGCCCATGTTCAAGGGCGAGAGATCAGACTCATAGAGATTTGATTTCAAGGGCAAAACATAAAGGCCGCGTGGGGCTTTTGCATCCCATGCGGCCTTTAATTCAAATCCTGAGTACCGTTACAGTAGTGATTCTATCAGTTGATAGATGTCGGTGAATGGATTAACGGCAATCCCAAACGGTTTATTGCAGTCATTTTGAATATGGTATTGTTCTACACGCTTGGCGTTCTGAATCGCATCAGTTGTATGTTCAGATAACTGCGCATACACATCGCCGGCTTTTTCATAATCCGGGAGGTAGGCGGTCAAGGCTGTCATCACTGCAGGGTAATCTTTGAAAAATTTTGTTGTGTACTGGAAATGCAGCAGATACCAAAACTCAAAGCAAGGATTCGAGATCGCAATGTGAATTCCCTTTGCATCTGCCAGTTTCCTTGCTCTGGAGAGTAAGTTGTCTTTGGCGGCGATAGGATCAGGATTATTATAGTTTACATCACCGTCAGCAACGACCCACACCGCATCCCCATTTGATGCAGAAATCTGATTTTTACTTTGATATTCCACGGCTTTCCGAATCAGGCCAAGGTAATCGGTTTCACCTCCTTTGGTGCGGCTGCCGACTACACGAATGTCAATATTGGTCTGGCGGCTGCGATAATGTTCAAAATATTTCGGTTCAGTTTGAGAACCCTCCGTCACAATCAGAATGACAGGTTTTAGTTTTCTGCGCCGCTGCCCACGCTTTTCAATTTGTCCGCGTGCCATTTTACAGCCCTCCCTTGATAAAGGGAATCGCACCAAAACGGCCGATCAAATAACCCTTTTCTACTTTAGTGTCTTTGCGAACAGAAAAATCGTAAAGGGAGAACAGATCGGTGGCTGCTGTCTGCTCGTCTTTTTCTGTGAACCAAATTTGATCTCTTCTCAACAAATCCAAATCAAGAAGATTGGTGCTGTGAGATGTGAAGATCAACTGAGCACCCTTTGGATTGAATTCTGTGCTGTCAAACAAGGATACCAGATGCCTGGTCAATAGAGGATGCAGATGTGCGTCCATCTCATCAGCCACAAGAAGCGTTCCCTGGTCTAAAGCCTTTTTCACAACGCCGATCAGTTTGAAATAACTGTTGGTGCCGTCAGATTCCTCTGCCATATTTAACGCATAGGATAATGCATTTCCATTGGTATCCTGTACCGTGTGAATGGCCTCAATATTTGCAAAGCTGTCACCGTGCTGCGAAGGAGCAGGCTCTGCATCGCGCATTTGCAAAGCCTGTATTCCCAAATCTGCAACACGCAGCATAGATGCGATCACACGCCGGTAATCATCATCTTTCAGCTGCTCTGCCTCAAGCCCATAAGCGTCCGCCACGGAATTCTTCGTGATAATCTGACAAGAAGCGAACCACTCCAAAACCGGAATCACTTTAGAGTAACTCCAGTTTGATGCAACTGACAAGTAGAGTTTGTTCGCAGAAGTGCGCTCCTTGAGCGTGTTTTGTTCATCTATATCCACCGTAAAACGAAAATCTTTGGTATTTTTCCTCTCAAAAATAAGCGCCTGTCTGCCGTTGGGATAGTAATATAGGTATTCTTCTGTAACAGCCTTATCTGTCACAGAAAAACCATACGCATATCGGATACCTTCAGTGGTAAAGATGACCTCAAAGCTGCTGGGGCGCGTTGGCGTTTCCGGATCAAACTTGAAAGGCGAACGGCCAATGGTCTTATGAAGCTGCTGGTTATGTGAGGTCAGCACATAGTTTACCATGAACCAGAACGCGTTTAGGACATTGGACTTCCCCGAAGCATTGGCTCCGTAAATGACAGCAGACTTCAAATAGCTTTTATTTCCATCCATGATAAGATGCTCTGGATGCTCATTATCCTTGCTGGCCAGCAGGGATAATACAACCTTATCTTTGATGGATAGAAAATTCTCCACACTAAATTGAATCAGCATAAGCGACCTCCTAAACCTTTTCATTTATATATTATAGCCCGTATTTTGTGAAAAATCAACGCAAACGCAAAATAAATTCTTTGAAATGGGAATTTGGAAGGAAGCCTATGTGATAAAGATATACAGCGGTAGATCTGATAATGACAAAAAAGAAACCTGGAGAGCAGTTCGTTACTACTCTCCAGGCACTTTTGCTTTTACAGGTTCTGCCGGATGATCCGCGTGATGATGCCCACGGCCACGCCCCGCTCCATATCCAGACGGGTGACGGCAAAGGAAACGTCATCCTTCTTTCCGGGCATCCGGTAGTCGTAGCAGGAGTGGGCTACCGCATTGACGCCATTGGCGAGCCGGACATAGACCACGCCTTTATGAACATCTGTGACCTTTCCGGCGTACTTGCCCTGGATGCGGCACTTCTGCAGGTTGTCCCGGTCAGTGTTTTCCGAAGTGCTCTTGATGTCGGCCCGGATGCCCAGGTCCTCCAGACTGTTGCGCCGTACACTGAGGATACGGACCAGCACTTCATCGCCCACAGCAAACCGCTCATGGGCGTCGCCGATCCAGTCCCAGGCAAGGTCGCGGGCCAGAATGGAGCATTCCACGCCGAACACCTCCACACGGACGACCTTTTCCGCCACAGCGATGACCCTGGCCTGGACAATGCGGCCCTCGTAGACGCGGTACATCCCATCGGGGTCAAGGTCGAAATAGAAGGTCTGGCGCTTGCGCATCATGGCCTCCCGGCGGCTGGCTACCACGCTGCGGGTCTTGGAGTCGATGCCCCGCACCACAAAGTCAATGTCGGCGCCCAGCATATTCCCCAGGATCTTGTTCTGGCGCAGCATCAGGTCAGTGTATTCCTGGCCGGAGGGGCTGCGGCCCAGATTGATCATCATTTCTTTCAGGGGGATGATGATGCGGAATCCCTTGTAGTCCACCACAGCCACCGTCTTTCGGTTGTCCAGCTGCTCAATGCCGCCCAGCTTGCCGGTGAGGATGCGGCGGGTGCGGTAGGCGTTGTGGATCTCATGCCAGATGATGTCCTCACGGTCTTCCTGCGTCTCCACATCTTCCCGGCTGCGGATGGTCAGGATCGAGGGCTCACTGCGGCGGGGAGCGGCGGTGCGCCTGGGAGTAGAAGTGGGAGCAGGGGCGGCCTCTGCCAGCGGTTCGGCCAGCGAGGCAGGAACTTCTGCCGCAGCCGCCTCACCGTCATCAGACGGCGCATCTTCCCCAGTAGGAGCCATCGGCGCAGGAGGCTCTGCTTCTGCGGGAACTCCTTCCGCCGGCTCCGTACTCTCAGCCGGTGCGGTCTTTTTCCTGCGGGTGGCCCGCTTGGGCTTGGGCGGTTCCGGTTCCTCAGCCGCTCCAGAAACAGGCTCACTGGGGACATCGGCTGCACCATCATCAGCGGGAACAGCAGAGGCACCTTCGCCATCATCACTGTCAGAGCCCTCTGTCAGAGCGGCGTCATCATCGCCGGGAAGGGCGTCTGCCACCGTAGCATCGGTGTCCATCTCACCAAACATCTCGCTTTCGGTGAGTTCCGGGAGGCTGCCGTCATCCTCAATGGTGGGTGCTTCTTCATCCGGCTGGTCCATAGAGGCCAGCAGCTCATTCAAATCGCCGCCATCAGCGGGTGCCGCCATATCAGCCTGCGCTTCATCAGGGGGCGGAGTGTTCTCCACGGGAACCGTGGTCTCAGGTGCGGTATTTTCCTGCTCAAGCAATTCTTTTTTCTTGGTTGCCATAAGTAAAAACCTCCTTATGTTGTGAATTTAAGAAAGGATCGAGTCCTTGTCTGTGGTGATGATCCCGTCCGGGGCCTCGGAAGCAGGCGGTGACGGGGGCGATTTCGGGGCAGCCGGCGTACCGGAAGATTTCGGTTTTCTCTTTGCCGCCGGCTTCTTGGGGGCGCTTTCCTTCGGCTTGGGGGCCGGGGGCGGCGCGGCGGCAGGTTTCGGCTGCGCTTGTTCCTCCAACTCGCGCCATTCAGGAATGTGCGCGGAGGCTTTGCAGTCGCGGAGCTTGGAGGATTCCGGATGCTTGGAGTAGTCCATCTTCTCTACCTTCAGGGCCTTTTGGCCGCGGATAATAACCAGCGCCTGTGTAATCGGGAGACGAAGCACTTCATCCGGGGTGAGGACAGGCCGCTTGCCGACGCCGGAGGTCTCCCGGTATTCCGGCGTATAATTGGAGATGCGCCAGGTGCCCAGCTGCTTGGATTTACTGGACACTGACACAGAGGCCAGACCGGTGCGCTCGGAGATGAATTCCGCCGTCAGGCTGTCTGTGCAGCCCAAAAACAGCTGCGCATCACAGTTTCCCAAAATTTCCTGCCAGAGATTGAGCGGGTATCTGTTTTGGAGACCCGCAAGGTTTTGGAAGACGCAGCTCATGGATATGTTTCTGGATCGAATCACACTGAGACGGCGGGAGAGGTCCGGAATGGTCCCGCAGGCAGTGAGCTCTTCCCCCAGGATATGGACGGGAACCGGCAGCTTGCCGCCCTCACAGTTCTTGTCTGCATACCGCACCAGCTTAATAAAGCAAAAGGACAGGAACAGGCTTGCCAGAAAATCAAAGGTGCTGTCCTGGTCGCTGGTAACGAGGAAGTAGGCGCACCGCTCCTGGCCGGGCAGTTCCAGGTCAATCTCATCCCGGGCGGTGATCTTCTTGATAAGCTCCGACTGGAACACCTGCAGCCGGGAGCCAAGGCCGATGATGACGCCGCTGCGCACTGTGTCGCTGGCTTGCTTGAACAGGCTGTAGGGCGCTTTGGCCGGATGGGTGGGCGGCAGAACATCAAACAGGTTGTCCAGGTCGGATTCCCCGTTCAGCGTCAGCAACCGGTACACCTCGCCGATATTCCGGTTTTCTTTTGCATAGCTCTGGTCCACATAGAGGACAAGGGCTTTCAGCAGGTTCATCTCACAGGAGTCCCAGAAGTGGTCGCCCTTGCCGGTGCTGTTGGTGTTCTTGATAATGACATCCACAAAAAGCTGAGCCATCAGTTCCTGCCCTTCCACTTCGGAAAGGCAGTTCCAGCTGTCTGAATTTTCCGGCAACACCAGGTTGAAAACCTTGACACAATAGCCCTGTTCCCGCAGGTATTCGCTGGATTTTTCATAGAGTTCACTTTTCGGATCTGAAATGATCAGCGATTCCCCACGGATCACCGCCTGAAGGATGCGGTTCATACAAAATGAGCGGGTCTTCATGCTGCCTGACGAGCCGTACACGGCGAGGTTGCCGTTGATGCGGGGATTTTCAGGAATACAGACGGCTTTCCCGTCCAGCATCCCCAGCACAATGCCCTTATGCTTGCGCAGATCCGGCACCAGATCCAGCACACCCTTCATTTCCTTGCGGCCCATCCAGCCGGAGGTGCCATAGGTGCCCTTGGCCGAATAGACAAAGTTCCGGTCTGTGTCATACTCGCCGGTATCACTGTAGCCCATCCGCATGACCATGAGCAGCAGGACCGCCAGCAGGCCAATGCAGATCAGCACCCCGTACACTCCATAGGGCGGATGGAGAACAGAGGTGAGGCAGGTAATAAAATCGGGCGACGCTGCCGCCGGAGATGTGCAGTCTCCGGGGATGCCGCCGCCCTGTTTCCATGCCGCGTAGTTGCCCAATATCTGCCCCAGAAAGCCGCCTGCGTAGAGAATCGCAAGGATGGCAAACGGCGCAGCGATCAGGCCTGCAATGAGTTTCTTCTTATCTATGGGAACAACCTCCCCTCGAATTTTGTGAAATCAATGGTTTGAAAGCGGACCCAGCTACCGCAGTAACGGCGCAGCACATCTGCCTGGAAGTCGAAGCAGATCAGCGTGCCGGGGCGCTCCATCAGGTCGAGGGAGGTGCTGAAGCGTGTGATCCGGGGCAAGTCGCAGGAGTAGCCGAACAGCACCGGCGTTCCGTCCTGCTCCGCGGCATCCTGCTCAATGGCCTTTCCGGTGTTCCCGGCAATCAAGCCCTGGGACAGAATGCGGTTAAG
>UMKW01008571.1_pt1 | contig 11973 bp, 14 predicted proteins | sample 1966391 | NCBI WGS metagenome assembly UMKW01 (sample SAMEA4836183, study PRJEB28245) | human gut metagenome | biome: gut microbiome; material: fecal sample | place: Denmark | collected 2008
TTCCAATTGTTCGCTTGCATGATTTTATAGATTATTGTTAAACTATTCATCTATTGATGATGTATAAGTTAGCTGTAATCTGGTTAGGTGTTAATAGTACGGGTGAAAATGTACGAAATTATTATTATTTTTCATACTTATATGTTTTAGAAGGTTAAGTTTTGCGGTCATAGCATGGGGGTTATACCTGGTCTCGTTTCGATCCCAGTAGTGAAGTCCTTTTGTGTTTTGTTTGTGTACTATGGTTTTCTATGGGAATTTCATTTCGCTGCAAGCTTTCTTCTATTACAATTATTACTTACTTATTTACTTATTACTTATCATTTTCATATTTGTAATAGGTTTTGCGGTCATAGCATGGGGGTTATACCTGGTCTCGTTTCGATCCCAGTAGTGAAGTCCTTTTGTGTTTTGTTTGTGTACTATGGTTTTCTATGGGAATTTCATTTCGCTGCAAGCCTATTATATTATAATTTACTTATTTTTATTGTTTTAGTTATTTCTTAATTTATTTTTATTTGTTTTTTCAATGAATTAAGAAATAGTTAAATATTATTTTATACATAAATATTATTGCTGTATCATTTTTTAATGACTGATGCCTTCGGTCCTTCTATGAGGAAAGTTGATACTGTCTGTGATTAGGAGAAACCCAGCATTAGATAGGCTGCCCGTTTCGAGGGTTACTCGAGGAGGGAAGGGTATTCTACCGATGATTCAAGAGAGTTAGTATACGGGCAATAATTTTTATATTGGATTACTTTTTTGATTTAAACCCTTTATGGGCATATTGCACAATGAACTGTTTTGATAGAGTAAGATGTATTATAATTGGCATTAGTTCTTTTTATCATATTTTTCATATATTGTATAAACTATTTTAATGAAAAAGATATTTCAAATTAAATAATAATCCCATTTATCATCATTGATTATTTTGCTGTGGGTTTTACAGGTTATCTTTTCATCGTCCTGTGAATGCCACTGCGCAGTCATCATAAATGGATTGGATAGGAGTTATTTTTTTCAGAAAGTCAGTCACTCATTTTTTGTGAAACCGGTCAATTCATTTCCAACAGGGAAAATTCCCTTCTTTTGAGTCTGTAAAATTTTATAGGCTTATTTGATTTTTATGTGTTTTTCTGTCCAATTTTCCATTTGGTAGTTTAAAAATGTTAGAATTCCGTTTTTAGTTTTGTATAATTTCTTTATTTTTTCTGGGTTAGTTTGTCTGTAGTAATTCTCGACTTTATTTGATGTTTTTTCAATATTTTCATCATCTAAGTGTTGTACATATCTGTGAAAGTGATTAATGATGTGTTTTCTTATAAAATCTTTTAATACTACTGGTATGGCCACGTAATTTTGTAAATATTGTTTGAATTGTCCTATTGCTTCTTTTGTTGAATTTTGTCTGAAACAGTTTTTTAATTCTTGCGCATTTTCATAGATATGTTCTCTTTGTTTTGTGTTAATCTTGTTTCTTCTGCAGTGAACTTTTAATTTGTGATTTATTGTTTGAAATAAATGAAATATGCATAATTGATGATTTACACCTATTTCATCGGCTACATTGCGATACATTGGAAATAAATCTGTTGTTAAGCAAATAAATGGTTTATTTTTCGTTGAATCTAAGATAAATTTTTTAGTATTTTTTAGTATTCTGCGACGTACTATTCGTTCTAAGACCGGAACATTAAGTATAGCATCAAATAATGTTAATCTGTAATGTCTGACTCCATTAAGTCTTAAAAATTGCCCATCATATAAATAGTAGCCAGAATATTCAAATTCTTCGTTGTTGATTGTTTCCTTGTGATTTTTGTTGGACCAATTCTTGATTGTTTGATGAGATACATGGATTTTAAGGAATATTTCAAAGTATTTACTTATTTTACGAAGTGATTGACATTCAATTTTCATTATTTCAGGTATTTTATCCATTATTTCTTGTAAAAATTGTTTATTTTCATCAATTAATGGATTGTTGTATATTTTAGAATTTTTTTCCACATTTTTTGCATTGATATTGCTGTTCTTTGAATTCTGTAGTTTTTCCATTGATATTTTGTTTGTTTTTTGTTATTGTGTCTTTTTTGATTATTTTGTGGCTTCTACAAACTGGACAAATTTGATTAACATATGAAAATATGTTATTTTCGTCTAAAAATAGTTTTTGATTAGTATTTTCAATATTTGGGCTTTTGTTAAGCCTTTCTGAAATGATTTTTTCATGATCAATTTTTTCTTCAGAAAAATCAAAAAGTTTAAGTTGTATGAAGTTTAAATTACTATTGGGGGAAAATTTGTTTTGTTTGGTCATAAAATATTATTTGTCCTCACTTATTTAAGTAATTTACTATTTTTAAATCAATATTTTTTAAATTAAAGCAAAATTAGAATGAATTTTCATCGAGATGAAATTTCAACTGTAAAAAAATTAATTTGAAAAAAGCCTATAAAATTTTACAGACTCCTTTTACTTATGAAAAATAGTTTCTTTTGAAGAGTTATATATGAGAGATATATTTTTTGAAGTTATTCTCCATCATCCATTTCGTCAAGTTCCTTTTGCAAATCATGGATTTGCATTTCCTTGTAAAATCTTTCGAACTTGCCTACTTCAATGAGATAAGCTGAAACTTCAAGAGCATCTCTATAGGTATAATTGGATTCTTTGATAATTTGCTTTTTATCTTCATCCATGTAGGATGATGTATTATTTATATTGGCCATAGCTATTACAACCTGTATATAATAATTAATATAATATTTTATTATTTCAATTATATAAAATTATCATTAAAAAAGTTCATGGTTAATGTTTCAAAAATAAGAATCATTGCCTATATATATATGGTTGAATTAATTATGGAGTTTTTTTAGAAAAAAAGTTGAATAACGAGCTATTCTCCATAATAATTCAACTGCCTCACCATATGAAGCCACCCAAATATTTTTGAGTGGTAATAATTAATCTTATTTTAAACATATTTAAAGAAAGTGCGAGAGAGCAAATGATGACTATTATTATATTCTCATCTATGTTGATTTTGAATTGTTTAATAGTCGATGTTTCCTACAAGATAATGTTAAAATACTAATAGCTACTTTTTTAGATTTTATTTAATTATATGTCTTTGACATTAACGGAAGGGTTTTTGCATATCAAATATGATTTTAAATATGGATATATAGGATCTGTTTCAATTAACTCAACCAGTCGATTTCATCATAATTCCATATTTCAATATGGTCATCACACACCATGATTGCTCCGTCTTCGCAGTTTTCGTATAATTCAATTGCTTTGTTTTTATATTTTACGGGAACTTTTTTCCCATATCTACCTTTTTTATAAACTATAGGTTTATTAGTGCTTTTTAAAAATTCAATTGCATCTTCAATAGTAGCCATAATATCAACATCATAATTGAAAATATTCATAATAGTTTCTCACTATTTTGAAGTAAATTATTATTTTTTATAAAATCATCGAATTCATTATTAATGTGATTAATTAACACCATTAACCCTTTAGATATAATTCTCATCATTATTTTCCATTAATTTTTCTTGAAAATTATGTTCCTTGACTAAATTAACATAATCTTCAAAATCAATTTCATTGAAAATATTTTCATCGATGCAAATATTAACTGTATACATCACGATTATCTTATTTAAAATTTCATTTGCATCTTCTTTATCATATAATGATAAAAATAATGATTGAAAATTAAAAAAAGCATTTTTAAAGCTAATATAAGGGATAAAACCAAGTTCTATAAAAACCAAAAATATACTAATAATTTGATTCCATGAGTTATACAATAAACATAAAAATCTCATCAAATAATCCTCAATTTTAAATAGAATTTGAGTTTCATATTTATCCAATCTTTCTTTAAGAGCTAACTTATCATCACCAGCATTAAATGTGAATAAATCAATTTTTTTATTTTGTAAGATATTTTCAATTTCATTAATTGATTCGAAGTTTTCAAAAAATAATTTTTTGGATAAAATTTCATCACAGTCAAGTAAAGATGAAAGTAGTTGATAGAATATTTTATTTTTCATTTCTATTAGTTCATCATTATACACTGAAATAATATAATCTACAGGCAAAATATAAAAATGAAAACTTAAAGCCTCTAATAAATGCAATGTATTTTTAAATAATCTTTTAAAAATTGAAATTATGTCAAAAGTATCATCTACTTGATTATTGGCAAGGTTTTGAAATTTTAATATTGGATCATTAATAATATGTTCCTCTCCGAATGTTTTAAAGTAGTAATAGCAATTATCTTCAATATCCAAATACATTGACCCTGCTAAAAACAATGTTTCTTTATTTTCAAAATAATTCAAATCAAATAAGAGTTTATCTCTATTTTTTCTCCAAAAGATATCTACTTCTTCGATTATTTTTGTTATTTCGATTAAATTTAAATCATTTGAAAATACAATCATTTCTTTTGATTTTAATATGTTATAATATTCTGTTTGAATATTATACAAATAAGTAATAAGTTTACTCATTTTTTTACCTCATATTTTGAAATGAATTCTTCAGACAATGAATAATTATCATCAATAAAAGATAATAATTTTTTAAATACCATTATTGCATCAGGTAAAACATCAGCTAAGCCATGATTTAATTGAACATCTGGAACATTATGTCCCAAATGAAGTGGATTAACGCACTTTAACATTGCACTTTCACAAACTGCTCCCATAATCCATGAGCAAAATTTGATTCATAATCGTAATACAAATCATATAACTCTTTTTCACCCACGTCATTAGCTCTTTTTCTTATATCCTTTTTAAAATACCTAACTTCAACATTTAAAAACATTTCATCATTTTGTTCATTAATTAATGCATCAATCAATTCGGTGTTTAAATGTGAGTTTTCAAATTCATTTACTTCACGAGCTTTTATTAGAATCATTTTATATTTACCAATACCATATTCTTGATATTTTTCCCATATCTTGGTTCTTTTTGTTCTTTTTTCTGATTAAATTTTAATGTGATATAAACTTCAATTAGTATTCTTAAACCCAATCTTCCCATAACTTTATTTCTAAGATTACATTCAACAAGTTCATTTAATACTTTTAATGCATAAACTGAAGAACCTATAATAACATTAAATCGTGAATCCTCAATTTCTGTTTCTGAATTTTCAATAATTAATTTTTGAAATTCTAGTTTAACATCTTCAATAAAATTTTCATCTAATACAAAGTGGTTTATATATTCCCCATATCTCAAATTACAACCTCCAATTTCCAATAATTCTTTCCAAAATAATCTTATAAATTCCTGGTGATGTTGATAAATGTCATGTTGAACTGCACCAAACATACTCCTAACTGTTGGTCTGTATATCCTCATTTCGTCATTCTCATGAGGAGTTTTTGGATATTTGTATAAATAATCGCCTATTTCACTAGTTTTTTCTGTTAAATGAATATTTTTTCGTATGAGAAAATAAAACGTTAGAATTATATATTGGACATCAGTTGCCCCATCTGATTTATTAGTACCATAATTTTCAACGATATTCCCCAATATAAAAAGTTTATCTTCAACATTAAAACTTTCTATAGTAAAATATTCTTTGAATAACTGGTTTTGATTAAAAACAATAGTTAATGGAGATAATACATCAATATCGAGATATTTTAATATGATGTTATAAAATTCAATTTGATGAGGTTTATCTAATGAGAAAATATATGATAATTGTAAAGAATCAAATTGAAAAGAAGAATCTTCAATTCCTTTAAAAATTAATGATAATTTTAAAAAAGCATCTTCACGATTATAATAATTTAATATTAATGCAATCCAAATGAAATCTGGGAGGCAATCATTTCTCCAATTATATAATTTAATATTATTAACTTGATTAATTGGAGATTTAAAAATTCATTTTTCATATTTATGGTCTTTTAGTTTATCATAAGGATGGTTTCTCATATATAATAAATTAAACTTATCTCAATATATTTTTAATGTGAAAACATTCATTTCAAAAAGATGTTCCTACTTTTTAAATATACATTTTTAAATATACTATTTTTAAATAGATTAATTTATATATAAATAAACATAACTTAGTATTAAAGATGATAAAAAGGGTTCAATATGGATGCAGGAAAGAAAAACTTATTAGATTTTTTAGGTCAAAACCAACAGTTATCAATTCCAATCTATCAAAGAAAGTATAGTTGGACAGATAAAGAATGCAATCAGTTATTTGAAGATGTTGTACAAGTAGGAAACTCTAGTGATGAACAAAATCATTTCATTGGTTCAATTGTGTACATGAACCAGAAAGGACATATTGCCAGCCCAATTAACAAATTAATGATTATTGATGGACAGCAAAGGATCACTACAATATCATTGTTTGTCTCAGCATTAAGTGATTATCTGTTTAAAAATCCAAATGAAAATATAATGAATCCTTATAATTTAATAAATTATTTTCTGATTAATGATAAGGAAACAGGTGAACTTAAATATAAACTTATTCTAACTGATGACGATAGAGTTACTCTAAAAAAGATTATTGACAACTTGAATGCAGGAGACAAAATACCTTTTGACGAGGACGATTCAATTAGAGTTAAAGAGAACTATGAATACTTTAAAAGAAGAATCAACGACGATAACGTTGAACTTATTTATCAAGGTCTGAATAAATTATTAATAATCTTTGTGGCATTAGAACACAATATTGACAATCCTCAACTTATCTTTGAAAGTTTAAACTCAACAGGTTTAGAATTGTCTCAAGCAGACCTTATCCGCAACTATATTCTCATGGGTTTGGATTCAGAACAACAGGAAAACCTTTATACAACTTATTGGCAAAAGATAGAAAAAACATTTGAAGAATCAGGAAGCTTGTTATTTGATAAATTTATAAGAGATTATCTGACTGTCAGAACAGACAAAGTACCAATCTTTAGAAATATCTACAGGGATTTCAAAAAATATTCAGGAGAATATGAAAATATAGAACTTCTTGTAAAGGATGTTTTTAAGTTTTCTAAATATTTCTCATGTATTGCTTTTGGTCGTGAGCAAAATGCTAAATTAAAGGAAGCAATGGATAGCTTAAGCAATATGGGATATGATGTTACTTATCCTTTTTTATTACATCTCTATAAAGACTATGATGCCGAACTTTTATCAGCAGATGAATTTATTGAAATTATAAGATATACTGAAAGCTATTTGCTTAGAAGACTAATATGTAATATTCCTACAACTTCACTGAATAAAACATTTGCTAAAATGTATAATGAACTTGATACCGAGAATTATTCAGAGTCTTATCAAGCAAGACTTGTTTTAAAAGAAAACTATCAAAGAATGCCAAAAAATAGAGAATTCGGAAGAAACTTCAGAGAAAGAGATATCTATAACTTAAAAGGTAAGAATAAAGAGTATATTTTTGACAAGTTTGAAAACTGGAATTCAAAGGAAAAAACTCCTGTTGAAGCTTATACTATTGAGCATATCATGCCTCAAAATCCAAATCTCTCTCAGGAATGGAGGGATTGTTTAGGTCCAAATTGGGAAGAAATTCAAAAAACCTATCTTCACACAATTGGAAACTTAACTCTCACAGGTTACAATCCAGAACTAAGTGACAGACCATTTCAAGAAAAAAGAGATATGGAAGGTGGATTTAGACAAAGTGCCATTAGATTAAATGTTTATTTACATGACCTGCAAACATGGAATGAAACAGAAATCAAAAAAAGAACAAACCATCTTATTGAAAAAGCTTATAAAATATGGAAATATCCGGAAATATCTCAAGAAGTCATTGACAGATATGCTCCTAAAGAAGAGAATGGTTCTGAAATTGATGAATCCGATCTTACTTCAGTTGAAAAATTAAGATTGGTACTGGACTGAATTTAATAAGTATTTAAATGAAAAAGACAATTTGTTTGTTTATCCGATACCAAATAAAGATAATTGGTATTCATTATTCATGAAAACTGGTTTGGCACATATTGAATTAACCATTTCACTCGTTCAAAAAAATACTATCAACGCTCATTTCAGAATCAAAAAGAACAGTAATGAAATCTTTGACCAATTATATAGTCAAAAAGATACTATTGAATCTGAAATAGGTATGGCATTAGAATGGGATAAAGGAGAAAATAAAAAAATATCAAAGTTTGGAAAAACTTTAGACATTGATATTAATGACAAGTACAACTGGGAAAAAGCTATAGATGGCAATATAACATGGCATCAAAATTACGCAATGTACTTTTACCTAAAGTGAAAGATTTAAATTAAACTGTTTCGATTGATATTAATGTAAAAAATAATGAGTTAACATTAATGTTAACTGCTATACAAATCGGTGAATATCCAGGATGAATTATATGCTATGAGATATCCGTCTTCGCACCAGATTGCTCTGACATTACCTGAAGTCGTATCAGCAACTGTAGCGGATCTCTGTTAATCCAGTTTCCTCCAGTATGTTTTTTATGTCTCAGTCTCAATCTGATCTGGCCGGTTCCTGAAACTCTGCATTTGACATGGATAAACTGCACATCATAACCTAAAGATTTAGCTATTCTGTAATACACCTGTCCCCAGTCCACACAGTTGGAACCTTTACCCTGACTGGTATCATTGATTGTTTTCTTGTCTGTCTTTTGTGAATCAAAGTATTTGCTGTATAATTCTTCTTTGCTATAATGGCTAAAGCCTCATCAATGGTGTTTCCTTTGTAGTTGAATGTTTTGATAAACAGCTTCATTGTTGAGTCACTAATCCGGAAGCTTTGACATTCTGTAAACGATTGCAGGAAGCCTTCCGTTTGCTCTGATATATGCCTCTGTTCTTATTGCCATGTCCATATATTCCGCGTTATCAATTTGAGTTCCATTTTTTAGTGTTACGTAGTTTGGAAGGAAATCTAAAGAACTGTTATCCTTAAGCAAGGCCATTGTATACATTGAAACCAGCTTATCTGTTCCTAATGTCTTGGCTTTCTTTTCAACATCGCTGCAATTACCTTTCAATGTCAATATCTGGTAGTAGTCACGCTTCTTGTACTTCTTTTTGTTCTGGATTAACCAGATGCTATTGAGTTCATTGCCTGGCAAAAACTTGTCCAGCTGATATTATCTTCGACTCTTTCAAAAACTTTGTTGATTTGAAATTTTTTGATGAAAATTAGTTATGAATTTTTAATTTTGTTTAAAAATAGTTAAATTTAATAAATAGATGGAGTAAAAGTTTTTATTATGCAAAACCAAAAAACAAATACTCCAAATAGTATTTTAGATGTTAAACAATATATATTTTGTGATTCTGATGATGGATTTGTCCTTTCAGATCCTCGTTTTATGAAAATTTTTAAATCCTGTCAAAATGCTTTGAAATCTTTTGATTTGAGTTTTAAGAAGGATGTTCCTTTTTTTAAAATGAATTTGGCCAAATGTCCTCATTGTGGAACTCGTCATGTTGTTAAATATGGTTTTACAAAAAGAACTCTAGTATTTAAAGAAATAGGTAAAACTAAGGTGAAAGTTCAACGTTATATCTGCAAACGTTGTGGCAAAACGTTTCAAACTGATTTAACAAGTCTTGTTGACAAAAACAGCAATTTTACGAACGAATTGAAAAGTGAATCTGAACATTTAATTTCAGATTATCTTGGAAGCTTAAAAAATGTTTGTAAATCCTTTAAAAAATTCTTTGGAATCACTGTTTCACACCAAACAATTGAAATTGGCTTTTTGTTAATGAAAACATTTTAGAATTTGATTTAGGACGTTGCTCGGGTTATTACGTCTTTGATGTAGAATGGATAAAAATCAATGGAGAATGGAAATATCGTCATACATTATTTGATTCTATCTCAAATTACATCGTAGCCGATGCAATTTACGATACTGAAGATGAAATCACTGTTGAAAAGTTTTTAAGAGAATCAACAGTAAATAAAAATAAAATTGCAATCACAACAGATTTAGATAAAAAATATGCCTCAATTATATCAAAACTAGGTTTTAAACACCAATTATGTATTTTTCATACTAAAAAGAGTTTAAATAAACAATTAAAAACTTTTAAAGATAAAAATCGTATTTCTGACGAAGAATATAAAGAATGTCACAAACAACTAAAACTAATCAAAGATTTATTCGATTTAAATGACTATGATGAATTCAAAAATGAAGTACAATCATTAATTTATCGTAAAGATGATTTTCATCCAGTCATATATAAAATAATTAGAAAATCAATAGCACCAAGATATAAAAGCTTCATTTATCACTTAAAAGATAAGAAAATTGAAAAGACAAGTAACAAAATTGAAAATGCATTTCAAAAAACAATGCCAAAATCCAGAAAACGAATATTCAAGACCAAACGAGGAGTTTTAAAACGAATATATCGCAGAGATCTAATTTGGAATCAAAATCGAAAAAACGATTTTGAAAATCAACAAAGTTTTTGAAAGAGTCATGGTTATCACATTTTATTATATTAATTATTATATATTTTATTACTTATTTTATATAAATATTTATTATATTTCCACACCACTATCAGTCAGAATCCTTTCACCTACTGGCTGTTCCTCTTCAAAGTTACTTAAGTAGTTTTTATAGATTTCATCACCCTCGGCTGAAAGTTCCATAATGTATCTTAAAACATCATCTCTTGAATAGCTGAAATAAACATCTAAAGTTTCACTGATGCCCATTAGCTCCAGTTGCCTGTTTAATAATTCATTGCAGTACTTTAACACCCACTTCTGGTCATTAGCCACATTAACAATAAACTCAGTAATAGCTGAATCATTAATGTACTCCGCTACATTCTGGTTGGATTTTTCATTATCTGCCTGAGACTGAGGAGTAACAAAAGTTCTTAAGATATTATTCCTGAAGATTTCAGTTTGCCGAGTATAATTGGATTGGTAGTTGTTACCCCCTAAGATTTTAGATTCAATTCCTGGAGGTAGAATAGCTACGTTTGAATCTGCTGTTGTTCCGTAATCCGCATAAAGATTTTCTTTTGCAGTAGCTGAAAGTTCCGTAACAATAGGCTGACCGTTAGAATCAAGTGAGGGTTTTACTTCAATGATATTGTCCTTATTAATTCTCTCTACTTGATTACGTTCAAGATTGCACTTGTGGTATATATCATCAAGGCAATTGAGGATAATACTTTGAGCTTCACAGTATATTTCATTGTACATGAAGTTAATGACCTCATCAGGTTCATACTTAACCGTTAATGTTCCTTCTTCAACACTAACATAGTTGTCGAACTCTTCCGGAGATTCGTTAACAATATCTTTCGGCATCTCATGCTAAGTATAGCTGCACTTCATTATCATCATTAAACTCTTTCTTTAATCCATAGTCATGAGCACCGATTTCTAAAAATATAGGTTTGATGTATTTGCCTATTGATTTGTCCCATCTCTCAACAGGTTTAATAAGACCTTCCCCATCAACCATTCCACCTTGCAGAATATTTTTAGCAACCTGGCTGATGTCGATTTTCCTGGCCCATAAAATTAAAGTCAATTTCTGTTCTTGGGATAATTTATTTTCCTTATCCACAAGAACAATATTAACATTGGCTTTATCAATTCTGTTTTTCAAAACACCTGAAGTATAACCATCAAGCTTAACAGCATAACGAGCATTAGCTATTGTTTTATTAACAACTGGGGGAAGTGCATCAGGAAGATCAAGACCAGTATTAATTCCATCGGTTCTTGGTTGTCTTTCATCTTTGCCCCAATAGCTACGCTTAGTATTATACTGTTCCACACGGTTATTCAATAATCTAGTTTTAATAAAAGAAGTAAATCCCATAACAATCAATTCCAATAATTTATTATATTATTTATTATATTATTTATTATATTATTTA
>UMKW01066858.1_pt1 | contig 11940 bp, 11 predicted proteins | sample 1966391 | NCBI WGS metagenome assembly UMKW01 (sample SAMEA4836183, study PRJEB28245) | human gut metagenome | biome: gut microbiome; material: fecal sample | place: Denmark | collected 2008
GCCGTCCCATTTCACAGCTGAAATTCAACAGCGTTTCCGTCTCCACGCCGTGTCCTCCGTTTCCCCCTCAGCTCTTGCCCTGGATCTGGGCGCCGCACTTGGGGCAGGTAATGATGATCTTGCCCTTCCCGGCAGGCACCCGGCAGATGGCGCCGCAGCCCTTGCAGGTGAAGTACTTGTGATCCTTGTCGGCATGGCGGGCCTTGGCGGCGCCGCGGCTGCTCTTCATCTTCCACAGCCAGTTCACAAACCGCTGGTTCTCCGCGCGGCGCTTGCCCAGGTTCTTGGAGAATACCCGGAACAGTGCATACACCCACGCCGCCATGGACAGCCAGTACAAAATGGTCCCCAGCAGCGGCAGCCGCCGGGAGAGGACCATGGTCAGGATATCCAGAATCAGGCAGGTCCATACCACCGTCAGCCCCAGCTGATCGATGCCGTTGCGGCCATACATGAACCGGATCAGTCCGGCTCTGAGCTTTTGAAAAAATCCCATGGGACGCGCTCCTTTATCCGCCGGTACAGCGCACCGGGCGGCTTATTTTTTCCCTTATTTTACTCGCAATCAGCAAAATACACAACCATTTCCCAGTTAAATTTACAAAAAGGTCATTTATTTGCGGCAGCGGAAGTGCTATACTGGGCCTGTTGTGAAAAAAGAAACGCAAGGAGTGGTTTTCCATGGCAAAAAAGCAATTCAAGGCGGAGTCCAAGCGTCTGCTGGACCTGATGATCAACTCCATCTATACCCACAAGGAGATCTTCCTGCGGGAGATCATCTCCAACGCCAGCGACGCCTGCGATAAGCTGTGCTACCAGGCGCTGACCGATGACGCCGTGGGCATGGGCCGCAAGGACTTCAAAATCGAGATCCGGGCGGACAAGGACAGCCGGACCCTCACCGTCAGCGACAACGGCATCGGCATGGACAAGGAGGACCTGGAGAACAACCTGGGCGTCATCGCCTCCTCCGGCTCCTACAAGTTCAAGCAGGAGGTGGGGGACGACGCCAAGGACACCGACGTGATCGGCCAGTTCGGCGTGGGCTTCTACTCCGCCTTCATGGTGGCGGACAAGATCACCGTGGTGACGAAGAAGTACGGCGCGGAGAGCGCGTACACCTGGACCTCCTCCGGCGCCGACGGCTACACCGTCACCGAGGGCGGCCGGGAGAGCGTGGGCACCGACATCATCATGCACATCAAGCCCGACACCGACGACGAGAACTACAGCGAGTTCCTGGAGTCCTGGAGACTGCAGGAGCTGGTGCGCAAGTACTCCGATTATATCCGCTTCCCCATCCGGATGGAGGTCTCCAAGACCCGCCGGAAGGAGGGCAGCCCCGACGACAAGCCGGAATATGAGACCTACCAGGAGGAGGAGACCCTCAACTCCATGGTGCCCATCTGGCAGCGGCGCAAGTCCAGCGTGAAGCCGGAGGAGTACAACAAGTTCTACCGGGACAAGTTCCACGACTACACCGACCCCCAGAAGGTCATCGCCGTCTCCGCCGAGGGCGCCGTCACCTACAAGGCGCTGCTGTTCATCCCCGGCGCCGCCCCCTTTGACTTCTACACCAAGGAGTATGAGAAGGGCCTCCAGCTCTATTCCAACGGCGTGCTCATCATGGACAAGTGCGCGGACCTGCTGCCGGAGCACTTCCGCTTCGTCCGGGGCGTGGTGGACTCCCCCGACCTGTCCCTGAACATCTCCCGGGAGCTGCTGCAGCACGACCGGCAGCTGAAGGTCATCGCCGCCAACCTGGAGAAGAAGATCAAGAGCGAGCTTGGAAAGCTCCTCAAGGACGACCGGGAGGGCTACGAGAAATTCTGGAAGAACTTTGGCCGTCAGCTCAAGTACGGCGCGGTCAGCGAGTACGGCGCCCACAAGGACCTGCTCTCCGACCTGCTGCTGTTCTACTCCTCCAGGTCGAAAAAGCCCGTCACTCTGGCCGAGTACGTCTCCCGGATGAAGGAGGGCCAAAAGTTCATCTACTACGCCGCCGGCGAGTCCCTGGAGAAGATCGATCGTCTCCCCCAGACCGAGGGCCTGCGGGAGAGCGGCACGGAGATCCTGTATTTCACCGAGGAGGTGGACGAGTTCTGCGCCCAGATCCTCCACGCGTATCAGGACAAGGAGTTCCGCTCCGTGCTGGACCAGGAGATCGCCGAGGGCGACGAGAAGAAGGCCCAGGAGGCCGCGGACGCCCACAAGGCCGCCTTCGACTTCGTGAAGGAGACCCTGGGCGACAAGGTCAAGGAGGTCCGGGCCTCCGCCCGTCTCAAGTCCCACCCCGTGTGTCTCACCGCCGGGGAGGGCCTCTCCTTCGAGATGGAGAAGTACTTCCAGGCGGTCCAGCCGGACAGCGGCATCCACGCCGACCGGATCCTGGAGCTGAACGTGGAGCACCCGGCCTTCGCCGCCCTGGAGGCCGCCGTGGCGGCGGACCCGGAGAAGGCGAAGCAGTACGCCCAGCTGCTGTACAGCCAGGCGCTGCTGATCGCGGGTCTTCCCCTGGAGGACCCCGCCGGCTACACGGACCTGGTGTGCGGGCTGATGAAATAAACGGACAAACGACGAGCGGGACCGCAGCGCGGTCCCGCTCGTTTTGTGTTCTCAGATGATCTCCAGCCGCTCCAGCAGCCGCTGGTAGTGCTTGTACAGGGCGGAGAACCGGCCCCGGGCGGTCTTGTGCCAGGGCTTGCGCTTGCCGCAGAAGTGCAGCACCGCCGTGTGGTCCATGACCCAGTCCATGTCCATCTCCCCCTGGCTGGCCAGTTGGTAGCGGTCAAAGCGCCGGGCGTCGTAATTCCACAGGCTCTCCTCCACCGGGTACAGCTCCGAGCCGTACAGGCCGTTGAGGATGTCCTGGTCCGGCAGGATCAACGTGTCGGCGTGGTCCCGGGCGTAGGCGAAGATCTCCGCCGGGTCCATCCGCCGCCGCATGGCGGCCAGGTCCATGACCAGCACGCCGGAGTTAAAGTAGCCCTCCGCCTCCGGGGTGTCCAGCCGCAGCCGGTTCACCCGGCTGGATAGGTCCGTCAGTCCCCGGTGGATGGAGGCCGCCATGAGCTTGCCCTCCAGGTCCGTGTCGTACAGGGGCCGCAGGGCGTTGATGACCAGGATGTCCGGATCCAGGTACAGCACCCGGTCCACACCGGCGGGCAGCAGCTGGGCCGCCAGCAGCCGGTAGTACATGGCCCGGGAGTAGTACCGCACCACCGGCGCGGCGGCGAACAGGTCCTCCGGCACGCTCACCGGGCACAGCCGCCCGTGGGGCGCGCAGATCCTCTCCAGCTCCGCCCAGTCCTCCTCCGTCAGGCCGTCGCCCACCAGATAGATTGAAAAGGTCTCGCCGGGATTGTTGAGGAACAGGGATCCCAGCATCACCCGCAGGGGCGGGAGATAGTTGCGGTCCAACGTCACAAGAATGTTCATAGCTCCTCCTTTGTCACGCTTCCAGGGCCGCATCCCGGTAGTACACCGTCAGCAGGTCCACCACGGTGCCGTAGGACCGGATACCGTCGGCCTCGCCGTAGGCCCTGAGCACCGTGTCGTAGACCTTTTGCCCGGCAGCGGCCGCCGCGCCCTTGTATTGTGCCCAATAGGCGTTGTTGTCAGCAAGATCCGCCAGCACTGCCTCCGGCAGGCTGTCCCGGACGGCCCGCCAGGCCTCCCGGTCCGCGGCGTACAGGGCGTTGCCCAGGTGGATGTAGCCCATGAGCCAGCCGGAGTAGGCGTAGACCGGGTCGCCGCAGGTGGTGGACGCCAGCACCGCCAGGAAGTTGCACTCCTGCTCCGAGGCGATGCTGCGCTGATGGGCCAGCTCGTGGGCCACCGTGGCCGGCAGCAGGCAGGCCGGGGCGTCCACGTTGAGGTTGGTCTCCCCGGTGAAGGGGCAGTAGACGCCGGTGAAATTCATGGCGCTCATGAATTTCGAGTAGAACATGGCCTTGGGGGGCTGGCTCTCGAATTCCAGGAAGGGAAACAGCGCCTCCGCCTCGTCGTAGACCATGGCATAGTCCGCCAGGATGTCCTCTGTGGAGACAGCGAAGAGGCCGTTCCCGTCCCGGGGCACGGCGTCCGCCGTCTCGATCAGGCGGTCGGCGAACCACGCCGTCACCGCCGTCAGTTCCTCCAGAGATACCGCCTCCCCGTGAATGCCGGAGCGGTCCTGGAAGCTGTCGGTCCAGTAGTTGACGCCCCACAGCAGGCAGAAGGCCAGATACACCGTCAAGGCGGTACAGGCGGCGCCCAGGGCCGCGCCGTAGGCCCGGCGGCCACGGTGCCCCCTGGTCCGGACCACGGAGATCACGCTCCAGAGGATGTACCCGATGGCCACCTCCACCGCCAGGGTGTAGAGCACCTCCATGACGGAAAAGGGCACCGCCCCCCACAGCCGTCCCAGGGCGGTCTTGAGGGGGGTGGTGACGTGGTCTGCCAGGGCGTTCATCCACGCTTTTTGGTGCCGGGCCAGCAGGAATGCCGCCAGCAGCGCCAGGTCCGCCAGCAGCCACAGATGCCGCTTTTGATAGGCTTGAAAGAATCGTCTCATAGGCTCACTCCGCCGCGGCCAGCAGCTGCCGGGTGTAGTCCTGCTGCGGATGGTCGAAGATCTCGTCCACGGTCCCCTGCTCCACCACCCGGCCGTCCTTCATGACCAGCACCCGGTCGCAGAGCTGATAGACCACACCCAGATCGTGGGAGATAAAGAGGTAGCTGAGCTCCAGCTCGTCCCGCAGATTCTTCAGCAGCTTCAGGATCTGGGCCTGGATGGTCACGTCCAGGGCGCTGACCGGCTCGTCGGCGATGAGGAACTTGGGCCGCTGGATCAGGGCCGTGGCGATGGACACCCGCTGGCGCTGGCCGCCGGAGAGCTCCGAGGGCCGGGCCGCCAGGCACTCCTCCGGCAGCTCCACCCGCTCCAGCATATCCCGGACCCGGCGCTGCCGCTCGGCCTGGTCGTACTTGCCGTAGATCCGCAGGGGCTCCTCCAGGATCCACGCCACCGTGTAGGCGGGGTTCAGGGAGCTGTACGGGTCCTGAAAGATCATCTGGGGCCGCTTGGTATAGTGGATCACCTCACCGGACTCCGGCTGCACCATGCCCAGGATGGTCCGGGCCAGAGTGGACTTACCGGTGCCGGACTCGCCCACCAGCCCCAGGATCTCCCCGTAGCGCACGTCGAAGGTCACGTCGTGGAGGACCTCCTGATAGGGGCCCTTGCGCCGCTGGAACACGCCGCCGTCCCGGTAGCCGCTGGTGACGTGCCGGACGGAGAGGGCCAGTTTTTCCTCGCTCATGGGGCGTCCTCCTTCCGGTGCCGGGTGGGGATGGCGGCGATGAGCCGCTTGGTGTAGTCGTGCCGGGGGTGGAAAAAGACCTGGTCGATGTCCCCTTCCTCCACCAGCACGCCCCGCTGCATCACCGCCACCCGGGTGCACAGCTTGCGCACCACATTGAGGTTGTGGGAGATGAAGAGCATGGACATGCCGCTCTCCCGGTTGAGCTTTTTCAAAAGCGCCAGGATCTGGGCCTGGATGGTCACGTCCAGGGCGGTGGTGGGCTCGTCCAGCAGCAGCAGTCCCGGCCGGGCCACGATGGCCGCGGCGATCATGGCCCGCTGGCACATGCCGCCGGAGAGCTGAAAGGGATAGCTCTCATAGACCGTCTCCGGGTCCGGCAGCTCCACCGCCGCCAGGGCCTCCAGCGCCCGGTCCCGCCGGGCCTGGGGCGTGAGACCCGTGTGGATCAGCAGGACCTCCTCTACCTGGTGGCCCACCTTCATCAGGGGGTCCATGTAGGTCTGGGGCTCCTGGAACACCACACCGATGGATTTTCCCTGGACTTTGCGCAGCAGCGCGCGGTCCGCGTGGAGCAGCTCCACGCCGTCCAGGTACACGCTGCCGCTGTAATCGCACTGCTTCCGGGGCAGCAGTCCCGCTACGCTCATGGCGGTGACGGACTTGCCGGAGCCGGACTCGCCCACCAGCCCCAGGATCTCCCCGTCCGCGATGGAGAGGGACACCCCGGCCACGGCCTCCCGGGCGCGGTTGTGGAACTTCACATGGAGGTTTTCAATGGTCAGCATCTCAATCCTCCTCCCCGCCCCGGCGCAGCCCCTCGCCGATGAGGCCCACGCTGAATACCATCACCACGATGGCAAGGCCGGTGCTCACGGCGTACCAGGGGGCGGCGCCCATCATGCTCTGGGCCTCGGAGAGCATATAGCCCAGGGAGGCGTCCGGCGGGGTGACGCCGATGCCGAGAAAGCTCATGGAGGCCTCCGCCAGCACCGCGTTGTTGAAGCCGATGGTGACGGCGGGCAGCAGCACGGAGAGGGTGTTGGGCAGGATGTGGACCGCCAGGATGCGGCCGCTGCCGGCGCCCATGAGCCGGGCGCTTTTCACATAGTTCACGTCCCGCAGGCCGGCGAAGGCCGTGCGGGTGACCCGGGCGAAGCTGGGGATGAACACCAGCCCCAGCGCCAGGATGACGTTGTACTTGTTGCCCGGGCCCAGCAGGGAGATCACCACCAGGGCCAGCAGGATACTGGGGAAGGCGGTGAGGGTGTCGCCCAGGCGCATGAGGATCTCGTCGGCGATGCCGCCAAAGTAGCCGGTCAGGGCCCCGATGGCCGTGCCGCACACGGCGCCGATGGCCACGGTGGCCGCGCCGATGGCAAAGGTGGTGCCGGTGCCCTTCATGATCCGGCTGAGGATGTCCCGGCCGAAGTTGTCGGTGCCCAGCAGGTGCTGCCAGGAGGGCGGGTCGAACTTGGGCCCCACGGAGATGGCAGTGGGATCGTAGGGCGTCCAGAAAAAGCCCACCAGGATCACCAGCCCCATGGCCGCCGCCAGGATGGCGCCGGCCCAGAGATAGCCGTTGCCCCGTCTCATAGGTCACCTCCCAGCCGCAGGCGCGGATCGATCCGCTGGTTGATGAGGTCCGCGGCGGTGCCGGAGAGCACCACCCAGAAGGCCAAAATCACCACGATGGCCTGGACCACCGGGTAGTCCCGGTTGGAGATGGACGCCACCAGCATCCGCCCCAGGCCCGGCAGGGCAAACACCTGCTCCACCACGATGCTGCCGGCCACGATCTCGGCCATGGTCTGGGCCAGGAAGGTGACCACCGGCACCAGGGCGTTTTTCAGCACATGCCGGCGCAGCACGCCCCGGCGGTCGTTGCCCCGGGAGATGGCGGTGCGGACATAGGCCTTGCCCATCTCGGCCTGGATGGTGCTGCGCAGCATCCGCACCGTCATGGCGATGCGGGGAATGGCCAGGGACACGGCGGGAAACACCAGATACCCCAGGGACCTCCACAGGTCCGTGTCCAGGCCCGGGAACTGGCCGTGGGTAAAGACATGGAGCACGGTGCTGAACACCCACGTCAGCAAAATGCCGGTGAAAAAGGGCGGCACCGCCATGCACAGCTGGTTGACGGTGGTGCGTCCGGCCTCCCGGACGCCGCCGGCGCTGCGGGCCGACCACACCCCCAGGGGCACGGACACCGCCACGATCAGCACGAAGCTCAAAAGGCTCAGGGTCAGCGTCAGCACCACCTTGGAGGCGATCAGCTCCCACACGGGCTGAAAATAGCTGTAAGAGGTGCCCAGGTCTCCGGTGAAAAAGCCCAGCAGCCACTCCCCGTAGCGGATCAGCAGGGGCCGGTCCAGCCCCAGCTGGGCCCGCAGAGCGGCCACGTTCTCCTCGGTGGCCTGGGTGCCCAGCATGGCGGTGGCAGGGTCGCCGGAGATCAGATCAAAGGCCACGAACGCCAAAAGGGAGACGATGACCATGGTCAGAAGCAGCATGGCGATCCGCCGCAGAGCATACTTCATCGTCCTCGTCCCCCTCTCGGGCCGGCGGCATAAAATCGGCCGCCTCTCATATTACTGGGCGTAGCGGACCGTGGACAGGTCCAGCACGTAAATGGGATAGAACTGCAGCCCCTCCAGCCCCGTCCGCAGGGCCACCAGGTCCGCCAGGTCCTGAATGTAGACGTTGGCGGCATGCTCGGTCAGGTTGCGCTCCATCTGCTTGTACAGCGCCGTCTGCTCGGCGTCGTCGTAGCAGGCGATGGCCTGCTGGAACAGGGCGTCGTAGTCGGCGTTGTTGTAATTGATGAAATTCCGGTCATAGTCGGAGGTGAACCGCTCCAGCAGCGCCCGGGCGGTCATGTTGGAGGCGTCCACGCCCACCACGGTGGACTGGAACTGCCGTCCGGTGTACACGTCGGCCACCCAGCTCTCCCACTCGATGGGCTCAATGGTGGCGTTGATGCCCACGGCCTTGAGCTGCTCCACCAGCACCGTGGCGGTGTCCATGTGGGGCTGGTAGTTGGAGGGCACGGTGATGGTCATGTCGAAGCCATTGGGATAGCCGGCCTGGGTCAGCAGCTCCACGGCCTTGTCGGGGTCGTAGGTATAGTAATCGGTGAGGCTGTCGTCAAAATACTTGGCAAAGGCCGGATACATGCTGGAGCCGATCAGGGCGCCGTACCCGTCGAAGGCCAGGTCCAGGATCTGCTGGCGGTCCACGGCGTAGCACAGGGCCTGGCGCACCAGCTCGTTGTCAAAGGGCGCCACGGCGTTGTTGAGATACAGGGCCTGGACCAGGTTCATGGTACCCTCCAGGATCTGGAACTCCTCGCCCAGCTGGGCGGTCTGTGTGCTGGTCAGGTGGGCGCACAGGTCGATGGCCCCGCTCTGGAGGCTCATGAGCAGGCTGTCGGCGTTTTCGATGATCTTGAAGGTCACCGTGTCCAGATAGGCGGGGGTGCCCCAGTACCCGTCGAACTTCTCCAGAACCACGGAGTCCTGGGCGGTGCGGGAGACGAACTGGAAGGGGCCGGTGCCCACGGGGGCGGTGTCCTGCTGGTCGTAGTCCGCCGGCAAAATGGCGGTGGTCAGATAGGACACGAACTCGTTGCTGGGCTCGGTCAGGGTGATGACCACGGTCTTTTCATCCGCAGCCGTCACGGAGTCGATGATGGCAAACCCGTCCACCGGCACGATGTCGGCCTCCTGGGGGTCGATACACCGCTCCAGGGAGTACACGACGTCGTCAGCATCCACGGTGTCTCCGTTGTGGAACTTGACGCCCTCCCGGATGGTGAAGGTATAGACGGTCTCGTCGTCGGAAATGGTATAGTTCTCCGCCACAGCCGGGATCAGGTCTCCCTCCGGCGTGGGCTTCATCAGGCCCTCGAACACATTGAACATGACTTCCCGGGTCCCCGCCTTCACGGTCTTGTGAGGGTCGAGGCTGCTGTCCAGGTCCTGGGCGATGCCAACGGTGATGGCGTTGGCCGCCGCGCCCTCCTCCGGCGTCTCCTCTGTGCTGCCGCCTCCGCATCCGGTGAGTACGGCGCCCAGGAGACCGACCAGAAGAAGAAGCGACAAGGTTCTCTTCTTCATGATATGCTCCTTTGCAATCACTGCCCGTTCTCGGGTCAGTGTTGAGCGGAAACTGTCCGCCCGGCAGAATTGATGAGGCTGGAAGAACAGCCCTGCGGAAAGGTTTGTTATTTTCGTAACCAACTCTTCCGCAAGGCTGTATTGTACACGATAGGTCCCCTGATTGCAAGGGGTTTTCCGAAAATCACGGCTGCTTTCCGTCCGGTTTTTCCTCCCGCTCCTCCGGTTTTCCGACGACACCGCTGTACGCCTCGGTCTCCACCGGCATCTCCCGGCGGCGCAGCCGCGTCTCCACGATGAAGTTGACCAGGCTCAGCAGGCACGCGCACACCGGCACGCCGAAGAACATCCCCGCCACGCCGAAGAAGCTGCCGCCCACCAAAATGGCGATGATGACCCACAGGCTGGAGATGCCGGTCTTGTCCCCCAGGATCAGCGGGCCGATGACGTTTCCGTCCAGCTGCTGGAGGGCCAGCACGAACAGGGCGAAGTACACCGCCTGGAGCGGCGAAACCAGCAAAATCAGGAAAATGCTGGGGATGGCGCCCAGGAAGGGGCCGAAGAAGGGAATCACATTGGTGACGCCCACAATGACCGACACCAGGGGCGTGTACGGAAAGCCGAAGATGCTGCAGCAGATGAAGCACAAAATACCGATGATGAGGGAGTCCAGCAGCTTCCCCCGGACAAAGCCGGAGAAGATCTCGTCCACCTTCTTCACGGCCCGGAGCACCCATCCGGCGTTGGCCCGGGAAAACAGGCCGCATACGATCTTCCGGGCGCTGGCGGCGCAGCGCTCCTTGGTGGCCAGCAGATAGACCGACACCATGACGCCCACCAGCAGGTCCAGCAGGAAGTTCAGCGCGCTGACAATGCCGCCGGAGAGGGCCGTCATCAACGTGGTGGCCTGGGGCAGCACCTCCCGGGTCAGCCAGGTCTGGATATCCTTATAATAAATGTTCAGCTGCTCCGTAACCCAGGACTCCACCTGAGGGTTGGACTCCAGCAGCCGCTCCACCCAGCCCCGGACCGTGAGATAGTACGACTCCGCGCTGGAGATCAGCTGCACCACGCTCTTGTACAGCTCCGGCAGCAGGAACGAGGCCAGCAGATACCCGGCAGCGCACACGATGATCCACGTCATCAGCAGGCTCACCGCCCGCACCCGGCGGGACGACAGCTTCCCCTGCCGGCGGATGCGGCTCAGATGGCTCTGGAACAGCTTCCGCTCAAAAAAATTCACCACCGGCGCCAGCAGGTAAGCGATCAGCGCGCCCAGAAACACCGGCTGGAGGGCCTTGATGAACTGCCGTCCGAAGATGACGGCGGCCCGGCTGCCGAACAGCGTGTCATAAAACAGCAAAATGGCGCAGACGGTGAGAAACACCGTCAGTCCCATCCGCACATAACTGCTCTTCCGGCTCATGGCTCCTCCTTCTCCTCCGCTTTGGCGGAGTGCGTTCGACACTATTTTCATTCTACACACCCCCCATGGGAATTGCAATCCTCATTTTACCGTGATATACTGTCTCTTACACGATTTAACGAATCACTTTTGCTTTTTTCGCGCGGGAGGCGCATTTTTGATGGACACACACTCCAAAAAACTGCTGCTGATCTTCAATCCCAAGGCGGGCCGCAGCAAGCCCCGCGGCCCCCTGTTCGATGCGCTGGCGCTTTTGTCCGAAAACGGATACCTGGTCCGCATCCACCGGACCACTGCCGCAGGGGACGCCGCCGAGACCGCCGCCCGGGAGGGCGGGGACTATGACCTGGTGGTGGCCTCCGGCGGAGACGGCACCCTCAACGAGGTGATCTCCGGCCTGTCCCGGCTGGAGCATCCGCCTCTGCTGGGCTATCTGCCCCAGGGCAGCACCAACGACTTCGCCGCCAGCCTCCGCATCCCCGGCGATCCGGAGCAGGCGGCGGCCGCCATCGTGCAGCAGCGGGTCCAGGTACTGGACATCGGCCGGTGGAACCAGCGGTGCTTTGCCTACGTGGCCTCCTTCGGCGCCTTTACCAAGACCTCCTACTCCGCCCCCCAGGCCGCCAAAAACGCCCTGGGCCACTTCGCCTATATCCTGGAGGGCATGAAGGACCTCAACTCTCTGCGTCCCTATCGGGTGAAGATCACTGCCGACGGGGAAACCCTGGACGGTGAGTATCTGTTCGGCGCCGTGTGCAACTCCACCTCCATCGGCGGGCTCATGAAGCTGGACCCGGGCCGGGTGGTGCTGGATGACGGCAAATTCGAACTGCTTCTGATCCCCAACCCCAAAAACGCCATGGACCTGCAGAATCTGGTGATGGATCTGCTGAATCAGAACTACGACGGCCAGGGCCTGATCTTCCGCCACGTCTCCCAGCTCCACCTGGAGACGAAGGAGGACCTGCCCTGGTCCCTGGACGGGGAATATGCCCCCAGCGTCCCCGCCGTGGACATTGTCAACTGCCGGGGCGCCCTGCGGATGCTGCTGTGAAAGAGCTGGATTATCTGCGCCGCCGATACGGCGGGC
>UMKW01070186.1_pt1 | contig 11901 bp, 9 predicted proteins | sample 1966391 | NCBI WGS metagenome assembly UMKW01 (sample SAMEA4836183, study PRJEB28245) | human gut metagenome | biome: gut microbiome; material: fecal sample | place: Denmark | collected 2008
GTGTTCGCCGGCAACATGGTGGCCGGTGTGTTCGTGGTGGGGCTCATCATGGAGCTGTGCCTGCCCAAGGACCCCGCCCGCTACGAGACCCGCCCGGCGGAAAAGAACTGAGCGGCCTGCAAATGCGCAAAAAACCAGCCGGGACGGATCTTCCGTCCCGGCTGGTCTTGTGTTTGGGGGAAGCGTGCGGTCAATCCCGGTCGGCGTCCCAGTCCAGGATGGCGCCGGTGGCGGCGTCGATCTCGAACTCATACTCCATGCGTCCGCTGCGCAGCTCACCCTCGTAGAGGAGGCGGCCGTCGTCGTGCTCCAGCTGGAACTTGGTGTAGACGCCGGTGGTGCCGGCGGTCCGCTCCACGATCTGCTTCACCTGGGTCTCAGTGAGGAGGTCCTCCCCGCCGGCGGCGGGGGCGTACCACTCGATGTCGTAGTCAAAGCTCAGGACAGCGCCGGTGGCGGCGTCGATCTTGTAGTCGTACTCCCGGCTGCCGGCAAAGAAGTCCACCTCGTAGACCCGGAGGCCGTCGTCAACATCCACTTCCGTCTCCATAAAGAGCGTGTCGGCGGCCTTCACGCCGGCGTGGGTCAGAGCGGCGGTCTGGGCCGCCTCGGCGCCGATGTCGGTGCCGGACTGGGTGTAGCCCCGGCCCTTCCGGTCCTGGTCGTAGCTGCGTACGGTGCCGGAGGCGGCGTCCACCTCCACCTCGTACTTCCAGTCTCCGGAGAGGAACTCCACCTCGTACTCCAGACGGCCGTCGTCATAATCGCGCTTGGCCCAGATCCAGCTGACCTGGTCGGCGGTCAGCCCCGCGGTCTCCAGAGCCAGGGTCTTGGCGCCGGCCTCGTCCAGGGCGGCGGGCTTGGCGGCGTCGGAGACCGCAGTGGCGGAGAGGGTGGTGACGGCGGGGGCGGCAGATGCGGTCTGGCTGCGCTCCGTGGCCAGGGTGGGGGCGATCAGGGCTCCGCCCACCACGGCCAGGGCGGCGCAGCTCACCAGGGTGCGGGTAACGATCTTCTTCATCTTTATGTCCTCCTCAAGGTTGTTTTTCAGCAATCGTCGGGGGGTGTTGTTTGCTGTTCGTCAGTATAATGCGGGAGGAGGCACGTTTATTGCGCGGAGCAAAAAAATTTTTTCAACCTGCAAAGGGGTCACGGCCCCGGGGCGGGAGATTGGGCCAGCTCATCGTAGGAGAGCAGCTGCAGCAACTCGTTATAAATGGCAGTGACCTCCTGGACGTAGTCGGCCCCGCTGTTGTAATCCCGCAGAGCGTGCCAGAGGGGATGGCTGCGCAGATGTTCCAGGTAGACGGGCACCAGCTTCTCCGCCGCCAGACGGATGCTCTCTGTATCCGAGATCGGCCGCCGGGTCTTTACCTGCATGATCCCCAGAGTCATCTCTTTTCCGGGGTGCAGTGCCATCCAAAGGCGCTCTGCCGCCCGGAACAGCGGCGGACGGTTGTGATCCTCGTAGATCATCACCGCATAGAGCAGGCAGACCAGCTCGCCCCGGCGGGAGCGGTGCTCCGCCGGGCAGCAGCCGTCTACCAGGGACCGGAGGGACGCGCCGTATCTCCGGGAAAAGACGTCGTAGCGCCTGCGGATAGCCTGGCTCCGCACCTCCTGAGAGTACAGGCGCCCTTCCTCAAAGGCGCCCCGGCACACGTCCCAGGCTGTCTTGGCGATGTAGGCCAGGATGGCGAACCAGACGGCGTTGCGCAGGTCCTGGGCCGAGATGAACACGCTTTCCCCCGCCTCCATCAGCGGCATCAGGGCGCCGAAAAAGACCCCCTCCCCCAGCAGCAGGGAAAAGACCGCGGACAGCAGCTCGTAGCGCCGGTTGATCAGCCAGAACCGGTTTTTCGCTGCGATGTACAGCGCCCGCAGCATCCAGTACAGCGGAACAGTCAGCCAGAGAGAGCGGCAGAGGGCGTCCCAGCCGGCACGCTGGAAAAGGGCGCACAGAAGGGCGGTATAAATGGCGGGATTGACGGTCTTTTGAAAGAAATTTCCGGAAAACTGCTGCTCCGGCTTGGGATCGAAGGAAAATTTTCCGTATGCAAACAGATCCCCCCGGTGACGGTACTGAATGGCGCCCAGAAGGGCGTTCAGACAAAACAGCCCCAGAGCCAGCAGCAGGTTCAGCAGGAAAAAGCGCATGGGATCCCTCCTTTTTTATAATGAAGAACAAAAAAACAGCGGCGCCCATTGGCGCCGCTGGGCCCGCTGCGGGCGTTACGTCCGGTAGCCCAGAAGCCGGGAGATATTGGATGCGGTCGCCCGGACGTTGGAGATCATGAAGTCCTGGTCCTTCTCCATCCGGTAGTCGGGACCGGAAATGCTGACTGCCCCGATGATGTGGCGGTTGAGGTCGTAAATAGGTGCCGCCACGCAGATCAGCCCCTCCTCAATTTCCCCATCGTCCATGGCGTACCCGTTGAGCCGGGCCTGGTTCAGCTGGAGCCGCAGCAGGTCCGGGTCGGTGATGGTTTTTTTGGTCAGAGGTACGGCCTTGAGGCGCATCCAGCTGCAATACTCGTCAATATAGGCCGGGTCCTGACCGGCCAGCATGACTTTGCCGCTGCTGGTGGCATAGGCTGGGGCCCGGGTGCCCACCCGGGTGTTGCAGACGATGGAGCGGTGAGTCTCCACCTTGTCCAGATAGAAAATATCGTGTTCCAGCAGTACGCTGAGATTGATGGTCTCCCGGACCGTGGCGCTGAGATGCTCCAGCTCCGGCCGGGCTGTCTGCCGCAGGTCCGACTGGCCCAGAATGGCGCTGGCCAGCAGCATCAGCCGGGGGCCCACCCGATAGCTCTTGCGCACCGGGTCCTGGATCAGGTACTGCCGCTCCGTCAGAGTGGAGACCTGCCGGAACACCGTGGTGGTGGGCAGGTCCAGATACTCCACCAATTCCTTCAGCGTCCACTCTGTCTCCCGGTCCATAAAGCACTCCAGGATCCGCAGGGCGCGGAGAATGCTGGATACCTGCTCTTTGGCCATGTGGCCTCACATCCTTTCCAACAGGGAATGGGGCGAAAAAGATCGCCCGCCGTCATTCCAATATATCATGGAATAGCGGGCTTGGAAACCCCCTTTTTCCGCCACGCGGAAGGAAGAACCGTTTTGTGGAAAAAGCTGGAGGATGATTCAGCCATAAAAACCGCCGCCGTGTCCATAGACACGGCGGCGAAAGAGAACGGGATTACTGTACGCCCTCCCGGTTCAGCAGCTCCAGGATCTTGGCGTCATCCTCCACAGTGGCGTTGGGCATGGGGAAGGTGCCCACGCTGGTGGCGGCGATGCCCCGCAGGCGGCAGGCCTCCTTGATCACCGGCAGGAAGGGGCTGCGGACGGTGTACAGGTCCATCAGCCGGTCGATGATCTGCTGACCCTGGGCGATGCCGGCCAGGTCGTTCTCCCGGAAGGCCTTGACCCAGGCGGCGCAGATCTCGGGCACCACGTTGCTCAGGGCGCCGATGCAGCCGTCGCCGCCGGCCAGGACGTTATGGGCGAAGTTGTCGTCGAAGCCGGAGTAGATCTCGAACTGGGGAATGTGGGACTTGACTACCTTGATCAGCTCCCGGGTGTGGTCCATGCCGGAGACAGTGTCCTTCATGCCCACGATGTTGGGGTGGATCTTGGCCAGGGCCAGTACCGTCTCGGCGGGAATGGTGTAGCCGGTGTTGTCGGGGAAGTTGTAGATGTAGATATCGCCGTGGATCTGCTGGGCCAGCCGGTCATAGTACTGGAGCAGGGCGCTGGCGTCGAAGTGGAAGTAATAGGGAGGCAGGATCATGACGGCGTCGGCGCCGGCGTCCAGGCAGTAGTTGGAGAAGCTGACGATCTCGTCGGCCACCATGTGGCTGGTGCCGATGATCAGCTTTACCCGGTGGTTCACCTTTTCAATGGCGAACTTGGCCATCTCCCGGCGCTGGTCCATGGGCATGGCGAAAAACTCACTGCTGCTGCCCTCTACCAGGATGCCGTCCACACCCTGGTCGATCAGGTTGTTGAACAGCCGCTCCTGGCTCACCAGGTCCAGGGTGCCGTCCTCGTTGAAGAGCGTGATGGCGGGGGTCAAATAGGCTGCGTTCATAAAATTGTCCTCCTTGTACCGCTTCGAAATCCCGGCGATTCCGAAATACGGAATTAAATTCCGAAATAATGATACAACAATCAAAACGCCTGAAAGCAGCTACAGTATAGCAGACACAGTGCGGTTGTCAAGAGCCAGCTGGAAAAAATTCCGATTTTTTTTGAAAACCTGCTTCCAAAGAGAAAACAGCCGCTCCCGCAAGTGCGGGAGCGGCTGTCGGAGCGCACAGAAAAGGCGAAAATCACTTGGCGGAAAAAGCCTCCACATCGGCCTTGGCGGCCTGCATGAAGATGTAGGTGTCGCAGGCGTAACCGATGAACTTCACGCCCAGATCGCGCCACTTCTTGCCGCCCTCCACGGTATCGGCGAAGCAGCCCACCTTGACGCCCTTGGCCGTGGCCTTGGCAATAATATCCTTGATGCAGGCGGTGACCGCCGGGTGGTCGATCTGACCCACCAGTCCCAGAGAGCTGGACAGGTCATAGGGACCCACGAACAGCACATCGATGCCGGGCACGTCCAGGATCTCGTCCAGGTTCTCCACGGCCTTCTTGCCCTCGGCCTGGAGGATCACCGCGGTGTCCTGGGCCTTGGCAAAATACTCGCTGCCGGGAACGGCGCCGAAGCCCGCGGAGCGGACGAAGCGGCAGGTGCCCCGGGTGCCCACGGGGGAGAACTTGGCGGCGGAGACGGCGGCCCGGGCCTGCTCTGCGGTATCGATCTGGGGGATCATGACGGCGCCGGCGCCCACGTCCAAAGCCTGGTCGATCCAGATGTCGGTGCCCCGGGGAACGCGGACCACCGGGCATACGCCCGCCACATTGGCGGCCCGGATCAGGTTGGGCAGGGTCTGGTGCGTGGTGGTGCCGTGCTCCATATCCAGCAGTACGAAGTCATAGCCGGCGTAACCGGCGGCCTCCACAAAGGCGGGGTCCGTACCGATCATGAAGGGACCCAGAGCGCCGCGATCAGACTCCATGGCGGCCTTGAAGCGGGCCACACTGTCCATAGAGGGCATGTTTACAGGGTTCATCAATCACATCTCCCTTTCTTTCTATCCATTACCGCTGCGAATTTTGGCCGCAGCAGAGCTTCCTTTATTGATTTTAGCGCCCGTATTCCAGGCTTGTCAACAGAAAAGAAAAAATGTTTTTTCGGCAAACAGGGAGTATTGTACAATGAGGCTTCATGAATTTTGTAAATATTATCGAACATTTATGAATTTAGAGATTTTTCCTTGACAAATTGATAAAAAAATATCATATTATTTGACGGGTAAAGTTATGTGTGTGTCGAAATGAGATTCCGCATAACGGAAAAGAAGAAAAAGAATGGAGATTCGAGGAGGAGAAACGCATATGATCATGAAGTTTCTGAAAAAGATCCCCGCAGGTATGATGGTCGTACCCATGCTGTTGGGTGCCATCATCAATACCTTTATCCCGGAAGTGACCAACATCGGTTCCTTCACCACCGCAATCTTCACCAGCGCCGGCGCCAACACCGCCATCGGTATCCAGCTGTTCTGCCTGGGCACCACCCTGCAGTTCCGCCAGATGGGCGGCGTCATCAAGCGCGGCGGCGTGCTGCTGATCTCCAAGTTCATCATCGGCGCCGCCATCGGCATCGGCGTGGGCAAGTTCTTCGGCGCCGAGGGCCTGCTGGGCCTGAGCGCGCTGGCCATCATCTCCGCCGTGACCAATTCCAACGGCTCTGTGTACCTGGCCCTGATGAACAGCTACGGCGACACCGTCGACCAGGCGGCCATGCCTCTGCTGGCCATCAACGACGGCCCCATGCTGACCATGATCGCCATGGGCGTGGGCGGCCTGGCCGACATCCCCTTCATGGCCCTGGTGGCCGCCATCGGCCCCATCCTGGTGGGCATGATCCTGGGCAACATCGACAAGGACCTGTCTGACTTCCTGGCTCCCGCCGGCAGCATCCTGCTTCCCTTCGTGGGCTTCTGCCTGGGCTCCGGCATGAACCTGACCAACATCGTCAAGGGCGGCGCCCAGGGCATCCTGCTGGGCCTGATCACCTGCTTCGTCGGCGGCGCCTTCATCGTCCTGTGCGACAAGTTCATCAGCCGCCGTCCCGGCTACGCCGGCTGGGCCGTGGCCACCACCGCCGGCAACGCCGTTGCCGTGCCCGCCGTCATTGCGGAGGCCGATCCCACCTGGGCGGCATGGTCCGACGTGGCCACCTCTCAGGTCGCCGCTTCCGCCATCCTGACCGCCATCCTGGTGCCCATCATCACGTCCTGGTGGGCCAAGAAGTTCGGCTGCCCCAAGTTCCCCAAGGACGAGGCCCAGCGGGCCTTGTTTGAAAAACAGGCATAAAGCGCAAATTTTTGAGGATCGAAAGGAGATACATACGCCATGCTGAACGCCATGATCGTGGAGGCGGCGAAGGACAACGTGATCGTCGCCATCGAGCCCATCAAGAAGGGTGAAACCGTGACCTATACCTGCGCCGGCGAGGAAAAGACCCTCACCGCCCTGGAGGACATCACCATCTACCACAAGCTGGCCTCCTGCGACATTCCCAAGGGCGAGCCCATCGTCAAGTACGGCGAGCACATCGGCCTGGCTGCCCGGGATATCAAGAAGGGCGAGCACGTCCACTGCCACAATCTCGAGGAGCACCGCGAGAACCTGGATGCCAAGGGCTGAGAAAAGGAGGATTTACAGATGAATTTCTACGGTTACAAGCGTCCCGACGGCCGCGTTGGCGTCCGCAACAAGGTCCTGATCCTGCCCGCCAGCGTCTGCGCCTCCGACACCACCCGCATCATCTCCCAGCAGGTGGTGGGCTCCGTCACTTTCAACAACCAGCTGGGCTGCTCTCAGGTCGCCTCCGACCAGCAGTTCACCATGGACGTCATGGCCGGCTATGCCGCCAACCCCAACGTCTACGGCACCGTGGTGGTGTCCCTGGGCTGCGAGAACTGCCAGATGGATCTGGTGGTGAAGGCCATCCAGGAGCGCACCAACAAGCCCCTCAAGCAGGTCATCATCCAGGAGGCCGGCGGCACCCTGAAGGCCATCGACATGGCCGTCCGCTATGCCAAGGAGATGGTGGAGGAGGCCTCCCTGCTGCAGAAGGAGGAGTTCCCCATGTCCGAGCTGATCATCGGCACCGAGTGCGGCGGCTCCGACCCCACCAGCGGCCTGGCTGCCAACCCCCTGATCGGCCAGCTCAGCGACCTGATCGTCAAGGAGGGCGGCACTTCCATCCTGTCCGAGACCACCGAGTTCATCGGCGCCGAGCACATCCTGGCCCGCCGCGCCGCTACCCCCGAGGTCCACGACCGTATCTTCGAGATCGTGCACCGCTATGAGAAGGCCCTCCAGCTGGTGGGCGAGGAAGTCCGCGAGGGCAACCCCTCTCCCGGCAACAAGGCCGGCGGCCTGACCTGCCTGGAGGAGAAGTCCCTGGGCTGCATCCACAAGGGCGGCCACAGCCCTGTCAATGCCGTGTATGACTACGGCAAGCAGGTGGAGGCCAAGCAGGGCCTGGTCATCATGGACACTCCGGGCAACGATCCCTCCTCCGTGGCTGGCATGGTGGCCGGCGGTGCCCAGATCGTGGTGTTCTCCACCGGCCGCGGCACTCCCACCGGCAACCCCCTGGCCCCCGTTATCAAGATCACCGGCAACAAGCTGACCTATGCCAACATGGTGGACAACATCGACGTGGATGCCTCTCCCCTGATCTACGGCACCAAGACCCTGGAGCAGCTGGGCGACGAGCTGCTGAAGCTGACGCAGGAAGTGGCCTGCGGCAAGCAGACCAAGGCCGAGTCCCTGGGCTACACCGAGATGGCTATCGCCCGGGTCTGCAACTTCGTGTGATCTCCGCCCCGCACACACAGGGCAACAAGTAATCATACAGGAGCTGCGGCAGCGCGATTTGGCTTCCCAATATCGTGCCGCCGCAGCTTTGCCATCCGGCGGAAAACCCCGCCCCGGGCCGGCCGTCTGCCGCGCTCCGGGTCGGGGACGCCGAGCGTTTAAAGGAGATGAGTATCCCGATGAAAAAGAACTATGTCGTCATGGACGGCAACACGGCGGCGGCGCATGTGGCGTACGCGTTCACGGAGGTGGCGGCGATCTATCCCATCACGCCGTCGTCTCCCATGGCGGAGAAGGTGGACGAGTGGTCCGCCAAGGGCCGGAAGAACCTGTTCGGGTCCACGGTGGACGTGATCCAGATGCAGTCGGAGGCGGGCGCCGCGGGTACCTGCCACGGCTCGCTGCAGGCCGGCGCCCTGACCACGACGTTCACGTCCTCCCAGGGCCTGATGCTGATGATCCCGGCGATGTACGCCATGGGCGGGCAGTTCCTGCCCAGCGTCATGCACATCGCGTCCCGTGTGGTGACCAGCAACCACCACTCCATCTTCGGCGACCACACGGACTTCATGACCTGCCGGATGACCGGCTACGGCATGCTGATGTCCTCGTCCCCCCAGGAGGCCATGGACCTGGGCGCTGTGGCGCACCTGAGCGCCATCAGCGGCAAGTACGCGTTCATGCACTGCTTCGACGGCTTCCGCACCTCCCACGAGATGCAGCGGATCGAGGCGCTGGACTATGAGGATCTGCGGGAACTGGTGGATTATGATGCGCTGAAGGCTTTCCGCCGTCAGTCCCTGAACCCGGAGCACCCCACCAACCGGGGCAACAACGTCAACCCGGACGTGTACTTCCAGTGCAAGGAGGGCGCCAACGAGAAGGCCGCCTCCCTGCCGGATACCGTGCAGCACTACATGGACGAGATCAGCAAGCTGACCGGCCGGGACTATAAGCTCTTCAACTACTACGGCGCCCCCGACGCCGAAGAAGTCATCGTCATCATGTGCTCGGGCTCCGAGGCCGTGAAGGAGACGGTGGACTACCTGAACAAGCAGGGCCGCAAGGTAGGCATGGTGCAGATCCACCTGTACCGTCCCTTCTCCGTGAAGCACTTCGCGGCGGCCATCCCCGCCACCTGCAAGCGCATCGCCGTGCTGGACCGGTCCAAGGAGACGGGCTCCGTGGGCGAGCCGGTGTACCTGGACGTGGTGACCGCCCTGAACCAGGCGGGCCGCGGCGACATCCGCGTGGTGGGCGGCCGGTACGGCCTCAGCTCCAAGGACACCACGCCGGGCCAGTTCATCGCGGTGTACGATAACCTCAAGCAGGAAAATCCCAAGAACAGCTTCACCATCGGCATCAACGACGACGTGACCCACACCTCCCTGGACTATCAGGAGGTGGAGCTGGCCCATCCCGGCGAGGTGTCCTGCAAGATCTGGGGCCTGGGCGGCGACGGCACCGTGGGCGCCAACAAGAACGCCATCTCCACCATCGGCCTGGTGGCGGACAAGTATGCCCAGGCGTATTTCTCCTACGACTCCATGAAGTCCGGCGGCCTGACCCAGAGCCACCTGCGCTTCGGCGACCAGCCCATTCGGTCCACGTACCTGGTGTCCTCGGCGGACTTCGTGGCGGTCCACGCACCCACCTACGTCAACAAGTACGACACCACCGAGGACCTGAAGGAGGGCGGCACCTTCCTGCTCAACTGCCCCTGGAGCGCGGAGGAGCTGGATGCGCGCCTGCCCGGCAAGATGAAGCGGGATCTGGCCCGGAAGCACGCCAAGTTCTACATCATTGACGCGGCCAAGCTGGCCGTGCAGGTGGGCCTTGGCGAGAAGCGGATCAACAGCATCCTGCAGGCGGCCTTCTTCGCCCTGACCAAGGTCATTCCTCTGGACATGGCCGTGGAGGACATGAAGAAGAACAACTACAACTCCTACTTCAAGAAGGCAGGCCAGGCCATCGTGGACAAGAACAACGCCGCGGTGGACGCGGGCATTTCCGCCGCAGTGCAGGTGGAGATCCCCGAGAGCTGGGCCAACGCCGCCGATACCCCTGTGGCGGAGCCCAAGGGCGTCACGCCCTTCGTCCGCGACATCGTGCTGCCCATGGACCGCCAGCAGGGCGACAAGCTGCCCGTGTCCGTGTTCAAGAAGCACGGCGTGCTGGACGGCACGTGGGAGAACGGCACCTCCGCTTTCTCCAAGCGCGGTGTCGCCACCAAGGTGCCCAAGTGGAACGCGGAGAGCTGCATTCAGTGCAACCGCTGCGCCATGTGCTGCCCCCACGCGGCCATCCGTCCGGTGCTGCTGACCGAGGAGGAGAAGGCCCAGGTGCCCGCCTCCTTTGAGACGGTGCCCGCCAAGGGCCTGGGCAAGGACGCGCCCAGCTACTTCTTCCGCATGCAGATCTCTCCCTATGACTGCCTGGGCTGCGGCGTGTGCCTGACTGCCTGCCCGGCCAACAAGAACGACAAGACCCCCGACGCCCTGGTGATGACCCCCTTCGAGGAGATGAAGAGCGAGCAGGTGAACTTCGACGAGGTGGCCATGAAGGACCAGTACCTCAAGAAGGACGTCATCAACAGCAAGACCGTCAAGAACATCCAGTTCGCAAAGCCCTACTTCCAGTTCTCCGCCGCCTGCGCCGGCTGCGCCGAGACCACCTACATCAAGCTGCTGAGCCAGCTGGTGGGCGACCGGATGTACGCGGGCAACGCCGCGGGCTGCTCCTCCGCCATCTCCGGCGGCGCGCCGATCCTGCCCTACTGCAAGGACAGCTGCGGCCATGGCCCCGCCTGGGAGCACTCCCTGTTCGAGGACAACGCCGAGTTTGCCTACGGCTTCTTCCACGCCCAGGACGCCATCCGCAAGGAGCTGATCATCCGTCTGGAGGCCATGAAGGAGGCCGGTGTGGCCGTGGAGGCCATCGACGCCTACCTGAACAACTGGAACGACGGGGAGAAGTCCCGGGCCGTGTCCGACGCGCTGATCGCGGCGCTGGAGGCTGCGGAGCAGACCGAGGATGTGAAATACATTCTGGAGAACAAGGAGTTCCTGGCGAAGAAGAGCGTGTGGGCCATCGGCGGCGACGGCTGGGCCTACGACATCGGCTTCGGCGGCATCGACCACGTGATGGCGCAGAACCGGGACGTGAATCTGCTGGTGCTGGACACCGAGGTGTACTCCAACACCGGCGGACAGTCCTCCAAGGCCACGCCCACCTCCGCTACGGCGAAGTTCGCGGCCGGCGGCAAGCAGGTGGCGAAGAAGGACCTGGGCGGCATCCTGATGCAGTATGGCTACGTGTACGTGGCCCAGGTGGCCATGGGCTACGACCAGGCCCAGACCCTCAAGGCCCTGCGGGAGGCGGAGGCCTATCCCGGCCCGTCCATCGTGATCTGCTACTGCCCCTGCCTGGAACAGCACATCAAGGCCGGTATGGGCTGCTCTCAGGACGAGATGAAGAAGGCGGTGGAGTGCGGCTACTGGCACCTGTACCGGTATGATCCCCGCCTGAAGGCCGAGGGGAAGAACCCCTTCCAGCTGGATTCTCCGGAGCCGGACACCAGCAAGCTGATGGACTTCCTGATGGGCGAAAACCGCTTCGCCTCTCTGAAGAACAACTTCCCGGCCAAGGCCGACGCCCTCTACGAGAAGGAGATCGCCGACGTCAAGGCCCGCTACGCCAAGTACCGCCGCATGGCCGACGAGGCCCTGTAAGGTCCTTGCAGCGGCATTTCTGAACCAAAGCCCCCGCCGGAGAAACGTCCTCCGGCGGGGGCCTGAGCAAGGCGCATGAAAAAAAGATGCCGCAGAGGTAAAAAAACTTGTCCGGAACCCTTGACAAATACCCCTTCTATCTGGTATATTAATTCGTGCCCGTTGTGGGTAAGATTTGGCGGCATAGCTCAGTTGGCTAGAGCATGCGGTTCATACC
>UMKW01013855.1_pt1 | contig 11826 bp, 11 predicted proteins | sample 1966391 | NCBI WGS metagenome assembly UMKW01 (sample SAMEA4836183, study PRJEB28245) | human gut metagenome | biome: gut microbiome; material: fecal sample | place: Denmark | collected 2008
ATATTTTAATAAGAAAAGACAATAAATGGATTCGGTATATTGATAATAATTTTCTATTTACATTGCGAGTAGTAAAAAAATTTAAAAAGATGGAGAAAAATCATCAGGATATAATGATTTCTTATACACATGATGGAATCTTAAGTCTTATAATGAATAGAATTGCAAAAAAAGCCAATATGAAGACATATGCATGTGTGGTGGAAATGTATCCTAAAGAAGAATATGGACATTGGCTGTTTAGTTTAAAGTATTGGAAAGAGTATATTAATTATAAATTTGCTTTTCCTAAGTATAATTGTATTTTTCCTATTAGTTCATTTATAAAACAATATCTCGATAGAAATAATATAAATAATAGATGTATTCCTTGTATGGCCAATCCATTCGAGTATGAATATAAAGAGAAAATAAGAACTGGTAAACGAGTATTTATTTATCCTGCAATGGGAAAAATGAAGGATAGTTTATCTGCAATTTTAGGATCGTTTAACTACTTAAATGCTGAAGAAATTAGCCATATGGAATTTCATATTACAGGAGTAAAAGAAGAAAAGGTTAGAGAATATATTAGTGATTGGGATACTGTGAAAAAGTCTGTGGTTATACATAAATGGATGGAATATGATGAATTAATTTCTTTATATGGAAAATGTGACTATATGTTGTTAGCAAGGGAAGTTAACCAAATGACAAAAGCAAATTTCCCAAGCAAAGTGCCAGAAGTTATGTGTTTTGGAGTAGTTCCGATTGTTTCAAAAGTAGGAGATTATACTCGATATTATTTACATGATAAAGAAAATAGTTTAGTTGTTGAAGGTTGTTCTGCGCAATTGTTTGCTGAAGCAATAAGAACAGCGGTGTATATGCCTGAAAGTGAATTGGAAAGACTGTCTGTAGCTGCTCGAAAATGTGCTGAAGATAGATTTTGGTACAAAAATTGGGAAAAGACAATGAAACTGGTAATAGAGGAAAATAAATGAAAATTTATAATAAAACAAAACAAGCAATAATAGCAATTCGAAATTGTTTATATAAACCACTTAATTATATAAATTGCAAACTGAGTGGAGTTGAATTTTCTGGTGATTTGAAAGTAAATGGATTGTTACATTTAAAAAATAATGGAGAAATTTGCATTGGCCAAAAAGTTCGTATTAATTCATCCAGAGAAAATAACATTAATTTTAATGGTGATAGAACTTATTTGTGTACTTCAAATGGAAAAATAGTTATTGGAAATGAAGTTGGAATTTCTAATACAGTTATATATAGTGAAAATAAAATCGTAATTGATGATGGAGTATTTCTTGGAAATGGCTGTAAGATATATGATACTGACTTTCATCCATTAGAAGCAAAATATAGAAATGGTGCATTTCGTGATGATAGTCATACAAAAACAGCACCTATTTATATTGGGAAAAATGCTTTTATTGGCACTGGAGTATATATATTAAAAGGGGTTTCAGTAGGAAAAAATAGTATTGTGGGCGCCGGAGCAGTTGTAACTAAGAATATTCCTGATAATGAAATATGGGCTGGAAATCCAGCCCATTATATCAAGAGGGTTAATATAACATGAGAATTAAAGCTAAAGGAGTTTCAAAAAATTCAATAGTAGAAGTGTTGCTGATCTATTTATTGTTGACTTTTGATTGTTCGTTTTTATATGAAAATCATAATATGCCATTGATTATTCTAGTCTTTGTTATAACAGGACTAATGATTGGAGTAAATCACTTTGTTCTGTCAAGAAGAGATATATGGATTTTTGGATGCTGTGTTTTTTTGTTTGTGGATTATATCTTTATTTGTAATTTTGGCAGCTCAACAGAAATTTCAAGAGTGTTACTGTATATTGCACAGATATTTATAGCGTATGTTGCAGTCACAATATTACAAGATTCTTTTGTCGATAAATATGTTAAAGTGGTTTATGTGTTAGCATGGATCAGCTTGGCTATGATGTTTGTCTCTGTTGTGACACCGGATTTATTGAAGAGTATAATGGTTCGTACTGATTTGCAAAATAGTTCGGGTCAGGTGAACTACGGAATGTTTCTTTATGTTATGCGAACATATGTGAGAAGTGGCATGGATCAGTACAGAAATGTAGGGATATACACTGAGCCTGGCAGGTATCAGCTGATTCTCAATATTGCTGTTTTTTATATGTTAAATTTTCCAGATCGTATTCAAGCTGACGAGAAGAAAAAAATTAGATACCTGATTGTTTTAGTTGTGACAATTATATCTGCACAATCGACGATAGGCTATGGTATTTTAGCTATAAATCTACTGATGAGTAGATTGGCAAATAAAAAGAAAGACAGAAGTTCAAAAAAAATTGATAGACTTATTGGCGTTATGATTGTAGCAGTCATTGTTTTTGTGGTTTGGGATTATATCGTAAGAGGAGATTCTGGTGTTATTGCGAATGTTATTGTAAACAAATTATTTGATGCAAATGTCTATGATTTAAATTCTAAAATGTCGGGAACAGCGAGACTTCGTGGGATTATGATGGCTCTGGAGGTCATAAAACAATATCCATTGGGTGCGGGAACCACACATCTGACAGAAATCTTAAATCATTATATTGCGGTATATCAGTATTCTGATTTTGCGGGAGCGGCATTATTGAAGAATTGTGCAATCATGGGAACGCTACAACTAGGTAGCGTGCTTGTTTTTCTGTTTGTGAAAATGAAGCAGAAACTTAAAAATACAACGACATGGATTTGTGTTTTGCTGATTTTTGTCTTGCAAAGTTTAAGTTCTTCATATGTTTTCTATCCGAGTATATTTGCGATGGCTATTTTAAATTTGAATAATATGTCAAAGCTGAAAGAGGTGAATTGAGATGATTATTGTTAGAGTATCAAGTGGATTGGGAAATCAAATGTATCAATACGCGCTCTTATGTTCTCTTAAAAAAATATATAAAGATGTAGAAATCAAGATAGACATCAACGATTATAAGAGAAACAAATTGCATACAGGGTATATATTGGATAAGATTTTTGAAATTAAAGAAGAAATAGCAAATGAAGAAGAATGTTCAGAAGCGTATTCTAAATGCAGATATTATGATGGATTTGGAAAAGATGGTTTGAGTTTTCAATCTTTTAGAAATTTGTACAGAAAAATCTATTGTAAATTGGGAGCTGTTCGAAATAAGAGAAATGAATCCCATATGATATATGACTACAAATTCAATATTTTTAACCCTGAAGTGTTCAATTTAGACAAACATAAGAATTGGTATTTGAGTGGATATTGGCAGAATCTAAGGTATTTTGATTGGAACAAGGAAGAACTAAAGCAAGTTTTTGACTTTTCACCCAATTTGAACTCTGAGGAAATGAATATATTGGCCAAAATCCAGTCGTGTAATTCGGTGAGTGTACATGTCAGAAAAGGAGACTATACTGGTTCAGGATTTGATTTGTGTGGCGATGAATACTATTATAGAGCGATTCAATTGATGAAGGATAAAATTGGAGAATGCACATTCTTTTTCTTTTCTGATGATGCAAATTATGTAAAAGAACATTTTGGGAGAATTGACAGTGCCATAATTGTTTCTAATGATGTTGACAATTTGGAAATGGATATGTTTATGATGGGGAAGTGCAATCATCATATTATACCAAACAGCTCATTTAGTTTTTGGCCGGCCTATTTGATGGAAAATGAACAGAGTATAACGGTGTGTCCACAATATACTTTATCGGATGGAGGAAAAATGTATCAGGCAGATTATCCTCAAAATTGGATCAGGATTGAGAACAGAAAGGGATTATGTGACATAGATGAATAAGAATAGGATGTTGATCTTAAAAAACTGCTCTACAGGTTTAATCAGTCAAATAATTACCTTGATTTTTCAATTTTTGACACGCAGTCTTTTTATCAAATATATTGGTATTGAACTGCTTGGTATTTATAGTACTTTTACGTCTGTATTAAATACATTATCTTTGGCAGAATTAGGGTTCCAGACAGCAATTGTATTCAGTTTATATAAACCATTAGCTGAGAAAGATAATGACAGAGTAAACGACATCGTTAATGTGTTTAGATTTGTATATAATTGTATTGGAATTTTCTTTGTTATCGCATCGGTTGTTCTTCTCCCCTTTCTGAAATATATACTTAGTGATGTCAAAGTCACGGGTTTAATATATTTCTACTTTTTGATTCAAGCAATGTCATCATCATGTACATATTTTTTGGCGTACAAGAGATCACTACTCTATGCTGATCAAAAAGATTATGTCTCAAAGATTATAGATATGATCGTCAATGTTGTATCTAATGTTTTGCAGATAGTTGCGATCGTATGTTTTCATAGCTATATTTTATATCTTTTGTTTAAATTAGCACAGGTGGTTATTTCGAATATTTGGGTTCATATTGTTTGTGTGAGACTGTATCCTTTCTTAAAAAAGGTGAAAGTGGATTTTGAACTTCTAAAATCACTGATGTCGAATGTTAAGAATGTGTTTGCGGGTAAGATAGCAACCTATATTTATGGCTCAACTGATAGCATCATTGTTTCAGCATTTATCAGTACAGTACAAGTGGGGTATTTAGTTAATTACACTACTATATCGCAGCAATTAAAAACATTGGTTTCAAGTTTGTTGAATCCTATAACACCGATGATAGGAAATATTCTTGCGCTTGATTCAGAGGAAAACAACAAAAAGAAAACATTCGGAATGTATGCAGTAATACGCCTTTTAATAGCAATGATGATTGTTGTTCCGTTTTATGTGTTGATTGATGACTTTATCAGCATATGGGTTGGAGCAAAATATATTCTGTCTCCGTCTATTGTATTTCTGCTTGCTGCGGATTTATATATCCATTTTGTGCATAGTGTTAATGTCGATTTTATAAATGCTGCTGGTCTTTTTAAGGAAGATAGAAATATAGAAATTGTTGCAGCGGCTTTGAATATTACATTATCGATTATTGGAGCAAAAACGATTGGCATGACCGGAGTGTTGGTGGGTACCGTTGTCAGTCAGTTATGGTTTTGGCTTGGCAGAAGTTATGTCGTATTCAAACGGTGTTTGAATGAGAATAAATGGAAATATGCAAAATACTGGTTTGTCAATTTTATTGACTTGAGCGCAACGATAGTTGGCGTTGAGATATGCGTGTACTTGAAAAAACTGCTACCTATTGAAAATATTTACTTAAAATTTATTGCATCAGGTATTGTATGCGAGATGATAGTCATTGCGGTATTTATGATTTCTCATTTTAATAATTCTGATATTAGAAAAATATTGAAATTCACAGGAAGTAAGGTAAAGGAGAGAATATGAATGGAAGATGCGGTTGTTTCGGTTATTGTTCCGGTTTACAAGGTTGAAAAATATCTTGCGGAATGTATAACGTCTATTATAAATCAAACATACAGGAGCTTGGAAGTTATATTGATAGATGATGGCTCACCGGATTCTTGTGGAGAGATATGCGATTATTACGCAAATGTAGATCAAAGAATTACTGTGATACATAAAAAAAATGAAGGTCAGTCAGCGGCAAGAAATACAGGATTGAATAAAGCAACTGGAGATTATATCGTATTTGTAGACAGTGACGATGTTTTACCGAAGGATGCGATTGAACACTTGGTGACTTCTTGTGTTTCGACAAAATCAGATGCGGTGTTTGGCGATTTTATAACATTTGAAACAGAACACTATAAACCGGTTGATACAGTTGAAGAAAAACCATTGTTACAAGAGATTGGAAAATATGATTTTTATGAAGGATTGTATTCTGGTAAAACAAAAAACTGCGTCTGGGGTAAAATCTATAAACGGGAAATTCTTGATGGGGTGTTCTTTTTGGAAGGACGAATCTTTGAAGATGTGTGTTATATAAATGCACTCTGGAAAAAGAATCCCAAAATTCAAGTGATTGATTCAAATGTTTATTGTTACAGAGTTGGCAGACCAGGAAGTACACAAAGCAGTTTTGACAATAGGAGACTGGAAATAAGGTTTGAATTTGAGGCTACATTAGATGACGTGAGAAAAAATGGTTCATTTGCAGAACGAGAGTTTCGTATGTACCTAATGGATTTTTGGAGAAAACAATATATTCAGGCCGTTATTCACAACGCAACTCCAACGGCAAGACAAATAGCATTCGATGAATTTAAAAAAGTATATGTACCGACTGTCAATATGAAGTTTGTTCTTTTCCGAAACTTTCCTTATTTGTATGCAGTATTAAAAAATAAGGGGGAATAATCAATGGAGAAAAAAAGAATTGAGTGGATTGATTCCTTAAAAGGCGCACTCATGATAGGTGTAATTTGGAGTCATTCCTCTGCAAATACAGGGGGGGGGGTACTGGCTGACTGATTGTTATATGGCAGCATTTTATTTTATTTCTGGATATATTTCTGGAAATAAAAATCAAAAATTATCTGTATTTCTTAAAGAAAAAGCAAAGAGATTGCTGTTTCCGTATTTTGTATATGGAGTGGCTTTAGTGGGGATTGATGTGACTCTTTCAGGCACACAGGGTTCACTGAACAAGTTGATAGGTGTGTTTTATTCTCGATATATGTTATTTCCGCATGATTTGAATAATAATGTTTTTTTCTTGAAGTCGTATAATTCGATATTGTGGTTTTTGACATCTATGTTTTTAACATCTATATGTTTTGACGCTTTCCGAAAATGTCAGAGAAAGAAAATATTTGTTTCGATTCTATTTGTTTTGGGATATGTTCTGATGTATTTACCCGTACTTTTGCCGTGGAGTATTGATAGTGTGCCAGTTACAACATTGGTCATGATTGCTGGTTACTATTTTAGAGGTGTTTCTTTAGATTCTTTTAGTGTCAAGAATAAAATGGTGGCATTGATTGTTTTGCTACCGATTTATTTGATTTGCATTACGATTAATCAAGGAATCAATTTATCCATCAGAGAATATGGCTCTGATGGAATTAAAGGCTATTTGTTTTATTATATAATATCGCTTATAGGTGCGGTTATACTGATGATCCTTTTTAGTGTTCTTCCAATATTAAAAGGACTTATATTTGTTGGTAGACACACAATGACCTATATGTGCTTGCAGATATTCACATTGGCTATATCTTATAAAGTTTTTATGTTTGTGCATATAAATGATGTGGTTTCTGGATGGATTGGCGTTTGTGTCACATTAATTATGATTTGGCTGGTTATTAAATTTTACGAAGCCGTAAGTAAGAAAATCAAGCTGTTCAAGTATTTGTAGTGATTGATAAGGTAGAAATAGAAGAGGCCATTAGGTGCCAGCCCCCTAGTACTAACTGAAAACGCAAAATGAGCAGAACATGACAAAAAGTCAAATGCTGTCGAATTAGCGTCTGTATTCGACAGAATAAAGCCGTGTGAACTTCCGCACGGTAGCTACTCAAAATTTCACACACCTCTTCGTGGTGAGCAGCAGGCAACGATCGATTCTGATCGGCTGAGATGTGAAGAATGAAACTTATGGTAAAACAACATTGTTAAGATATGAGAGAGGAAAATATGAACACAACATTACTTATTATGGCGGCTGGAATCGGCAGCCGTTTTGGAACAGGAATCAAACAGTTGGAGCCGGTGGATGCTTCGAATCACATCATCATGGATTACTCAATTCATGATGCAATTGAGGCAGGTTTTAACCATGTAGTATTTATTATCCGTAAGGATATCGAGAAGGAATTCAAAGAGGTGATCGGTGATCGTATTACCGCCATTTGCTCCGCTCATGATGTAACTGTAGACTATGCTTTCCAGGATATCAACGATATTCCGGGCACTCTGCCGGAAGGACGTACAAAGCCGTGGGGAACCGGTCAGGCTGTGCTTGCAGCAAAGAAGATTATCGATACGCCGTTTATTGTGATCAATGCAGATGATTATTATGGAAAGGAAGGCTTCAAGGCTGTCCATGAGTATCTGGTGAATGGCGGTAAGTCCTGCATGGCAGGTTTTGTACTGAAGAACACTCTGTCCGATAATGGTGGTGTGACCCGCGGTATCTGCAAGATGGATGAGGAGAATAACTTGACAGAGGTTGTGGAGACCAGGAATATTGTAAAAACTGAACATGGAGCGGAAACGGATGGTGTGAATGTGAATGTCGATTCTCTGGTTTCTATGAATATGTGGGGATTGACTCCGGAATTCCTGGATGTGCTGGAAGAAGGATTCAACGAATTCTTTGAGAAAGAGGTACCGGAAAATCCTTTGAAAGCGGAATATCTGATCCCGATTTTCATCGGTGAGTTACTTAATAAAGAAAAGATGTCTGTGAAAGTTCTGAAGACCAATGACACCTGGTATGGTATGACCTACCATGAGGATGTTGAAGCAGTAAGGGACAGTTTTAAGAAGATGCTGGAGAATGGCGTGTACAAGGCTGATTTGTTCAGTGATCTGTAAACAGCGATGAAAGAAACGATTGATTTACTCGGGAAGATTATCACAAACATCCTGACTGCTCTGTATGAGCCGTTTGGGTTTTCGCTTCTACTTTCCTTCCTAGCTATGTTTTTCTACTTGTATGCGTATGAGCCAATACATGCTGGCAAAGGCTGGAAGAATGCCATAGTGACATGGTATCAGAAGTTCAAGGAGAGTGTGTTCTTTCGGAAACTGTTCTTCCTGGCCTTTGTGACTTCACTTATTCTGTTCCGAACCCTGTTAAACCGCAATCTTTGGATGAATCCTTTATCCGATGTCATGGGTGGCTGGGGCATCTGGGAGACTGTGAATGGCGAACAGAAGCTGACCACCGAGTGCATCGAGAATGTGATCATGATGGTGCCGTTTAGTTCTGTAGTGATGTGGACGTTCGAAGAAAAGATAGGAAACGGCTGGAAGAAGATATTGTGGCAAAGCGGTAAAATAGCATTTATCTTTTCTGTAAGTATTGAGATGCTACAATTATTGCTTCGCTTGGGTACATTCCAGCTATCAGACATCTTCTATAACACAGTCGGCGGAGTGCTAGGCGGATTGATGTACTGCGGGACCATGAAGGCAAGAAAACGTCTGTAAAACTGTATGGCCCAGGCAATGCCATTTAGCTAGATGTTCGAGAAAACGTTCGATTTGTAATTGAGTTTTTTCAAAAGTACCCAAAAAGCTATTTATGAGGCAAAGCAGCAAAAAAAGAGTATACGAAATAAACGGATTAAAAGAATAAAATAGTCCGTAACATAGAGGATATTCGGTTAAAAAGGCTTATCGAAAAGCAAAATGAACTGCACCAATACCGCGTAAAGGGCGTGAAAATTGGCGCAGTTCTTCCTTTACAGCATGAACGTATTTAATTATCAGGTGAATGATATCTTTTTCTGTTTTTGAATCACGCCAAAAATATTTTCTTGCAATTCTTAAAGCAGAAGAAAAATCAACCTGATAATGGTACTTATTTTGAGATTGGTGTTGCTGTTCTATTTCAAGCTGCTGTTTTTGCTTTTCAAGGGCAGCTTCATTGGCAAGAAAAATGCCGAAATTATAGAGAATGAGATTGCCATAAATTTCCTGCTTTAAAAAATCAGGCTTTTTGCTGTGCAGGTAAAGTGAAAGGAGCTCCCGGGGGTCAGGTACCGTTAACAAAGTGCGAAAATAACTATTTGAACACGAAAAATGAAGCAATAATGTTATGTAAAAGGAATGAAATCAAAAGTGAAGAGAAAAAAAGTATACTTCATAACAGTTGTTATTGGATTTGCTATATGCATGGTCGGAGTTATATTTGGAAGCCGATTGGTATTTCAGCGAATCTGCGAAAGAAGAACTACTCCATGGTCAGATTTAGGTACTGCAGACGATGATGAATATAGAATTCTCATAGATGCATATAAAATAAAAAATCAATCAAATGAAACTGTTATGATACAAGCATTTGATAATACAAAACTGATAGGTCATTATTATGAAAGAGAAAAAGGTGCGCCTTTAATTGTGTTTTTTCATGGATTGTGGGGGCACAGTTATTTGGATGGCGTGCCAATATATAGAATTACACAAAAACACAATTGGAATCTTCTACTATGTGACTTACGCGCACAGGGAGATAGTGAAGGGGAATTCTCAACATTAGGAGTGCTAGAAAAATATGATTGTCTTGATTGGGTAGAATGGGCACAAAATCGCTTTGGAGATAAAAATCCTATTTTTCTTATGGGAGTTTCAATGGGAGCATCAATTGTGATGATGAGCAGTGATTTGGAGTTGCCTGATTCAGTATATGGAATTATTGATGACTGTGGTTTTACATCTACATTGGACGTGATAAAGCAGAATAAAAACAAGCAAATATCAAAATACATACCCAAAAATCTATTTTCTACTATGCTTAATGTAGGAACAAAGATTTGGGGGAGTTTTGATTTATCAGACGCAGATGCGTGTAAGGCTTTAGCACATACCGATATTCCTCTTTTAATCATTCACGGTGACGAAGATATGCAGGCACCTTTATCTATGGCTTATAAACTATACGATAGTTGTAATGGTGAAAAGCAGTTATATATAGTTCATGGGGCAGATCATGCAGAAAATTATAGAAAAGATCCGGGAGGATATGAGAAAATTGTAACAAAGTTTATTGAAGAACGCATTGAAAGAAAGGATGACTAAAATGAAAACAACATTACTTATCATGGCAGCCGGTATCGGCAGCCGTTTCGGAACAGGAATTAAAGAATACCGTACCGTGTGCCAGACCCCCGGTACTAAACTGTAAACGAGCAAGAACTCTCGGGGTCAGACCCCATAAAACAAAATGGACTGGAACATGCCATTTCCCACTATTATAATCCTTCTTCTCTGCGCCCACATAAAGTAAATGGAGAGTTAGAAGCTCATGTTCTCCAGCTTGCCTGTGGAGAAACACCGGACGGCTATTCCCGCTGGACGCTGGAGCTGCTTACAGAAGAAGTAAATAAAAAAGGGATTGCAGAGCCTGTTAGCAAAGAAACGATCCGTGTGATGTTAAAAAAAATGAACTTCAGCCTCACAGGAATGAATACTGGTGCATCCCGCCCAAAGGAAATGCAGAATTTGTAGCCTGTATGGAAGATATCCTGCATATCTATGAATTGCCATATAATGAAAATGTGCCTGTTATCTGTATGGATGAAAAACCGTATCAGCTTCTTGGAGAAACCAGGGAACCATTACCGTTGCGTTCTGGAGATAACCGAAAAACAGATTCAGAATACATCCGCTGTGGGACATGCAGTATCTTTATTTTCACAGAACCTCTGGCAGATTATCGCCATGTTGCAGTATGTGAACACCGGACCAGAAAAGAATGGGCGGAGCAGATCCGTTATCTGCTGACAGAGGTTTACCCGGAAAAAGAGAAGATCATTCTGGTTATGGATAATTTAAATACTCATACAAAAGCATCCCTTTACCAGACTTTCCCACCAGAAGAAGCCTATGAACTGGCAAAACGGCTTGAGATCCACTATACACCAAAACACGGGAGCTGGCTGAACATTGCAGAAATCGAATTAAATGCAATGACAAGACAGCGTCTTGACCGAAGGATTGATGATATCCATAAATTGGAAGAGGAACTTTCTGCATGGGAAAGCAGACGAAACATGAGTCAACGGAGTGTTAACTGGCATTTTACTACTGAAGATGCAAGAATAAAAATCCGTTCTTTATATCCAAAGTTTGACTCATAAAAATGAGTCAGACTCGGAATGGCTTTGCATTAGAAATCAACTTGTCGTTACACTAGAGGCATTCTGGAATTGGCTGGATCAACAGCGCCCAA
>UMKW01068567.1_pt1 | contig 11797 bp, 6 predicted proteins | sample 1966391 | NCBI WGS metagenome assembly UMKW01 (sample SAMEA4836183, study PRJEB28245) | human gut metagenome | biome: gut microbiome; material: fecal sample | place: Denmark | collected 2008
GAGTGCTCGCGGTACATCGCGGAATCCGGGTTCACCATCTCCGGTTCGAACCACAGGCCGAACTCCATTCCCTTGGCATGCACGTAGTCTGCAAGCGCCTTGAGCGAGTGCTCGCCGTCGGGCCACACGTCCTGGGAGATCCGCCAGTCGCCCAAACCCGCCGTGTCACCACGGCGGTCGCCGAACCAGCCGTCGTCGACCACGAAGCGCTCGACGCCGCTCGCGGCAGCCTTGTCTGCGAGCCTGACAAGCGTATCGTAATCATGCTCGAAATACACGGCCTCCCAGGTGTTCAGGATCACCGGACGCGGCTTGTCGGCAATGCCATGCTCGGCACGCCAACGCGCATGGGTGGCGCGCAGGTCGGCGTGGAAGCGTGCGGCGACTTCGTTGAGCCCCTCGCCGAAGGAACCGTAGAGCCACGGCGTGGTGTAGGAGTCCGCGGCATCATGCAACGTGATCTCACCGCCCGCAAGCACTTCCGCGCCGCCGATCACACCGGTCGTGTATGGCAGGCGCTCCGCCGCCATGAGTGAATTGCCGCTCCACGCCACATGCACCGCATACACGTCGCCATGCGTGAAGCCGAAGCCGGGGCGACCTGCATTGAGCAGCAGCGAAGCGTCGAAGTCGGGGCGCCCCACCATGCTCGCCTTCTGGAACCGACCGATCGTCAGCGGCTGGCGCTGCGGTGAACGTTCACGCAAATGATGCCCGGTGGTGGTGAGCAACTCGGTCATGTCGGCCGGCACCGGGAAACCGAGTTCCACCTTGCCGATCTCCAGACTCCCCGCGCCCAGATTGCGCACGTCCGCGCGCTGACGCACCAGGCCGCTGTCGCGCATCTCGCAGGTCCAGATGATCTCGACCCCCTGTTCGGCATCGCTGGCGGTAACGGCAACCCCGGCGTCACCCACCGCGATGTCGGTGACGACGAAACGGCAGAAGAGCTCCACGCCATCGCGACGCACCACGAAACGCGGCTCACCGGTCCATGCCTCGGCCTGCGTGGGCAGCACGCTCGGCCATGTGGTCTCGTCGAGCGCGCCGGAGACCCGTTGCGGGCGCAGGGCGTCCACTGCGCTCACCAGCGTGCGTGGCTGGGTGAGGGGGCGCCCCCAATGCACCACACGCGGCAACTCGTCGGCCACGAACGCGAGCGCGAACGCCGAATCCGCGTCGTGGTTCTCCATGGAGACCACATGCAATGCCTCGCCGGCGTGCGTGGTCGCGTTGAATTCGGAAATCCGTGTCATATTCCCCTTTCGGCATGCGTCGTTGCAATGTGACTACGCTGCCATGCTACGCAATCGCGCATTCCTTGCCATGCCATGGTGTGTTCCGCGCACACGGCAAGTAATTCGGCATGGATCAGGCATGCCGGCGACTGTGGAAGAACTCGGCGAGCAATGCCGTGCACTCGCGTTCGCACACGCCGCCGTACACCTCGGGCTCATGGCCCACATGCGGGTCGCGCGGAATGTCCCACACCGAACCGCACGCCCCCAGCTTGGCATCCCAGCCGCCGAACACAATGCGGCCGATACGCGTCTGCAGGCAGGCCCCCGCGCACATCGGGCATGGCTCGAGCGTGACGACGAGCGTGCAATCGGCCAGATTCCAATTCCCGCGCACCGCTGCCGCCTCACGCATCGCCACGATCTCGGCATGGGCGAGCGGATCTGCATCGCGCTCACGCAGATTGCGCCCGCGTCCGATCACCTCGCCGTGCGCATCGAGCACGACCGCACCCACCGGCACATCGCCCGCGGATCGCGCCATCCGTGCCTGTGCGAGCGCCTCGCCCATCGCCTCTGCGTATTGTGTCATCGCGATACCGCCCCTGCCTTTGTATGCATGCCATCGTCCGCCCGCTCGCATGCCGAGCGCTTCCACTGTTCGACATCTGGCTTTGCTACGCTCGCAGACGACGGCTCTGCTTATACAGCATACTGAGACCAGACAGCATATTAGAAGATCGGCCATGGCCCATGCCGGCTGCAGACCCCGCGCATACAGAAAGGAAGCCTGTGAGCGTTCTCATTCTCATCCTGTGCATTCTCGGCGCCGTGTTGCTCTCCTCGTTCCTGAGCCGCTTCCTGCCGCGCATCTCCACGCCGCTCGTGCAGATCGTGCTCGGTCTCATCGCCTCGCAGATGCCGTTCTTCCCGGATGTGCAACTCGACCCGGAGCTGTTCCTCGTGTTGTTCATTGCGCCTCTGCTCTACCTTGAGGCGCATGAGATCAACAAGAGTCAGCTGCTCAAATCGCTTAAGCTGTCACTGTCGCTCGCCATCGGTCTGGCCATCTTCACGATGGTGGTCGTCGGATTCTCGCTGCACACGCTCTGGCCCATGTTCCCGTTGGCCGCTGCACTGGCGCTCGGCGCCGCGCTCGGCCCCACCGATGCGGTCGCCGTGAGCTCGCTGAGCCATGAGGCCACGCTGACGCAACGCCAGATCGGCGTGCTCAAAGGCGAATCGCTGTTCAACGACGCCTCGGGCATCGTCGGCTTCCAGTTCGCGATCGCCGCCGCCGTCACCGGCCAGTTCCGCGTTGGCGAGGCAGCCTGGGAGTTCCTCATCACCTTCTTCGGCGGCGCCGTATTCGGTTGCATTGTGGGCGTGCTGGCCAATTGGGTGTTCGAATCCTCGCGCCAACTCGGCTGGGAGACCACCACCACACGCATTCTCATGGAATTGTTCCTGCCGTTCCTGCTGTATCTGGGCGCCGAGGCCGTGCATGTCTCGGGCATTCTCTCGGTGGTGGCCGCAGGTCTCGTGATCCGTTTCGACCGCACCGGCATAGGCCCGAACGTGGCCCGGACGAACATCGTCGCCTCAAGCGTGTGGTCGGTGCTCTCGTTCTCGCTCAACGGCGCCGTGTTCATTCTGCTCGGCATGCTGCTGCCGGGCGCCATGCGCGCGAGCTGGGATAACCCGATGGTGAGCAACTACACGCTGCTCGCGGTCATCCTGTGCGTCTCGACGCTCATCGTCGGCCTGCGATTCCTATGGGTCTCGGGCATGCTGCGCCTCGCCCGCGCGCAGGATTCGCACAAGCGTCGCCGCATGACGCCGGAACGCTGGCGCTCCGCCGCCGTGATGACCTTCGGCGGCGCCAAGGGCACCATCACGCTGTCGTTGATGTTCACGATCCCGTACACCATTGCCGATGGCGAATGGTTCCCGATGCGCGACGAGCTCATCTTCATCGCCGGCGGCGTGATCATCGTGACGCTGCTGCTTTCGAACTTCCTGCTGCCGGTGATCGCGCCGAACAAGGCGAAGGACGTGCCCCGCGAGACCACCGAGGCCTCCATAGAGGTGCTGCGGCGCACGGTGGAGGAATTGGCAGAACTGACCACCGACGAGAACCGCTCCGCCGTGATGGTGGTGATCAACTCGTACACCCAGCGCATCGGCCGGCTCAAGAACCAGCTGGGCACCATAGACCCTTCGGCACGCATCGAACTGCAGATCGACGCGCTCAACTGGGAGAAGGAGTACGTCAAGCGCAAGCTCGCCGAATTCCGTCTCGACCCCACGCTCAGCGAGCGCGAACGCGAGGTCAATGTCGAGGCATGCGAACGCCTGCTCGACCAGATCATGGACACGCTGCGTCACACGAACACGAAACACGACTCCTCGCACGTGGTCTGGCAGGTCAAGGGACGCGCCCATTTGGCACAGCGTCGTCTGGTCCTGCTCTCCCGCCGTGCCGCCAACACGATTCGCCGCAGCACGCCGCTCGTCAACGAAAACGAGATCTACGCGAGTCTGCGCAATCTGGAACTCGGCGCCTTCGATCATGTGATTGACAGGCTGTACGAGGAGATGAGCAGCAACACCTACGGCACGGAGTATGTGTCGTCGCTGCTCATGGATTACCGGCGCGCGGAGGCGGCGCTCAAATCGCGCCCGAACATGGCGAATTCCGCCTCACTCGTCACCCAGATCGAAGACGTCAAGCGCGAGAGCTTCGGCATCGAGCTCAGCGTAATCCAGAACATGGTGGAGGCCGGCGACATCACGCGCGCGCAGGCACGTCAGCTACGCAAGAACGTGTATGTGATGAGCGTGGCCGCCGATTCGAACTTCTGATCTGCCTTCCGATCTGCACTGCACGGCACGGTTCGCGGAAGAGTCTGAATGCGGCGGCAGTGGTTGCGAATCAGATGATGCCGGAGGCGATGTCCTGGTCGAGCAGCCATTGGCGTAGGTCGGAGAACTCCTCCATGCTCACCGCGTGGTCGAGCCCGCGGTAGCCGCGTGCGGTGAGCCAGGTGTGTTCCTCGAGCCATGCGATCGTCTCGTAGATCATGTATTTCGGCAGCACCGTGTCGAGTTCACCGTACCCGTAGAACACCGGGATATTCAGATCGGCGAGAATGTCGTCGTACGGCGTGGTCGCCGGCACGTTGCCCGGAGCCACGAATCCGGAGAGGGAGATCGCCGCACGGTAGCGTTGCGGGTGCACGCGCAGCAGTTCGACGGCGAGCGTGCCGCCCTGAGAGAAGCCGATTGGCACCACGTCGCGGTTCTCGCCCACGTTCGTGGTCACCCAGTCGTCGATTGCGCAGGCGGCGGCATAGGCGTCGTAATCGAGATCGTCGCCCACCGGCACCGCGTCATGGAACCAGCTGTACGCACCCTGCTGCATGGCGAATCCGCGTGGCGACGCCTCCTGCAGCACGAGCGGCGCCCGCAATGATACGAAGTCGCTGTATGGCGCCACATAGCGCATTATGCCGGCGAGGTCGTCCTCATTCGACCCCCAGCCATGCAGGCAGACGAACAGTGGTCGGTTCGGTTGCGCATTGCCGCCGCCTCGCGAGGCCAACGCCTCGGTCACGGTAAGCCGGTCGCCGAAATGCCCGGGCACCACCGAGGCCACGCGGCCCACCGGCGGCTCCATGCGTTTGCGTTCGCCGGCGCTCTGCCCCGCGTACGGGCCCGACGGCGTCGTATTCGCCGCCTCGGTCATTTCACGCTCGAGATTGGCGAAATCGACCAGATCGTCGAGTTCGCGAGACAGATCGTCGAGATGCTCCGGATCATCGGAGGGCTCGAACGGGTCGTCGGGATTCGGGGTGTCATCTGCAGTGCTCATGCGTCTCAATATACGCGATAGTCGCGCATACGTTCATGGCGTTCACTGTGCGCCATTTGCCGGGGTGCCCCCGTTGCCCGTCGTCTCACCGTCGGTGCCGGTGGCACCGGCACCCGTGGTGCCGTCGCCGGCCGTGCCGGCATCGGAAGTGTCGGGCGTGGTGGTCTGCGCATTCTGCTGCTGCGCCTGCGCCGCATTCTGCTGGGCCTGCTGGGCCGCTTGGGCTTGGGCTTCGGCCTGACGCTGCGCCTCCTCGGCCGCCTGCTGGGCCGTCGCAGCCTGCTGGTTCGCATACTCGGTCTGCGACTGCTGCACGGCGGTGCCGGCATCGGTGAGCGTCTTCACCATGGCCGTCACATCCTCCGCGTTCAGATTCTGGCCGTCCGCCAGCTTGCGCGCGTCTGCGATGCGGTTCTCCAGATCGGTGCGAACCTGCTCGTCGGTCACGGCGTTGGCGCTTGCGTCGAGAATCTTCTGCGCGTCGTCTATGGCCTTCGTCAATTCGTCGCGCGCGGCGGATTGCGATTGCATATTCTTCGAATCGTTCACCGCCTTCGTTGCCGCGTCAAGCGCGCTCTTGGCCTTGGTGATCTCATTCGCGGTGTTGCGCAGCGAATCCGTGGTCTTCTCGATCGCAGCCGTGTTGGCATCCACCGCGCATTCGGCCACCGACTGCTGGTCGAGCTTCTCGGCGTCGGCCACGGCGCTCTTCAGCGTGTCGAGCGTCTTCGCATCGGCGACCTGATCGGTGGGTGTGCTCGTGAGAGCATTGGCGTCCTTCAGCGCCGCCGCAAGTGCGGTATGGGCATCGTCGTACGAGTCGCGCGTGTTCTGGCATAGCGTGTATGCGTTCCGCTGCGCGTTGTTCCTGCGGCTGCTCGACCACCATGCGATGCCGCCGGCGATGAGCGCGATCACGAGCACGCCGACGACAATGCCCGCAATGAGCTTCGTGTGGCTCTTGCCGCCCCCGTTTGCCGAATGATGAGGGGCTTCCTCGTCGGGCTCGTCACCCGATCCATCTGCATTGCCGTCCGCATCCGTCGGCGGAATGGCCGGCGGCATCGCGGCGGGGGCGGCCGGTGGCATCAACGACGTCTGCGAATCTACAATCTGCTCCCATTCCGAGGAGACGACGCGCGTCGGCTCTTCCGCCGGCAACGGGGGATTGACCGAGACGCCCGCCAGCACATCGTCATGGGGCGACGTGAACAGCTGCGTGGGCGCGGCATCGCCCGCAGACGCGCCGTTCACCGTGTTCGCCGCATGACGGCCGGCACTGGGCTGGGACGCGGCTAGCGTGAGCGCCGCGGAATCCGCAGGGGTCTCATCCGGCGTCGGCGTTGCATCATGTGCGCCCGAACGCGCGGTGCGGCGCGCGTGATCATGCGGATGCCCGTTCACCGGCGGTGCGGGAATCGCAGCCGTATTCGCCGAGCCCGCAGATTGCAGCTGGGATTCGTGTGCGGCGGCATGCGACGGATCGTCGTCCATGCTCGGGAATTCGAGCGCATCCTTGTCCACTACATGGGTGACATCGAAATCGCGCGGCTCCGGACTCACCGGAAACTGCAAATCAGACGGATTCCCCGAATCAGTCATGCCTCTCCTCGCCCTTCTGTGTCAATCTGTACATACATTCACCGAGACATCAGTCGGTGATCTGCGCGCGATAGAAGTTCTGGTACGAGCGCGACGGCGTCGGGCCGCGCTGTCCCTGGTAATGCGAGCCGGTGGTCTCGGAGCCGTAAGGGTGCTCCGACGGCGAGCTCAGCTGGAAGAAGCACATCTGGCCAATCTTCATGCCAGGCCAGAGTTTCACGGGCAGTGTCGAGACATTCGACAGCTCAAGCGTGATATGCCCCTCGAAACCGGGGTCGATGAACCCGGCGGTTGAATGCGTGAGAATGCCCAAGCGGCCGAGCGAGCTCTTGCCCTCCAATCGTGCGGCGAGCGTCTCGTCGATCTTCACGTACTCCCAGGTAGAACCCAATGCAAACTCGCCGGGGTGCAGAATCCACGGTTCGTCCGGGCCCACTTCGAACTGTTCGGTGAGCTCGCCCTGGTTCTCCGCTGGATCCACGTAGGTATACGCATGGTTGTTGAACAGGCGGAAGAAGCGGTCGAGACGAACGTCAATGGACGCTGGCTGCACCATTTCGTCGGTCCACGGATCAAGCGAGATATGACCCTCGGCGTGCGCGGCACGGATGTCGCGGTCAGATAGCAGCATCAGCTTCTCCTTGCAAAGGACGATGAGTGTTCCTGCGCACGTCGGACGCATGCATACGCTGCCATGCCCCTCGCACGCACATATACGGCCCAGTGTAGTGATACCAAGCGAATTCACCGGCGGCATGAACCGCCACGACCGCACACCCGGCCCGGGAAAAGGCGGGGGCCTGCCACGACGGGCAGGCCCCTGCGGGATTCCGAGAGGAATCAGTGCGTCGCGCGCATGCGCAGGAAGATCTTGCGAATCTCCGAGGCGACGAGCACGATGGCGGCCAGGCCGATGCACTCCAGCCACGCCATCGGCGGCAGCGGCGTGGTGCCGAATGCGGTGTTGAGCCACGGCACGTAGATCACGAGCAGCTGCAGCACAATCGACAGCGCGATGGCGCCCCACAGCCACTTGTTCGAGAACAGCCCCTTGAAGGCGCTCTGCAGGTGCGAGCGCGAGGCAATCGCATTGAACAGCTGGGCGAACACGAGAATCGTGAAGCCCATCGTGCGAGCCTCGACCATCTGGGCGTCGTGGCCGAGCGCATCCACGGAACGGTCGGTGAACACGCCGCCGCTCAGGTGCATGTCCATGCCGATCAGCGTCACGATGGCCATGATGAGGCCGATGTAGACGATGTCGCCCCACATCGCACCGTCGATCACACGGTCGGTGAGCTTGCGCGGCTTGCGGTTCATCACGTCTTCGGTCGTCGGATCCACGCCCATCGCGAGCGCCGGGGCGGCGTCGGTGAGCAGGTTGATCCACAGCAGCTGGGTGGCGAGCAACGGCACCGTCACGCCCACGGAATCCGGGTTCTTGATGCCCAGGAAGCCGGCGAGCACGACGCCGAGGAACACGGTGAACACCTCGCCCACATTCGAGCTGAGCAGGTAGCGCAGGAACTTGCGAATGTTGTCGAAAATGCCGCGGCCCTCGCGCACGGCGGCGACGATAGTGGAGAAGTTGTCGTCGGCCAGAATCATCTTGGCCGACTGCTTCGTCACCTCGGTGCCGGTGATGCCCATGGCCACGCCGATGTCGGCGGCCTTGACCGCAGGCGCGTCGTTCACGCCGTCGCCGGTCATGGCGGCGATGTTGCCCTGGCGCTGCAGGCTCTCGACGATCTTGAGCTTGTGTTCGGGGGCCACACGGGCGTACACGGAGACCTCGGAGGTCGCCTTGTCGAGCTGCTTCTCATCCATCGAATCGAGCTCGTCGCCGGTGAGCGCCTTGCCGCCCTGTTCGATGATGCCCAGGTCGGAGGCGATGCGGGCCGCGGTGAGCGGATGGTCGCCGGTGATCATGACCGTGCGCACACCTGCGCGGTGCGCTTCGGCCACGGCGTCGCGCACCTCCACGCGCGGCGGGTCGATGATGCCAACCATGCCGGTCCATACGAGCTGGTGCTCGATCACATCTGCCTGCTCCGAGATGTCGGAGACGTCTCCCGCGGCATTCGTACGAATGCCCGGCACCTCGCTCAGCGAAGCGGTCTCGAGCGGTCGGTAGGCCTCGCCGAGCGTGCGGTAGGCTTCACGCGAGAGCTCCTCCACTTTCTTGAGAATGTCCTGGCGATCGCCTTCGGTGAGCTTGCGCACCGCGCCATTGACGAAGATGCGGTCGCAGTAGCTCAGCAGCACGTCCGGGGCTCCCTTGGCGAACACGGTGAGCTTGCCCGAGTCGGTGTCGTTCTTCGTGATGACCGACATGCGCTTGCGCTCCGACGTGAACGGGATCTCGGCCACGCGGGTGAAGTGGTGGAATCGCTTGTCGGCGTGCGTCTTGCGTGCCGCCACGACGAGCGAAACTTCGGTCGGGTCGCCGACGATCTCCCAGGTTCCAGGCTTGGGGCCCTCGCGCAGTTCGCCGTCGTTGGCCAGCGTGCCGGCGCCAAGCGTGGCGTAGACCTCCTGCGCGATGTTCTCCGGCACGGCATCGCCGTTCAGCGACACCATATCGCCTTCCGGCGCATAGCCGGTGCCGGTGAGTTCAACTTCGCCGCTCGGCACGACCACGCGTTCCACCGTCATCTCGTTGCGGGTGAGCGTACCGGTCTTGTCGGAGCAGATGACGGAGGCGGAGCCCAACGTCTCCACCGAATGCAGCTTCTTCACGATGGCATGGTGTGCGGCCATGCGCTGCACACCGAGAGCCAGCACGACGGTGAGGATGGTCGCCAGGCCTTCCGGCACGGCGGCGACGGCAAGAGAAACGGCGAGCAGCAGCGAGTCGATGACGTCATGCACGCTATGGAAGCCTTCGAGCACCGCGAGCGCCACCAGCACCACCACGGCAATGATGCACACGGCGATGCCGAGAATCTTCGAGACGTGGTTCATTTCCTTCTGCAACGGCGTGGTGTCGTCTTCGGTGGACTGCAGCAGGTCGGCGATCTTGCCCACCTGCGTGTTCATGCCGGTGCCGGTCACGATGGCACGGCCGGTGCCCTGCGTCACGGACGTGCCGTTGAACACCATGTTCGAGCGGTCGCCCAGTGCCTTGGCCTTCTCAAGCGTTTCCGGCTTCTTGCCCACCGGCACCGATTCGCCGGTGAGTGACGCCTCGGCGATGCGCAGGCTGGCGGCGGCGAACAGACGGCCATCGGCCGGCACCGTGTCGCCTTCGCCGAGCACGAGCACGTCGCCTGGCACGATGTCGGTGGTGGCGATACGCTCGACGCGGCCGTTTCGCAGCACGTTCGAGGTCGGTGCCGTCATCTCGGACAGCGCGTTGACCGCCTCGTCGGCCTTCGCCTCCTGCACGTAGCCGAGCACGGCGTTCACGATGAGGATCAGCACGATCACTATGGCATCGAAGGGCAGCGCCTCGCCGCCCTCGGCGCCAGGGGCCGCATTCACCTTCTCGATGATCCACGCGACCAGCGAAATGGCCGTCGCGGCAAGCAGCAGATAGACCAGCGGGTCCTGGAACTGCTGCAGGAACTTCTTCCACTTCGGCACTGGCGGGGCGGATGCCAGCTCGTTCGCGCCGAACTTCTCGAGTCGGCGTTTGGCCTCTTCGCTGCTCAGGCCGGTGTGGGTGTCCACATTGAGGGCCTCGGCCACCTCGTCGGCGCTGGCGAGCGACGGGTCAACGTCATGCAGGAGCGCCTCCTGGGCCTTCACTTCCTTGGATTCTTCGGCATCCGCAGGTTCCACATGGGGTTCGCGGTTCAGTGCGGATGGATCTATGATGCGATCATCCATAAATAATCTCCTCGGTCAGCCGCGGAGTAGTCAACCATGCTCTGCCTGGCCTGCAACTGCCTCTGCTCGCAACATCTGCAGAGTCTGCATACACAATCTGCACAGTATTGCACAGACTGCAACTGTTGCTGCACGGTTTGCAGTGCCGGCACACGCCTGGCTGCGCGGTTATGGGCATACGCTTTGTCGCGCAATGCTAACGGTTGCCATTATTCCACACACCACGACGCAAGCCTATGCCTGTAAGTGAATATCATGTGTGGCCCCTGGTTTTTTCACCAATTCTTGACAACGGGTGCTGAGAGAATGAGCGCATGGCTACTAAGAAAGGCCCGACCAAGGGGTCGGGCGGTAAACATCGTAATTCCCTGCGCGGCAAGGGCCCCACCCCGAAGGCCGAGGACCGCGTCTACCATAAGGCATACAAGGCGAAGAAGCAGGCCGAGAAACGCCAGCGTTCCGATCCGCGACTAGCCGCACGCCGTCGCGCCGCACATTTCACGTCGAACTCCGACGATCTGGTGATCGGCCGCAACTCGGTGCTCGAGGCATTGCGTGTGGGTGTTCCCGCCAGTGTGCTGTACGTGGCGAACCGCATTGAACACGACGACCGCACGCGCGAAATCGTGCGTCTGGCAGGTCAGCATGGTCTGAACCTGCTGGAAGCGGACCGTTTGGAGATGGATCGCATCGCACGTTCGGGCAATCACCAGGGCGTGATCCTCAAGGCCGACCCGTTCCAGTACTCGTCGCTGCATGAGCTGGTGGAACGCGCGGAGCGCAAGGCACGTGCCATGGAGATGGCGGATTCCAAGGCCTCCCGCCTGAGCGCACGCCCATTGTTCATTGCCCTCGACGGCATCACCGACCCACAGAACCTCGGCGCCGTGATTCGTTCCGCCGCCGCCTTCGGCGTCAACGGCGTGATTCTGCCGGAACGCCGCTCCGCCTCAGTGAACGCCGCCGCGTGGAAGGTCTCCGCCGGAGCCGCCGCGCATATGCCAATCGCTCGCGTCGTGAACCTCACAAAGGCAATCGAGGCGCTCAAGGAACGCGGCTACTACAGCATCGGCCTCGACGGCGGCGGCAGCAAGCTCGTGGGCGAGACCGGCTTCGAAACCGATCCGCTCGTCGTGGTGCTCGGCTCCGAGGGCAAGGGCCTGAGCAGGCTCACCCGCGAGGCATGCGACGCCATTGCGAGCATTCCGATCACAAGCGCCGTGGAGTCGCTGAACGCCTCCGTGGCGGCCGG